>Ga0182030_10008433_pt1 | contig 21329 bp, 22 predicted proteins | sample 812S3MmetaG_FD_121299 | JGI IMG/M metagenome (GOLD analysis project Ga0182030, IMG submission 121299) | Permafrost microbial communities from Stordalen Mire, Sweden - 812S3M metaG (Illumina Assembly) | ecosystem: Environmental > Terrestrial > Soil > Wetlands > Permafrost | place: Sweden...
GGGCCGCCGGACGCACCGTCATCTCCTACGCGCTCAACTGTCTGGCGAGCATTTGGACAATCGCGAAAACCGCTCACCCCGCTGTCGATCTTCGAACACTATGGCCATGGGGTGATCACCACCGGTTGTTCTTGAGTTTGTTCTGAGGTTTCTGCATCAGAGAGTGCCTGCAAATAGGCACTTTCTTCAGCCAGACCACAATCCGGGGTCGGCCTCCGGGGTTTCGGACCGCACAGGGGGTCGAAATTCAAGAACAACCGCGAGGCGGGACGGGCGGGAATCGACCTGTGCATCGATCAACCAAATAGCAACGACCGACGGCCCGCACGGTGCGTTTGGCACCAACGGGCCGTATGGGTACGCGCGCGCCGGTTGCACGCGCGCTCTGCGCCGGCGGACGTCTCGGAGCGCCGCCTGTGGTGGGGTGGTCGCTAGTGGGTCTGCACCGCGCGCGCGGCGGCGACCGTGCGCGCGGTGCAGGAGAGCAGGCACAGCGACAGCAGCGCCAGGTGCGTATCGACGTCGGTCACCCGCGTGCGGTTGGCGCCTTCGGTGCCGATGTGGTGGGCGACCTTTAGGCGGGCGTTGAGCGACTCGGCCGAGTTGCGCCGGATCGAGCACGCCAGGCGGTACGCATACCGGGAGGGAGCCCCTTCGGGGTGGTGCGGGTAGTAGGCGAGCTTGCTCCAGTCGCGCGCCATGGGAAGCCCGACCTTCCCACAGGCCGGGGCTCCAGGCGTCGCATGGGTGCACTCGGCGCGGACCCGGTGCTTTGCGGCCGGAGTCGGCTCGCCGGGTGCAAGCCCAGCACGGCTCGGCTGGTCGACGGTAGTCAGTGCCAGCGACGCACCGTGTGCGGCGCACACCAAGCGCCCCTGCGGATCGATCCCGCGCACGGATCCCCGCCCGGCTTCGGCCCTGGTCAAGGAGTGCTCGCGAGTGCCGGCCCGGTGCAGTGCGAAGATCGGGTGGATCCCGTAACGGACCTCGCACAGCTCACACGCCCAGTCCTCATCCCAGGCCGAATCACCCACGATCACCTCGGCGTCGATGTCGGGCCACAGCTCATGCAGGTGGGCGAGCAGGGGCGCCAGGGCACGCGCCTCGTCCTGGCTTGCGTCCTGCAGGCGCCAGACCAAGGGGATTCCGGTGGCCTGGTCGGTGATCGCCACCAGGGAGTACCCGCGCCAGGCGCGGGTCACCCGGCCGCCGGGGCCGGGTGCGACTTTGCCGGATGCGGTCTGGGTATAGACGCGGAATCCCGCCTCCGGGGTCTTGGCCCGGTAGAGCTCCTCGAGTTCGACATTGCCGCTCGAGCCGCGCTGCGGGCACCAGGCCGGGATCGGAGTCCCGTCGATCAAGAGGCGCTTACCCGTCTGCGGGTAGGTCTCCCGCAAGGACTTGGCGAGGGCGATGTTGGTGGCGATCGCCGGCGGCGTGCAGGCCGGCGCGACCTTCTGGGCCTGGCTGACCAGGGCCGAATAGGACCCGATCCCGGCCTGGCCGGGCAAAAGGAGCCCCCGCAGCGTGGCATCGGTGGCCAGGGCCTGGTGGGCCTGGGTCAGGTGGCTGCCGCGCCGGTCGAGCCCGAGCGTGCACAACAGCGCCTTGGCCTCGGCATATGCCGGCACGGGGCCCCGCGCCGGGCGCTCGACACACCAGTCCTCGTTGAGGAATTGGGTGATTTCCGGGAGCGCCATGATGTCGGTAAGCCCGGTCCGGCGCGCGGTGGTAAACCGGACCGGTGCGGTCTCGGTCATCGCGCGCTCGAACAGGGCCTCATCGAGTCCGGTGTGGTGGATGCGCGCCATTTGCTCGTAGGCCGCGATCAGCAGTTCGTCGGGCAGGTCCCTCACGCGGGCGTCGGGGTCGCCGGCCAGCTGGGCGACAAGGTCCTTGACTCTCGGGTCGGATGCGGCAGCGATTGTGACGCGGGTGCGGATCTGGTGGCGGGTGGCCATGGTGTGGGTGCTCCTTGTGTCGATTGACAGCCGCATCAGCCGGGGCGTGGCGCCACCGGGCGGACGGCTCGACATCTGGGATACCGAAGCCATGGGAGTCGTCGTACAGGTTCTCGCGTTTACCGCCTGCAAATATCGGATTCTCAGGGTGTGTACCGCGCATTCGCACAACCCCGAGATCGTCTACACGAAGGCGATCTCGTACGATGACACCCCGCTGTTCCGGGACTGTTCTTGAGTTGCTCGCGACGAGCCGGCGCATGGCCATCGGCGTCGAATGGTCGGCCGTCGTGGCGATGGCCCGGAAGCGTTCGTGACGCGGTATAAGCCCCGGTGGCGACCGCCTGCTGGGCCGTGTCAGCGACGCCAGGAGACGCCCCGCCGGCACCCCAAGCCGAAGGAATTGGACTTCGGCCGGCGCTCCCAGCCGTGGTTCGCGACGCTGAGCTGGCGGGCTGGGCGTCATCGACTTCGAGACCAATGCCACCACAATTGACCCCGACCTGATCCGCGCGCGCTACCGCACGTTTAGGCGGTTGGCTTCTTGAGACAGGAGCTCCAGGTCGATTGCGCGGTAGCGTTGGCAGGGGTCAGGTCAGAGCCACGAAGCCAGCCCGACGGCGGCGCTGAGTAGGTCCCCGTCCGAGAGGCCACTGGGCACGACACTCACGTAGGTGCGGAGCGTCAAGCTGGCATCGCTATGCCCGAGCAGGCGGGCCACGGTGGCGATGAGCACGCCCGCCAGTAAAATATAGGGTGTTCTACAACGCCAACGCAAAGGACGGCACCCATGAGCACGAATCCAACACCGACCACCCCCGCTCCGGGCGCACCCATTCCCGCGCCGACCACCCCCGATCCAGGCGCACCCACTCCGGGCACACCCATTCCCGCGCCGACCACCCCCGATCCAGGCGCACCCACTCCGGGCGCACCCATTCCCGCGCCGACCACCCCCGAGCCAGGCGCACCGACGGCCCGCTAATGCTGCGTCGCATCCCAGCCTGGGAGAATTGCCCTGGACCCGAAACTCGTCCGTTCCCCTCGGAGCGGTAGCCGTCAGCGAGTCGGCAGGCGGAGCGATGATCCCATCGCGAGGCGGCCCTTCGGTCCACGGCCGCATTCGGTGCACGCCGGATCTTTGCGGGGCTCGTCGAGCATGAAGTTCGTCTCGCGGGGGAGGAAGCGCCGGTAGGCGTTCGACGTCCCCGGCTCGAGCAATCCGGTCACCGAGAAGAGGTAGTCATCGACCGCGTGGGCACAGGCCACAGCGTTGAGCGTAATCACGCTGGGCGCACGGACGTTGGCGTCCTCGACGTACTTCTGCTCTCGCCGCTCGGTCTCGCTGAGAGCTTCCTCCTGGAGCCTGGACGGCGGGATCAGGCCGTTGCACCAGAGGCAGCCGCTATCGGGAAGGACGGGGCGGTAGACGCTGAAAACTTCGAGCACCTCTCCCGTTGCCTTATCGACGCTCACCTTCGCGCCGACCTGGGCGCCGGGGATGAGGTACTGGTGCACGAGGGCATTGAAGACGAGTCGGCTGCGCATCGAGTCGGCGGCAAGGAAGAGGAAGTCACAGTCGATGAAGCGCTCGGCGATGGCGTCGGCGGCGACGTCGCCCTCGATCCGCTCGATGACGATGCGGCGGTTGGCTTGTCGGGCCATCCGCGCGGCGATCTTGGTCTTGTGACGGGCCAGGCGCTCGCCCCAGCTCCTGATGGCGCGGGGGCGGTTCGGCGCGGTCAGCCAGGACAGGGCGTCGCGCAAGGTGCTGCCGACGACCCGAGGCAGGTTGGACACCTCGATCCGATCCGGATCTACAACGACGATGTGGCCCACCCCGAGGCGGGCGAGGTACTCGATGATGAGTGACCCAGCGCCGCCGGCGCCGATGACGCCGACCTTTTGGGTCCGCAGGATCGCCTGACCACGATCGCCGAAGAGCCGGGCCTGGCGGTCGTACGTCGGGTCGCCGCCGACATGGCGGCGGGGCGACGGGTAGAGCAGACGCTGGGGGCGTGCCACAACACGAGCACCCTCCAGCTCGACACGTTTCCCGCCGGGCAACCAGATGTCGCCGGCGATGGCGTTCGACGCAAACACGAGGGCACCGACGGGCAAGCCGTCGGCGATGTCGAGCAGGGCGGGGTACCCGCGCTCATGAGAGGCGAAGTCGTCACCCGAGAACCCGACAGAGTCCCGCCCGCCGTGGCAGTGGACGGCGAGGTACACGAGGCGCTCGCTGGCGCACCGCAGGATGTTCTCGGTCACGAAGCCGGCCGTCAGCATCCGATAGCCGCGCGTGCCCGGCACGTAGTCGACGCCGTCCTCGGCGAGCACAAGATTGCGGGCGAGGAGCCGAACTCCTCGAGGGGTGTCGACCATGCCGGCGGTGATGACCGCCCCGTGCTCGTCGCGATCGCCGGGAAACAGATGCGCTTCGAGCTTGTCCATGAGGTCCGAGGGGACCACAAGGTTCCAGGCCGAACTCATCGGGACGCCATCCAGGCGAGCACCTTGAGGACCTTGAGCGCCGCTGTGTCGGTGGCAGGGTCCAGGTGGTTGGAACGACGGGAGACCTGGATCGCCGGCTGGCCGTCGAAAGCACTCGGGGTCATCGCTTCGCCCAGCGGCTGACCATTGGCGCGGCTGAGATCCGGCCGGACGAAGAGCGGGTACACGTCGGCGTACGGGTACTGGGCGGTGATCCGGAATCCGATCCACGTCGCACGCTGGGCATACGGAGCACCCGGATCGACGGGCTCGACGCGCACGTAGGCGCCGCCCTCGCCATCGTCCGTGACGACGACGGTGGCGCCCTCGAAGGTCTGCGTGATCTCGCCGACGGCCAGGGAGACCGTCGGCGTCATCGGCGTCACGGGTGGCTAGGAGTTGTCGTCGTCGGCAATCGCAACGAAAACGGCGCCCTCGTGCAGGGTCACAGTGTCGTTGTTGTCGATGACCTTCGTCTTGTGCTCGCCGATCTTCTCGGAGAGCTGGAATGACAGCTCGATCGTCAGGCCCTGCTCGATTGCGGACTCCTTGATATGCAGGCCGGTCGCCTTCGGGCCCTCGACTCGGACCGGACGGTTGTTGACGACGATGTCAACGACGTGGTGCTCCTGATGGTGCTCGTGGATCTCCTCGGCGGCGATGCTCATGATGTGCCCTCCTCGGGCCGGTTGCAGGTTGGGTGGTCAATTGCTACTGTAGAATTGTATGTTAGCCGATGAATTGCAAGTTCGCAATCGAGGGAGGGCCATGGCCGACAGGACCGACAAGAAGGGCTGGTTCGACTCCGACGCGTTCTACTCCGCGCTCGACGCCGCCCGGCGCGCGCAGAACCTCAACTGGAAAGAGGTGGCGGCACAGTCAGGGGTCAGCGCGTCGACTCTGACGAGGATGGCTCAGGGAAAGCGTCCCGATGTCGATGGGCTCGCCGCCCTGGTTGCGTGGTCCGGGCTCGATGCCGACGATTTCGTTAGGTCCGACGACAAGCAGCGCCCGGAGGGCGAGCCGCTGGCAATGATCTCGACCTACCTGCGGAGCGATCGCAACCTCTCCCCGGAGGCGGCCAGGGCGCTGGACGAGCTGGTCAAGGCCACCTACGAGAGACTTCGGACGCAGTGACATGGGATACCGGCCGGGATTCAAGAGCGAGGCCAACGCGACCGCTCGCGAGGTGCGCGAGGAGCTCGGGCTCGCGGCGCTCGACCGACTCGACCCCGTCCGGCTCGCCCAGTACCTCGAGGTGCCCGTCGTCCCGCTGTCGGACTTCCGCCGGGATGCCCCGTTCGCGCTTCGGCATTTTGGGAGCGCCGAGACCGGAGCCTTTTCGGCCGGCACAGTTTTCGCCGGCCCCCGGCGCACGATCGTTCACAACGACTTCCATTCGCCGGGCAGGCAGGCGAGCAACCTGACACACGAACTGGGCCACGCCCTCCTCCTGCACGATCCGACACCGGCCCTCGACAATCGTGGCTGTCGGCTGTGGAACCAGAACATCGAGGACGAGGCCCAATGGCTTGCGGGAGCCCTGCTCATCACCGAGGATGCCGCGCTGTGGATCGCGCGGGGTGGCAGCTCGGTGTCGGACGCTGCCTCCCGTTTCGGGGTGAGCGAGCCGATGATCAATTACCGATTGAACGTGACCGGCGCCCGGAAGCGCGTCACTCAGACGGGCGGCCTCTGGATCGTCCCGTAGGCAGTCGGGGACGGGGCGCCGGTGGCAAGGGGCGGCCCTGCACAGCCCCCGAATGCTCCGCCATGGTTACTTGGTCAAACGATGGTTTCACCAAGTTAGGACGGGCGGGGTGAAGACTCAGTCGGCGCGCGCCACCGTCCTTGTTCAGGCGCCCGGCCTACGACAGCCGTGGGCCCGGTGGGCATACTCCACCATGTGCCCGACCCCACCCGCCTGCTGGCGGAGACCAAGCGCACCACAGCGCTGCTGAGCGACGCTCGCTCAGTGCTGCGCCGGGTCGACAAGCTGGCCGCAACGGCGCTCGCGGTCGACGATCCCGCCCTTCCCCAGATCGCCGAGGTGCGCAGCGCCGTGGAGCGCCTCGTGACGCAGCTGGCGCGTCGCCAGCAGGCCGAACAGCGCCAGATGAAGCGGGCGACGGCGCACCGACGCTAACGGGTCTCCAAAGGGAGCCTACCCTCGGCTGACCCCGCTCCCTGGTCCACAGTCGGTCGAAGGCGACGATAATCTTGGCCTCCGACAAACAGCTCACAAATAGCCGCGTCCGGCACCGCCCCACCAAGGACAATCGCATGATCACGGGATCCATCAAGAGCCAGGTCGACGCCGTCTGGAATGCGTTTTGGTCCGGGGGCATCTCCAATCCCCTTGAAGTCATCGAACAGATCACCTACCTGCTCTTCCTCCGCCGTCTCGACGACCTGCAGATCCTTGAGGAGAACAAGGCGACCCGGCTGGGCAAGCCGATCGAGCGGCGGTCGTTCCCCGAGGGCGAGGACTCGCGGGGCAGGGCGTACGAGGACCTGCGGTGGTCGCACTTCAAGAACTTCTCGCCCGCAGAGATGTACGACGTGGTCGACCAGCATGTCTTCCCCTTCCTCCGCACGCTAGGCGGTAATGGGTCGACCTACGCGCACCACATGAAGGACGCGCGCTTCACCATCCCGACGCCCGCGCTGTTGGCGAAGGTCGTCGACCTCATCGCCGAGGTGCCGATGGACGACCGGGATACCAAGGGCGACCTTTACGAGTACATGCTCGGCAAGATCGCGAGCGCTGGGCAGAACGGGCAGTTCCGGACACCACGGCACATCATCCGGCTGATGGTCGAGATGACCGCCCCGACGGCCGGTGACGTGATCTGCGACCCGGCGTGCGGCACGGCAGGATTCCTCGTCGCTTCCGGTGAGTACCTTCGTGAGCACCATCCCGAGATGCTTCGCGACGAGAAGCCCCGAGCGCATTTCCACCAGGAGATGTTCCACGGATTCGACTTCGACAACACCATGCTGCGCATCGGCAGCATGAACATGCTCCTCCACGGCGTCGAGAACCCCGACATCCGCTACCGCGATTCACTGGCGCAGGACCATGCCGGTGAGGAGGAGCGCTACAGCCTCGTGCTCGCCAATCCTCCCTTCGCCGGTTCGCTCGACTACGAGAACACGGCGAAGGATCTGCAGCAGATCGTCAAGACGAAGAAGACGGAACTGCTGTTTCTGGCACTGTTTATCCGGCTGCTCAAGCCCGGTGGACGGGCGGCGGTCATCGTGCCCGACGGTGTGCTCTTCGGCTCCAGCAACGCGCACAAGACGTTGCGGAAGATCCTCGTCGAGGATCAGAAGCTCGATGCGGTAATCTCACTTCCGAGCGGTGTGTTCAAGCCATACGCCGGTGTGTCAACGGCGATCCTCTTGTTCACCAAGACGAACTCCGGTGGCACGGACAACGTCTGGTTCTACGACGTGCAGGCCGACGGCATGTCCCTCGACGACAAGCGGACTCCCTTGCTTTCCGAGGACAAGCTCGGCGCCGTGCCGACAACAGCACTGAGCGCCGACGAGCATGGCAAGAACAATCTCCCCGATGTGCTCACGCGCTGGGCCGCGCGGGCCACCGCCGAGGTCAATCGCGCGCGCACCGATCAGAGCTTCTGCGTGCCGAAGGCCGACATCGCCGCGCAGGGCTACGACCTCAGCCTCAACCGCTACAAGAAAGTCATCCACGCGGAGGTGGACCACAAGCCGCCGCTCGAGATCCTCGCCGAGCTTGCCCGGCTGGAGACCGAGATACAGGACGGGATGAAAGAACTTGAGGCGCTGCTCCGTTGACCAGCACCGTTGTCGTGCCCTTGGGCGACCTCGCGAAAATCACAGGCGGGGGCACCCCCACGCGAACAAGCGCCGAGTTCTACGGCGGCCCGATCCCGTGGGTTACGCCAAAGGATATGAAGTGCTGGGAAATATACGGCTCACTAGTGTCCATTACCGAGCGCGGGCTTGCCAGCAGTACAACGCGCATGGTTCCAACCAACTCGGTGCTTCTTGTCGTTCGCTCCGGGGTTCTCAAGCACACACTCCCCGTGGCGCTCAACCGGCGACCGGTTGCGATCAACCAGGACATGAAGGCACTGGAGTGCCGGGCCGACACGAGCCCCGACTTCTTGGCGCACTTCATCAAGGCTCAGTCGCCGCACATTCTGGAGTGGGTACGAGGCACGACAGCCGACAACTTCCCAATTGACAAGCTAAAAGCGTTACTCGTTACCCTGCCTCCATTGCCCGAGCAGCGGCGGATCGCGGAGGTGCTGGATCGCGCCGATACGCTGCGGGCCAAACGACGAGCGGCACTGGCTCAGCTCGACACCCTCACCCAGTCCATCTTCTTCGACATGTTCGGGGATCCAGCAACGATCCTTGGGAGATGGTCGACATCCAAACTTGGGGGGTTGCTTTCGTTCTTAACGAGCGGCTCCAGAGGCTGGGCAGCGCACTACGCTGACGCGGGCGACCTGTTTCTCCGAATCCAGAACGTTCGACGGGACGAGCTGGTGCTCGACGACGTTGCATTCGTGAACCCGCCCCCCACCGCAGAAGCGAAACGGACTCGCGTCAGGGCTGGCGACGTCCTGTTGAGTATCACCGCAGATCTCGGGCGAACCGCTGTCGTCCCGGAAGGGATTGGCACCGCCTTCATCAATCAACACCTATCAATTCTGCGAACCGACGCGTTGGTACCAAGGTTCCTTTCGGCGTTCTTATCCTCGCCAGCAGGGCAACGACAGATTGCCAGCAGCAACAACGTTGGCGTCAAGAGTGGCCTGAACTTCGACGACGTACGCCAACTTACGATCCCGACTCCACCGCGCGCGGATCAGGAGTGGTTCGTTCACCGTGTCGAAGCGGCAGAACGCCTCCGATCATCACATCACCAGTCCCTCACCCACCTCGACACCCTCTTCGCAAGCCTCCAACACCGCGCCTTCCGGGGCGAGCTGTGACCAACTTCGACTTCCTCCTCCCCGAGTGGCCCGACGTCCACGAGGATGCAGCCAAGGCCGAGGCTGCAACACTCGCCGACCCGCGCACCGCCTGTTTCTACGCGCGCCGCGCACTCGAGCTCGTAGTCAAGTGGGCCTACAAGGCGGACCGCTCCCTCCACCTCCCCTACCAGGACAACCTCAGCGCGCTGCTCCACGAGCCGACCTTCAAGCAGGCAGCCGGCGAGGCGGTGTTCAACAAGGCGAGGCTCATCAACTCAATCGGCAACCGCGCGGTGCACGAGTCGCGGCCACTGCCGCCCGCCGCATCCGACGCGGCAATTCGCGAACTGTTCCATGTCTGCTACTGGCTGGCTCATACCTACGCCCGTGGTGACAAACCGAGTCCAAACCTCACCTTCGACGCGTCGCTCGTCCCCACGGCGAGCCACGTGCCCGCACACACCGCAGCGAAACTTCGGGAGCTGGAGACAAGTCTCCACGAGCGCGATGAGCGGTTGACCGAGCTGCTCGTCGGCAAGACCGCACTCGACGCGGAACTCTCAAGACTTCGTGCCGAGGTCGCCGAGGCCAAGAGGGCTAATGAGAAGCACGCCGACAACCACGACTACACCGAGGCGCAGACCCGCGACTACTTCATCGACATGCTGCTCCACGAAGCGGGATGGCCTCTTGACCAGACGCGCGACCGCGAATTCCCCGTGACGGGGATGCCCAACAACAAGGGCGACGGCTTCGTCGACTACGTGCTCTGGGGTGACAACGGCAAGCCACTCGCCGTCGTCGAGGCCAAGCGGACGAAGAAGGACGCGAAGATCGGCCGGCGCCAGGCGGAGCTGTACGCGAACTGCCTCGAGGCGCAGTTCGGACAGCGGCCGGTCATCTTCTACACGAACGGCTATGACCACTGGCTGTGGGACGACGCCACCTACCCGCCGCGCGCCGTTCAGGGCTTTTTCAAGAAGAGCGAGCTGGAACTCATGATCCAGCGGCGTGCTAGCCACAAGTCACTCGGCAGCGCAGCCATCAACAACAAGATCGTCGAGCGCTATTACCAAACGCGCGCCATCCGCCGGATCGGTGAGACGTTCGAGAAGGACCTCGATCGCAAGGCGCTGTTGGTCATGGCGACCGGGGCCGGCAAGACCCGCACGGTCATCGCACTATCCGACCTACTGATGCGGTGCAATTGGGCGAAACGCATCCTGTTCCTCGCCGATCGGGTGGCGCTGGTCAACCAGGCGGTGGGTGCGTTCAAGGCGCACCTCCCCGATGCGTCACCGGTGAACCTCGTCACCGACAAGACGAGCGATGGCCGAGTGTTCGTCTCGACCTACCCGTCGATGATGGGATTGATCGATGAGCTCAAGGACGGCCAGCGCCGGTTCGGCGTCGGGCACTTTGATCTCATCGTGATCGACGAGGCGCATCGGTCCGTCTACCAGAAGTACCGCGCGATCTTCGAGTACTTCGACTCGCTGCTCGTCGGACTCACCGCGACGCCGAAGGACGAGATCGACATCAACACCTACTCGCTCTTCGACCTCGAACGCGGCGTCCCGACGGATGCGTACTCCCTCGAGGATGCGATCAAGGACGAGTTCCTCGTGCCGCCACACCCACGTTCGGTGCCGATCAAGTTTCCGCGCGAGGGCATCAAGTACGCCGACCTCTCCGACGAGGAGAAGGAGATGTGGGACGCAACGGAGTGGACCGAGGACGGTAGCGAGCCAGCACCGGACGCGGTTTCATCCTCAGCGCTCAACTCGTGGCTCTTCAACGAGGACACCGTCGACAAGGCGCTCGCCCACCTCATGACGCACGGCCAGATGGTGGCCGGCGGTGACCGCCTGGGCAAGACGATCATCTTCGCCAAGAACCAGGCGCACGCTAAGTTCATCCTCGAGCGCTTCGACGCCAACTATCCAAAGATGAAGGGCACGTTCGCGCGCGGCATCTATCACGGCGAGCCGTACGTGCAGAGCCTCATTGACGATTTCTCCAACGCGGCAAAGCCGCCGCATATCGCTGTCTCGGTCGACATGCTCGACACCGGCATCGACATTCCCGAGGTCGTCAACCTCGTGTTCCTCAAGCCCGTTCGATCGAAGACCAAGTTCTGGCAAATGGTGGGGCGCGGAACCCGCCTGTGCCCCGACCTCTTCGGTCCCGGCAAGGACAAGACGGGCTTCGACATCCTCGACTACTGCGAGAACCTGGAGTTCTTCAGCCTGAATGGCGCGACGAGCGAAGGACGGCTGGTCGACTCGCTCGGGAAGCGGCTGTTTACGACCCGGCTCGAATTGATCGCGGAGCTGGACCGATCCACCGGAGTGACGTCCAGCACACCGGACGACGAGGACGCACTCCGCGCCGAAACGGCGTTGGTGCTGCACGACGAAGTGGCATCGATGAACCTGGACAACTTCATCGTGCGCCCGCAACGCAAGTTGGTGGAGAGGTTCTCCGAGCCGAAGGCGTGGGAGGCGCTCAGCCCGGACGACCTCACCGACCTCGCGTCGCAGGTCGCCGGGCTGCCCTCCGAACTCGACCCGGAGGATGAGGAGGCGAAGCGTTTTGACCTGCTCATGTTGCGGCTGCAGCTGGCAGTGCTCCGCCACGAGCCAGGGTTCGACCGGCTGAGCGCACAGGTGCGCACCATCGCCGAACTGCTCGAGGAACAGGCGAGCATCCCGATGATCATGCAGCAGTTGGTATTGATCGAGGAGATCCAGTCCGACGAGTGGTGGCAGGACGTCACCCCCGCCATGCTTGGGGACGCGCGCAAGCGTCTCCGCCTGCTCGTGCGATTGATCGAGAAGCAGAAGCGAAAGATCATCTACACCGACTTCGAGGATGAGCTGGGCACCGAGACGGAGATCGACCTGCTCCGGCTCACGCCGACCGATAACTTCGAGCACTTTCGCGCCAAGGCGCGGGCCTTCCTCCGCGCGCACGAGGATCACATCGCGATCCACCGGCTGCGGACGAACAAGGCGCTGACGGCCTTCGACCTGACGGAGCTGGAGTTGATGCTGGCAAGCGATGGAGTGGGCGACGCTGCCGCCATCCAGAAGGCGACCGAGGACAGCCAGGGGCTGGGGTTGTTCGTGCGCTCACTCGTAGGGCTCGATCGCGGGGCGGCCAAGGAGGCCTTCGCGGAGTTCCTCGCGGGGAAGACGCTGGGGGCGAATCAGGTCCACTTTGTGGACATGATTATCAACCATCTGACCGAGCACGGCGTGATGAGCGCCGCGTTGCTGTACGAGTCACCGTTCACCGATCTCAGTCCGCATGGGCCTGACGGGATATTCACCTCGGATGAGGTGGATGCGCTGGTGGCGGTACTGGACCATGTTCGCGCGGCGGCGGTTGCTGCTGCATGAATGGGTCCCAGGAGTATCGGCCTACAACGTTACGGTTCTTGCCCAGGGTGAACCGCCCCGGGAATCCTGGAGGCTCTTTCCCTTGAGAGGATTGAGCTATGCCACCAACACCCAGGTATTCCCCAGAACTGCGTGAGGGGGTCGCTATCGGGAGAATCCCGGGACTTTTGTTTGCGGTGATGAAGTAGTCAGCTGATCACGGGAACGCCGCCGACGAACGACGCCAGCCCGGTGGGGTGCCGCTGCACGGAGGCCGCCAGGTTCGTATCAAAAGGCTGCGTGCCAGCCTGTGCGGCAAGCCACTGGCGCGCCGCGTTCACCACCTCGCCGCAGAACATCTCAACGTCGATCACCAGGGCGTCATTTGCGATACTCATGTGGATGCGGGTCCCCGATGTGCCGGGTTCGATGAACAGAATCCGGCTGTATGCACCGTTGGGGTGCTGCGTGCGCGCTTGGTGCAGGAACGCGCACCGGAACAAGTAGCAATCCGCACCCGTGAGAAACGGCTTCCCACCTACGGGCGGTGGCCAGCTTGTTGGGGCCATGTGCAACGGGGCCACGTGCGCATCGAACCAGGCCGTGAAGCGAGGTCCGGTGGCTTGCCCGTTGGCAGCCCCGAGGGCTCCGCAGATATCCGGTATGGCCAGCGTCCCGGCCAACGCCAGGTAGTAGAGCCGCCCTTCCTTGGCCGCCACCTCAACTTGATCCAGAAAGTCGTTCATCTAATTCCTTGCCTCCCACTACGGACGGAATCCCCGTCGCTCGGCCCCCGGGCCCATGGGGTAGCCATACTCGCTTCGTAGGGTATGTGCGCCGCGCCCCCATCACCCCACTAGATGATTGATTGCACGGGAATTCCCGTGCAATCAATCATCTAGTGCGCGCGGTCGCTCGACACGAAGTAGTCGGCGTGCCTCGCCTCGCCGGGTGCAGACTCGGGATCCACGTGGACGATCGCTTCGCTGACGTGACCTATCCGCTCCAGTAGGCGTCGGCGAACGGCCATAGCGATGTCGTGGCCCTCGGCGACCGTCGCATCGGCGACAACGACCACGTTGACCTCGGAGCGGATCTCATGACCAACCCAGCGCGCGCGCACCTCCTCGACACCGAGGACACCATCCACGTGCCCGGCCTGGTGGCGAATCTCATCGACGACTTCGGGCTCGATGCCGTCGAGCATTCGCAGAACGATCTCTTTCGCCGATGTCCAGACGATGCGGAGAATCACGATCGAGATGATGAGCCCAACGATCGGGTCCGCGAGTTGAAATCCCAGCGCGACGCCGATCGCGCCGAGGACCACTGCCAAACTGGTGAAGCCGTCGATGCGCGCGTGATAGCCGTCGGCAACAAGAGCCGCCGACCCGATCCGCCGCCCGGTCCGGATCCGGTAGACCGCAACCCACTCGTTGCCGACGAATCCGATGGCCCCGGCCGCAGCAACCGCCCAGAGCAACCCGGGCGAGTGCGGATGAATGATGCGCTGGATTGCCTCGTATGCGGCATACACGGCCGAGAACAGAATGATCGCGAGGACCGCCAGGCCGGCCAGGTCCTCGGTGCGTCCAAAGCCGTAGGTGAGCCGGCGGGTTGGGAGTCGGCGCGTCAACAGAAATGCCGCCGCGAGCGGAACCGCTGTGAGCGCATCTCCCACGTTGTGCACCGCGTCGGCGAGCAAGGCGACCGACCCGGAGCGCACCACGACAACAAGCTGCAACGCGGCCGTCGCGCCAAGGATGATCAGCGAGCGCCAGAGCGTGCGCAGGGCCTCGCTGCTCCCGAGGATCGCCGCATCGACGCCCCCGTGGCTGTGGCCCCCGGGACCGTGGTCGTGGTCGTGATGGCCGTGCAGGTGATGATGCTCGTGCCCGTGGTCACCGTCGTGCCCGTGAGTCGGATCGCTGTTCACGACGCGACCTCGAACTCGACGTGCTCAGATGCGCCCAACCGAAGATGCTCGACGTGGCCGATCGCCTGGTCGAGCAGCTCGCCCACGTGCTCGTCGTGCAGCGCATAGAAGATCTGGCGGCCTTTGCGCTCCGCGACGACCAATCCGAGATGTCGTAAGAGGCGGAGCTGATGGGAAATCGCCGACTGCTCCATGCCGACCGACGCAGCCAGTGCTGCGACCGGTAGCGGTGCGTCTCGCAGGCGATCGAGAATCAGCAAACGGCTCGGGGTCGACAGGGCCTGCATCGTCTCGGCAACCGTCTCGGCCACATCACGAGGCAAGGGACGTGGGGTTGTCGAGGCGCCATGGGTCACGGAGGTAGTTCTAGCATGAATACCTGCTCATCTCTTCATGTAATTTGGCCGTCGATCCAGGCCCTACGGCTGGGCAGCTTGTTATAACGCTAATACGATCGTTAGAATGACCCTCATGGCCGACGATCACTGCGACCTCCTGTGCCTCGACCTGGATCGCGCAGAAGCTCTGCGTCGGATGCGCCTGCCGCTCCAGGACGCGGAGGCGCTCGCGATGCGAGCACGAGCATTAGGCGATCCGCTGCGGCTCAACCTGGCGATCGCGCTTCGCGAGGGCGGTGAGCTCTGCGTATGCGATCTCGGCTGGATCGCCGAACGCTCAGACCAGCTGGTCTCCCATCACCTGCGTCTCCTGCGCACTGCCGGACTCGTGGCATCGCGACGGGATGGGAAGATGGTGATGTACACCCTGACCAACGCCGGCGCGGCGTTACTCGCGTCGGTCCTCGTCGTCGCCGCGAGCCGGCCGGTTGCACGTTGAGCACCGGCAGTCCCGCTCAATCCGCACACCCCGTCCTGCCGATACGCGCCGACGCTCGCGTCCGCGACCGCTGGGTACGTCGGGCCCGGCAGCTTGCATGGGCGGGCATCGCGTGGCGCGTCATCGAGTTCGCGATCGCCGTCGGTGCCGGTATCGCGGCGTCATCGGTAGCCTTGGTCGCATTCGGAGCCGACAGCCTGATTGAAGGGCTCGCCGGGGCGATCATCATCTGGCGCTTCGCCGCCCACCGGGCAGAGTCAGACGTTGCCGAACGCCACGCGCAGCGGCTGATTGCTTTGAGCTACCTGCTCCTTGTCGTGTACATCGCCGTGGAAGCAACGTATGCCCTCATTGCACATATCCGCCCTGAGGTCAGTTGGGTGGGCATCGGCCTCGCCGTCGCCGCCGCCGCGAGCATGCCGATTCTCGCCCGTGCCAAGTGGCGAGTAGCGACGCACCTGGGCTCAAAGGCGACGGCCAAAGAGGGTTCGCAGAACATGCTCTGCGCATATCTGGCGATTGCGGTGCTCGTCGGGCTGCTCGCCAACGCGGTACTTGGATGGTGGTGGGCCGATCCAATCGCGGCGTTCGCAATTTCAGCCGTCGCCCTCAGGGAAGCCCGGGATGCGTGGCGGGGCGAGCCTGACGGATGCTGTGCGCCTGCGCCGATAGACGATATCGCCAGCTGCGCCGGAGGGTGTTGCCAGGACTGAGCGACGAAAGGGCTCAACTGTGCGGTTCTGGCCTCAGGTGACGTGAATCGAGGCGTTTCCTGGGCCACAAGCCCTCGGACCGCCCAAAGCCTTGCCCCCGCAGCTCAGCTGGGTCTCGTTGAGCGCTGCGGAGCGAATCCCTCAGTAATCGGATCATCGCAACTCCCCGAGTGCCCGCTCGGTGAATTACCGGGGCTCGGGCCGGTGTTGCTCCGGACTCCTGGCGATATGTCTCGCGCGAAGATCCGGGGTAGGACCGAGGCCCCTTCTGGGCATCCTGTCCAACGAGGAGCGAACATGCCGTACGGATATGGCGATCACGTGGACAACGGCTGGGGCGGCGGATGGATCGTCATGCTCGTGATGATGCTGATATTCATCGTCCTTGTGGTCGCGGCGATCTGGTTCCTCATGGGCGGCTCCCGACGCGTCGGGGTTACTGCCGCGACGCAGGCTCCGCGCCTCACGGCTGAGCAATTGCTAGCCGATCGCCTCGCTCGCGGCGAGATTGACCCTGATGAATACCGCGCGCGACTCGCCGCGCTTCGGGATCACAGCGCCGGGACGTAGGGGCCCGCCCATGACGCACCGCGAGGTCTATGACCGTGTGACAACTTTTGCCCAAGTTTTGGCCACCTGAGCTGACCTGGCGTGATCTCGTCTGATCGTAACCAGCCCAAACAAGCGGTTCTGGCCTCAGATGCCCCAGATCGTCGCGTCTCATAATGCAGGCGCAGTAGAGCGACTCCGTGACAAACACGAGCAGACCGGAGGTCTCGATTCTCGATGCGCCCCTAACTCGAGCGCTAGGCGACTACCAGTGAACGGGGTGGTAGGCAGCGCTATCGGTAGGGCGCCGACAGACTTGACGGTCTCCAGGATCCGGAACGGCGGAAGTCTCAGGTCGGATCCACTCTGTCCAACGGCGCGCGCCCTCCAGCCTCAACGCAACTCGCCGTTCAACTGGGCGCGTCGGGCGGGCTGTGGCTGTGGCGCGGCTTTACCTCCGGACGCCGCGAGTTATGCAGACCGTTGCTCCGATCCAGTCCCTAGAGGTGCTTCGGCTGGCTCCTCGTCCGGAGGATCGTCCAGACCAAGCCACGGGTAGCTAGTCATCCTTTCCGGCCCCCTCTCGAATCTCGCGAACCGCCAGAGGCTCCTCGACGGGTGCCTCGTCGTCGTCAGTGTCACGTGGTCCGAAGGTATCCCCAGAGCTCACGGCTTAGGCCATTCGCGGGGGTCATCAGAAAGGACCACGACCTCCATGCTTTTTCCATGCTCGGAGAAGTGGCTTTCACTTGCCTTCAGGGGTGCCTCTGCGGGACGCTCGTCTTCTGACTGAGGCCGCGCGGGATCTGATGGGCGCATCGCACCGGACGCCGGATTGGCACCTTGATACGCATCGTCGTCAGTCACGGCCAAATTATAGCGTGCACGATGGCTGGCACGGCGGTCGCGACGAAGATGACGAGTGCGACGCCGAGGGTTCGATAGCCCCGATTCAAGCTGAGCGCCTTGGTTTCATTTCTCTGGTGCGCTCGCTCAATGACCACCTGGTACGTGCTAATCAAAGACGCCGCAGCCCTCTCTGGCTCACGACTGAGCCAACTTCTCCGCGTAAAGAGCTTCAACGTGTCTGCATCCAGACGCAGTCCCATGCCCGTCCGAAGAACACCATTCGTCACCGCTCGGAAACCCATCCCAAGCGTCGCGACCGTCAACGCTAGCCCGACACAGGTCAGAATCCGCAAGCTGAGCGGCCCGGCGACGACGATTAGCGAACGGCTTGCGATCACGAGCCCCGTGACCAGACCCCCGATTAGCGCATCTAGCGCCACCGCTCGAGTGTTGAAGCTGGTCTCCCTGGTCTCCTCCATTTGCATTTGCACGCGCATCTGGTCGAGCGTGGTCCGAGCCGTCTCCATCTGAAGTGGAGGAACGACTTCGTCCTTGGAGGGGTCAACCATGGGCTAATCGCCATCGTCCATGAGTGCCGCCATTCTGACACCAACTGTGCGTGGCCACGAAAGCAGTGGACCAGGCATCCCGTCTAGGCTGGGTTTCTCGGTCCCAATCTTTGCCCAACTTTTGGCCACCTGAGCTGATCTGGCGTTACCTCAGCCGACCGCAGACGCCCGAAACAAGCGGTTCTGGCCCCAGATGACCTAGATCCAGGCGTCTCATAACCCGAAGGTCGCAGGTTCGAATCCTGCCCCCGCTATTCACGGGTCAATTCTGCTTGAGCTCTTCGTCTGCCGCCTCGATGGCCTCTCGTATGGCCGCAACCCTGGTCGGGGCACGCCGCGAAACTGTCCTTCCCGACGCGAGGGTGATAGAGCAGTGGAACGTCGAGGCGGTCAGTTGCCCATCGTCGGTACGCGCGTCCGAATTGATGACCACGGAACTCGTCACGGTCGTTCCGGCTGGTTCGAGCTCCAGGAACCTCTCAACCATGCGCGGGTACGAGCGGAAGGTGAGCATCTGCCGATACTGGGTCAGTGCGGCCGATACCGCGTCGTTCAACGACGATCCCGCTCTGAAGAATCCATGGCCGTCTTGCATCCGTATCCGGCGCCAGGCGGGTTGGCGCCGGACATCTACGGCGCCACCGGCGTGGTTGGACTCACGGGCGCTCCTGGTGCGGTTGGCCCGACGGGTGTTGGGTAGCGTCGCGAATATCGTTCACGGCGGCACCACGGTCACCGCGCTTCCTCCCCATTGGGCGAATATTGGGCACACCAGGCGCAGATCGGAGGCGATGAACGCGAGAGGGACGCAAGTCCCACCCGACTTGTCCGCTCTACCGCGCGCGTACCAACAACGCCGTTGGCGCCAGGTCGGCGATGCCCGCGAGACGGATCGCCAAGCCGAACGTGGGGGATTCCCTGCCGGCAGTGATACGCCGCCAGGGTCCGGGGGCCAGACCCAGCAGGCCGCGAAGTCTGGTGTCGGTAATCCCGAGGCCCCTGGTGTGATCGAGCACCAGCGCCGGATCGCATGCGGAGCGCTCGGGGTCGGCGGGCCTTCCCGGATGCGACTGGCGTCCGGCGAGCCAACTGACGCTTGCGTCGAGATGCGCGGCAAGCGCCACCGCATCCGGGACACCAAGCGCCAACGGCCCTGCGCGGTGCAGTTCGCCGATAGCGCCGACGCTGAGCCCGATCGACCGGAGCATGGCGTCATCGAGCTGGGCGAGGCGCGCGCGAGGACCTGAGGGACCGGTATCGACCGGCACCGGGGGCAGAAGGTCGGGCGCCGCTGCGATTGCAAGCGCACACGCCGCCGGCCATGAACCGAGGCGGCGGGTGATCGTGCTCGGGCAGGCAAGCGCGAGATCGCGTATGCCAGTGCGATCAGCCTCGGCAAGTACGTGCTCGCGCCAGCGATCGTAGATGGGTCCCGAGGGGCGACGGCCGAGTGCGCGCATGCAGGCGGCGAGCATCGCAATCAGCGCATCGTCATCTGGGCGCGCGCCGGTCGTGCGCGCCGCGCGCCGGGTCGGGGCCGCATCTGCCAGGCACACCCCGAGCGCGCGGGTAACGGACTGGTGCGCACCTGGTGGCGTATGTGCGCAAAGCGCCTCAAGTGGTGGGGCAAGCGAGGCGGCGTGGCCTGGGGCCGACCCATTGGACCCGTCGGCATCGTCAGTTGTCGGTCGGTGCGGGGTTCCGGCCGGCCGGCCGGCGTCTGGACGCATCACTGCCGGGCTCCGTCGTGCGCCGCATCGCGGGCGTTCGCGTTTCCGAGTGCGGCCCGCACCGCGTCGGCCCAGCAGCCAAACGCCCGCTCTACCACTGACCGCGAGGGATACGCGCGCCGGATGCCCGCTCGCCAGCAAAGCGCACGCTGCTCACGGGCCCAGACGTCATACCTGGCGACGGCAAAGGGCTCACCGATGGCGTGGTGGGCCTCGCGCAAGGAGTGGACGATCTCGTCGTCGGGGATCGGGCGCTTGGCGGTCACCGAGCGGTCCGGCTCGAGGACACCCGCCATCCGAAGCGCGTCATCCCAACTGCCGAATGCCTTGGTAAGGGCGTGGCGGGTCGGGATGCGCCGGATCTCGCCGCGTGCGGCGGCCTTCGCCAGGAGCTGCTCGCGCAAGAGGTCATAGCGCGACTTTCGCGGCGGGCGGCCCTCAAGTGCGGCCATCTCCACCAGTACCCCGGTGAGCTCACCGAGCGTGTAGGCAAACACCGCCGAATCCGCGCGGGCCGAGGACGGGATCGCACGCGGCAGGCCCGTGGCCTTGACGAGCCCTGCGGCTGCGAGGGCCCCCGACCAGCTGCCAAACAGGCGATAGAACGTCGCTAGCGATCTCGGGCGCGCTCCGGGCCGCGATGCGACCTCAGGCGAGTCGAGCCAGCAGCGGTAGGCCGTAAAGGAAGGGACCTCACCGAGCTCATCTGCGCACTCGCGCACTACCGCGATCGCCTGGGCGGGCATGTAGCGCTGCGAGGTGGAGACCACGATCGCCGACGATTCGGGCGGCGCGTCAAGGCCCGCCTGGCGCAGGGCACCGGCCCAGCGCCCACCCAGGCTGTGGCGCACCGCCCCGTCGGACACCAGCTCGGGGTGCTCCGAGCGAAACTGGCGGTACTGCTCCACCGAGGGCGCATGGCCCAGGTGCTCGGCGACCTCGCGCAGGGCGGCGATCGCCACCGCCTGGCGGCGTGCGGCCGATGTCGGCCGGTCCTCGGGCACGGCAAGCTGGCTGCGCAGTGATCCAAACACCTGCAGCTGGGTGGACTCATCGAGTGTCTGCAGGGCCGCCCAGACGGCGGCGGCTGCGGGGTCGGAGAATGAGAGGTTGGGAAGTGGTTTGGACATGGCGTCGACCGTAGCCGCGCCTGGCGTTCGCCCAAACAATTCCCCTGCTCGCGACCAGACCGGCGGACGCTGGGCTGTGGTCTGGGGCGGGGAGCGAGATCCGCATGATTCAGCGGGTTTTGGCGCCGTTCCGGGGTTTCGTGGTCGGCAGGCCCCCGAAGTGTGGTCTAGGGCGCGCCGACCAGCGATATCTGGGCAGTGGCGGA
>Ga0182030_10008435_pt1 | contig 21326 bp, 14 predicted proteins | sample 812S3MmetaG_FD_121299 | JGI IMG/M metagenome (GOLD analysis project Ga0182030, IMG submission 121299) | Permafrost microbial communities from Stordalen Mire, Sweden - 812S3M metaG (Illumina Assembly) | ecosystem: Environmental > Terrestrial > Soil > Wetlands > Permafrost | place: Sweden...
AGGAAGATCCCCGGAGTGACGGTTGGGGATCCGTGGCCACTGGCGTTTGAGAGCAAAAGCGCGGCGAGGGGGCGAAAATGGACTACGCGACAAGGGTGTTTCTTGGTGGCGGGCACACTCCGGGACTTCCCGACCGCACACGTCGAGCCGGGTTGGGCGCCAGACGGAAGTCGTCAGTCCATCGCAAGCCCGTGGACGCTGGTCAGCGGCGGCCTCGCAACCTCGTCGGGGTTGGCAGGGGAAGTACCGCCCCGGCTGCAAACCTCAGCCACCTACCGCCCGCCACCCAATCTCTCCCGCAACCGGTCCGCACCCAAATGGCAAAACGGCGGAGCGAAACTCCTCTGAGGAACCGCAACCGCGCTCGGGCTGAATTGAAGATACGGCTCATCATCGCTATTCCAAGCCTTCCACACGGGCAGACCGGCCCCATTCGGATCTCCCGATTTCGCAAAGTTCGTCCAGTAACTCTCCATCACCGCGGAAAGGTTTCGATCGGCTTGGGTAACGGGCAGCCATCGCCAGCTACGGGAGCTGAACGTCTGGAACACAAACGGCAATTCCAAGGCATGGAACGCACCGAGTTTTTGTTCGCCCTTCCCTGGGATGGAGCGATCGAAGCGATAGAGATACGCGCGCGCGCCGAGTCTGGTGACGAGCGCGATTTCGGCGCCCACGGGGCAGGCCACCAACATGTCGTTACTCGCACGGTCCACTGCGCTATTGCCGTGCACCAGAATCTGGGCGAGGTACATGCCGACGGCCATATCGGTCCATGCGCCGTAAAGAGGGTAGGCGGCGTCGGCGAGTTTCTTGACAGCCGCGGTGGCAGGATCTTTCGGCGGCGCCGTGGCCGCTGCTTCAGCGACAATGCGAAACGCGCTGAGCTCTCTTCCGTTAAACCCCGCCATCAAATCCACCTTCTGAGTGCTGCCCGATGCAAACGCCACCGCGGGCGGTCGCGGAAGCAGCCAGCCATCGACTACTGCGCTGTTGGGATCAAACCCTTTGAAGCGCGAGGCCACCATGCGCGCGTCCAGTTCAGCCACCTGCTGGGCGGGCATTTTCCGAAGAGCGGCTGCAGTGTTGATCGCTTTCCCTACCGCTTCCGCCTGGGCGAGCATCACAGGAGGGCCAAGGCCGAACGCGGGTCCGCTCTCCGCAATCACCCGGCGGAAGAGGCCCTTCACCAAAGGCGATGCCATCAGCATGGTCGCGTCCACAGATCCAGCGGACTCGCCAAACAGGGTCACGTTGCCGGGGTCGCCGCCAAACTGCTCGATGTTCTGTTGCACCCATTTCAATCCGGCGATCTGATCGAGCAGCCCGTAATTCCCGGAGCTATGGTGTGGGGATTCCGCCGTCAGCCCTGGATGCGCGAAGAACCCCATCGCGCCGAGCCGGTAGTTCATGGTGACGACGATGACTCCATGGGATGCGAGAGATGCCCCGTCGTAGCCGTCACCGGACCCGGAACCTGCCCGGTTGCTGCCGCCATGCAGCCACACCATTACCGGAAGTCGTTTTGCGGCGGCAGGAGAAAATACGTTCAAGTACAGGCAATCTTCGGAAGGTTTCAGCGCCTCCATGGCATAATGCACGCCGTATTCCGCGGCGAGCGGTGCAAGAAAGGAATCGACGCCGTAGGTGGATTGCATGCACGGGCTTCCGGCGTTGGTGGCGTCACGGATACCGGACCAGTTGGCCACGGGCTGAGGCGGGCGCCAGCGCAAATCCCCGACCGGGGGCGCGGCAAACGGGATTCCTTGGAACACGCTGGTGCTGCCCAGCACCTTTCCGGCGAGAGTTCCGCTCGCGACATGCACCACAGGCACGATGGGAGCGGCCATGGCGAACGGCACAGCTAACAGGACGGGAACCCAGCGCATCAGGTTCTAGTCGTGCAGCGTGGCGATTACAGTCATGGATCCCAGGTTGTCGCCGTAACAGCCCGGCCCGGTTTTGCTGGCGCCCTGGCAGTTGTCAACATAGCCCAGATAAAGGTGCGTGGCGCGGGAAGGAACCACAAACGCCTGCACGCTGCCGGCGCCGGTTCCGGTGAGGCCGTCGCCGACGAAGAATACCTGACCGATCTCCGGATTCAGGATGCTGAAGTCCGTCTGAATGCCTCCCTCGGAACTGTTGCTCACATAGAACCTCAAGGCGGAGGGCGCCGCAGCCGGCAACGAGTCTTCCAGGAAGACACCCACCAGCGGGCCAACGAAGTCGGTCTGACTATAGCAGGAAAGCAGCCCGATGGACTTGAAACTAGTGGCGCCGCCGGCCGTGGCACAGTATCCCGCTGTTTGACCGTCGGGGCCGTAGCCGAGTTTGCCCTCCTGGCAGGTCCACGCCCCCGTGATGCTCCGGAAAGTCAGGTACCCCCATGTGCCCGCGGTGAAGCTCAACGACACCGGTGCGCCCCCGCCGCTGTTGTCGATGTTTCCACCGGCCTGGAAGATATCCATGGTCGCGTCAACCTTCTTGCCGCACCGTCAGTGGCGCTGTCGGCGCGTTCTGGGCCGGCAAAGCGACTGCTGCCAGCAGCGCCGCCGCGAGGGCGATTGAGGTTGGTTTCATTCTGGCGTGGTCCTCCGATTCGGAAATCCTACCATGCACCCCGCGCCCGTTTAAAGTCTTCCGCCGGTTCTGCCGATGTTTGTCCTGTAATGCGATCGCGGGCCATTGCTGCCGTTTCTACGATCACCTCTCTGATCGCGCTGGTTCTTTTGGCCGGATCGGTGGTTGTGGAGCGGCAGCTGAGGGCGCACCGCGGTTACGCCGCGCTCATTAACGTGGCTGGGCGTCAGCGCATGTTGAGCCAGCGTCTGGCCAAGACCGCAGTCGAATTGGCGTCCCATTCGAGGAAGAGCTCCACCTCCGCACTCATTGAGGAACTGGATTCCACGGTGCGCGCCTGGCGCGAGGCGGACGACTTGCTGGCGCACGGGGAGGTTTCCCACGCGAAACGTCCCGATCTGGCGTTGGTCCATCCGCTGCTTGACCGGATCAGCACAAGCGCGAAGGGGATCGCCACGGCTTATGGCAAGGGCCGGGAGCCATCCAGCGCCGAAGTCAGTCTGCTTGTTCAGGAGATTCTGAACGAGGAGCCCCAGTTTCTCTCGCTTATGGACCATTTGGTGAATGAGTACGAGCGGGATGCCGAGGCGCAACTCGCCGGTACCGAGCAGATCCAGATATTGAGCAGCGGCGGCGCCCTGGTGCTGATTCTCTTTTTGTGCTGGTTCGGGTTCCGCCCGGTGTTACTTCGAAACGCGAGGCTACTCGAAGAATCGACGCGGGAGCGGGAGTGCGCCTTGCAGGCTTTGGCCTGCGTGGCCATCGAAAATGAAGAAAAAAACCACGTCGCGCGCGAACTGCGGGAGAGTGAGGCCAAAATCCGCGGCCTGCTGGAGGCCATCCCCGATGCGATTTCGTGCTACGACGCCGGGCTCCGGTATTTATATGTAAATCCGGTAATGGCTCAACTCCGGGGACTTCCCGCCGGCGCGTTCACCGGGTCGACGGATCGCGAGCTGGGCGTGACTTCCGCGTTGTGCGAACTTTGGGAACGCGACATGCGCAAGGCCTGGGAGACGAAGCTGCCGCAAGTCACGCATTTCGATTTTCCTTCCCCGCGCGGACCGCTCCAGTGCATGGCGCGAACGGTGCCGCGCCTGAGGCCCGACGGCTCCGTGCAGGATCTGCTGGTGGTGACGCGAGACGTCACTCAGGTGCGTGAAACGGAGACCAGTCTCGAGGCGCAAAAGCACTTTCTGGAGCGGCTGATTCTCACTCTCCCCGAACTCATTTACGTTGAGGATGTGCAGACCGGAAAGGTGACGTATGCCAATCGAAACCTGTTCCATTTACTGGGATACGAAGTAGATTATCTGAATAGGTTTCACAATCGCAACCTGGAACTGATTCATCCCGATGACCGCGCCTCCCGCTCCAGACTGCGGGAGTCACTCATGAAGGCCGAAGATGGCCAGTTATTGCGGGCGGACTACCGGTGCCGTCACGCCGACGGGTCATGGCGCTGGCTTTCCACGTGGGTGACAGTATTCGCCCGTGCAGCAGATGGAACGCCCACCCAAATCATCGGGAGCGCGCAGGACGTTACCGAGCGCGTTGCCAGCGACGAGCGATTCCGGGTGCTGTTCGAGCGTTCTTCGGACGCGCATCTTTTGCTAGACCACGGCGGAATCATCGATTGCAACGAGGCTGCCATGCGGATGCTTGGATGCCCCGACAAGGAGCGACTGCTGGCCTTGCACCCTTCCGCCCTTTCCCCGGAATACCAGCCCGACGGGCGCCGGTCTTCCGAGAAGGCGGTCGAGATGGACGCACTGGCACATCTCAATGGCCATCACCGCTTCGATTGGATGCACCGCCGCGCCGACGGCACGGATTTTCCGTTCGAGGTCACTCTGACGCCCGTGCAAATTGCGGGAAAGCCCGTGCTACTTTCCGTACTGCACGATTTGACGGAACGTAAGCGCGCCGAGCAGGAGCTGTTTGAAAGCAAGCGATTTATTGAGAAGATCGCCTCCACCGTCCCTTGCGGCATTTTCGTGCATGACAACATGTCGCATCGGAATGTCTTCTGTAATGAAGCCAACGCGGCGATGTTTGGCTATTCGCTGAGTGAGTTCAACGCTCTGCCCAACGCTTCGATTGCCGTCGTGCACCCCGATGAGTTTGAAAAAATGGGCGAGAACATGCAGGCTCTGCAATCGCTCGGGGATAACGAAACGATCGATGTGGAATTCCGGGGCCTCCACAAGAGCGGGAAAATTCTCTGGATCGGGGGCCGTCTCACTGTGTTCGCTCGAAGTCCGCAAGGCGAGGTAACACAGTACCTCGGGGTAGGCCAGGACATCACAACCCGCAGGAAAGCGGAAGCGGCGCTCACGTTCCAGGCGATGAACGACGCCCTGACCGCACTACCGAACAGGCGCGCCTTCTTTGAAAGACTGTCAGGCGAAATGGAGCGCTCGTACCCGGGTGAAAACGGGGTGTCGCCGCGGCCCTTGACAATCTGCATCTGCGATATCGACCGGTTCAAGCAGGTGAACGACGGGCATGGACACCATGCCGGTGACGAGGTTCTGGTGGCCTTCAGCCGGGTGATCCGGGAAGAGATTCGTCAGACCGACTGCGCCGCACGGCTTGGCGGCGACGAGTTTTCCATTTGTTTCCCGGGAGCGCGAATCGAGGACGCCAGTGTGTGTATCGAGAGAATTCGTCGGCGGATCGAAGGCACTCCGTTCCGTGCAAACGGCAACTCGTTCTCGGTGACGGTGAGCTTCGGTCTCTCGCAGTGGAACTATGATCGCGACATGGATGGATTGATGGAGGCGGCCGACCAGACCCTGTACTCCGCAAAAGGACAGAGCCGGACGGGCGATACGAAACTTCATCTGCTCGGACCCATCGATCCTCCGTTGCGGTCCGTCTGTAGGTAAACACACAGAGCGGGCCGTCCCACTCAGCGAGATGCCGCATACTGAAATTTGGTTCTTCTCTATGGCATGCTCCTCGTCTTTATGGTTCGATCTCTCGGTCCCCGTTCGAAACGGAATGGTTCACTGGCCCGGCGATCCTGAGTTCCACCTGAACCGGGTTCGCGATTACGCCAACGGCGACGATCTGGTTCTTTCGCACATCGATCTGGGCGTCCACACCGGTACCCATATGGATGCGCCGCTCCACTTCATCCGCGGCGGCGCCACCATCGACGAGATCCCGCTGGACGCCACGGTGGGCCGGGCGCGCGTCATCGAAATCGATGACCCGGAATCGGTGAAGCTGGCCGAACTGGAAGCCGCGAATATCCGGCCCGGCGAGCGCATTCTTCTGAAAACGGCGAATTCCAGCGGGCGCTGGAAGAGCGCCGAATTCCAGGAGGACTTCGTCTACATTTCGCACGAAGCCGCGGCCTTTCTGGCTTCGATTCCCATACGCGCCGTGGGAGTGGATTACTTATCGGTGGGCGGTTTTTACAAAGACGGACCGGAAACGCATCGCGCGCTGCTTGGGGCGGGCATTTGGGTGATTGAAGGACTCAACCTCGCCGCACTCACGGCGGGCGATTACGAACTCATCTGCCTGCCGCTGAAGCTGATGGGCGCGGAGGGTGCGCCCGCCAGGGCCATCGCGCGGACAAGCACCATCGGGGTGGCGGCATGACGGACGCCTTGAAGGGCGCTGAGGCGCAGCGCCTTATCGAAGACGGCCAGCGCAAGAAGAACTGGAAACGGTGGGGGCCGTACCTCGCCGAACGTCAGTGGGGGACTGTTCGAGAGGACTACTCCGCCACCGGCGAGTGCTGGACATACTTTCCTCACGACCACGCCCGCAGCCGCGCGTACCGCTGGGGCGAGGACGGGCTGCTGGGCATCTGCGATCGCGAAGGCCGGCTGTGCTTCGGGCTGGCGCTCTGGAACGGGAAGGATCCCATCCTGAAAGAGCGGCTGTTTGGCCTCAGCGGCCCGGAAGGCAACCATGGAGAAGACATCAAGGAGGCCCATTTTCACCTGGCTTCAACCCCCTCCCATTCCTACATGAAGGCGCTCTACAAATACCCTCAGAATGCGTTCCCGTACTCGTGGCTGGTGGACGAAAATGGCCGCCGCGGCAAGCAGGACGATGAGTTTGAGATTGCCGACACCGGAATCTTCAACGACAGCCGTTACTTCGACGTGTATGCGGAGTACGCCAAGAACGGCGCGGATGACATTCTGATCCAGATCACCTGCATCAACCGCGGGCCGGATGCGGCGACGCTGCACCTGCTGCCGACGCTATGGTTCCGGAATACATGGTCGTGGGGGCGCACCGGAGAGGGGTACTGGCCCAAGGGCCGCATCTGCCAGCAGGATGCGGAGCGGCTGGTGTTGGAGCACGCCTCGCTCGGCCAGTTCAACTTCGCGATTCGGGAGCATGCCCCGTTTCTGTTTACGGAGAACGAAACCAATACGCCGCGCTTGTTTGGATCGGGCGATGCGAAGCGTCACTTCAAGGATGCGTTCCACGACTACGTCATCGAGGGCCGTAAAGACGCTGTGGCTTCCGATTGCGTGGGCACCAAAGCCGCGGCCTACTATCAGCTTGAGTTACCCGCTGGTGGAACGGCCGAGATTCAATTGCGGTTGTGGGCCACGTCCGAGAACGTCTCCGATCCGTTTCAGGATTTTGAAGGGATCTTCGAGCAGCGGACGCGGGAAAGCGAAGAATTCTACAACCAGCTGATTCCCCCGGATTGTCCCGACCCCGCCGCGCAGGTGATTCGGCACGCTTATGCCGGGTTGCTGTGGTCCAAGCAGTTCTACTATTACGCAGTGCAGCAATGGCTTGCCGGGGACCCGGCGCAGCCTGCGCCACCGCCTGAGCGCTGGGAAGGACGCAACGCGGAGTGGCTCCATCTGTTCAACCGCGATGTTATTTCCATGCCGGACGCGTGGGAGTATCCGTGGTACGCCGCGTGGGATCTCGGATTTCACATGATTCCGTTTGCCGTCCTCGACCCGGATTTTACGAAGGATCAGATGGTTCTGATGCTGCGCGAATGGTACATGCATCCGAGCGGGCAGGTTCCGGCGTACGAATTCGCGTTCGGCGACGTGAACCCGCCGGTGCATGCGTGGGCCTGCTGGCGCGCTTACAAGATTACCGGTCCGCGCGGCCAGCGCGACAAACTTTTCCTGGCCCGGACGTTCCAGAAGCTGCTGCTTACTTTCACCTGGTGGGTGAACCGCAAAGACGTGGCGGGCAAGCAGGTCTTCTCCGGGGGATTCCTTGGTCTCGACAATATTGGCGTCTTCGATCGTTCCAAGCCGCTGCCGGGAGGCGGCCAACTGGAACAGGCGGATGGCACCGCGTGGGTGGCGTTCTACTGCTCCACCATGCTTTCCATGGCACTCGAATTGGCTGTGGATAACCCCGCCTACGAGGACATGGCCTCCAAATTCTTCGAGCACTTCATCGAGATCGCCGACGCCATGAATACCCTTGGTGGCCAAGGGCTGTGGGATGAAGACGATGGATTTTACTACGACCAGCTCCACGTGGACGGTCATCAGCTGGCCCTCAAGGTCCGCTCCGTCGTCGGCATTATCCCTCTATTTGCAGTGACTGTGATTGAGCCGAAAGTGATCGACCAGTTGCCGGCGTTTAAGAAAAGGATGGAATGGTTCATCGAGAACCGCAAAGATCTGATGGGTCAGATCTCCTGGCTGACGGAAGTCAACGCGGGCGCAGATCCGACGCACCGGCTGCTGGCGCTTCCATCGCGCGCGCGTCTGGAGCGTGTGCTTCGGGTGATGCTGGATGAAAACGAATTCCTGTCGCCTTTCGGAATCCGGTCACTTTCCAAGTTCCACAAGGACCACCCGTACATCCTGAAGATGGACGGCGAACAGTGGGAAGTGGATTACGAGCCAGCGGAGTCGCGCACGGGCATGTTCGGGGGAAATTCGAACTGGCGGGGGCCGATTTGGTTTCCCGTAAACTACCTGCTGTTGGAAGCCCTGGAGCGCTACCACCATTTCTATGGCGACAGCTTTAAGGTGGAATGTCCCACCGGTTCGGGGCATTGGATGACCTTGAAAGAAGTGTCACAGGAGTTGAACCGGCGGTTGTGCGCGTTGTTTCTGCCTGGGGCAAACGGCCGCGCGCCCTGGCAGGGCGATACGGACCGCTTCGCGGGCGATCCCAACTGGCAGGGGCTGACGTGGTTCTTCGAATACTTCGACGCGGAAACAGGCCGCGGTTGCGGCGCCAGCCACCAGACGGGATGGACCGCGCTGATTGCCCGGTGCCTTACGGAATTTGTGGCGCCGGCGGGGTAGGCGTCGCTTCCGCCACTTTCCGCGCTTGCTCGAAGAGCAGATTGAGCGTCTTTTCCGTTACGATGTGACTCGCAATCCGGCCCAGCCCGCCGTTCTCTTCCAGCCTCTTGCGGGCGCGGGGAATGGGCTCCCGTTCCTGGCGAGCCACCTGCTCCACCTGCTTGTCCACTTCGTCGTTGGTGGCGTGGATGCCTTCCCGATCGGCGATCTTGCCGAGCAACAGACTGGCCCGCACCTCACGATTCGCCTCCGGACCCTGAGACTCCCGCAATTTGGTCCAATCCGGCTTGAGCTTGCTGATGTCCACGCCTTGATTGGCCAGGGCAGCCAGCCGCTGGGACATGCGGTTCTCAATCTGCCGGTCGACATAAATCTGAGGCACCGGGAAGTCGTGCGCGTCCACCAGCTTGTCGATCAGTTTGGCCTTGGCTTGCTGCTGAGCTTCCCCCTCACGCTGCGACAGTATGTTCTTGCGAACGGTTTCGCGCACTTCGTCCACGGTGCGGTAGTCGCCCAGATCCTGCGCAAATTCGTCGTTGAGCTCCGGCAGTTCTTTCCTGCGAACGCCCTTCACGTGGATGTGGAAAGCGACCGTCTTGCCGGCCAGCTTGTCCGAACCGTAGTCGTCGGGATAAGTGACTTCCACGTCCCGCTCGTCGCCGGGACTCGCGCCGCGCAGTCCTTCGGTGAACGCCGGCATCGTATCGCCGCCTGCGATTTCGAGCATCATCTCGTCGCTCTTCACCGGCTCCTCAACGCCGCTGGTGCTTTCGAGCGAGATCAGTGAGAAATCGCCGTCCTCCAGCGGCCGCGGGTCCACATTCGCGTAGGTGGCGCGCGATTGGCGCATGCTCTCGAGGCGCTCCTGAACGTCCGCGTCCGTCACCACGGGTTCGGCGTAAGGCACTTCCAGACCGCGATATTCGCCCAGCTCGAATTGCGGGGCGACTTCGAATTCCGCCTTGAACACCATCGGCTCGCCCGGCGTGAAATGCACGTCCAGAATGTCCGGGCGGCTGACCACCTTCAGTTGCTCCTGCTCAAACTGCTTGTCGAGATAGCGCGGAATCAGGTTCTCAACAACCTTGCTGCGAATATCCGATTCGAGGTTTTTCTTGACCAGCGACAGCGGCGCTTTGCCCGGCCGAAAACCAGGCATGCGCATCTTCTTCTGAAAATCGCCGGCAACCTTCGCGGTTTCGGCGTCAATTGCATCCACGGGGATCGAGACTTCGATCGAATGCTTACATCCTTCAACTAATGCCAAATGAATTAACCTTTCAAATACTACATGCTGACTTGACTGTTCAGCGAAAATGTCAAACGCGTCTCGGCGGGTATCTTGACGCGCTGGCCATGCGTCAGCACTTCGGCGCCTGTCCCAACCGCCGCACCCGATGCAGCGCCGATCGCCGCGCCGCGGCCGCCTCCGGCAATCGCTCCGAGGAGCGTCCCGAGGACTGCCGTTCCGCCGATCACCTTGGCGCTACGCGCGCCCCGCGAGGCGCTGGATTGCGTCACTTCGCTCGACGTGAGAGGCACGACTTGCCCGTTCAGAGTGACGGTATAAAGATCCAGCGATACCGCGGTCTTGCCCTCAATTTTGCCGGATTGCTGATCGGCAACCACCTTCAGTGTCGCATCCGCTCCGCGCGGAATCACCGTCTGTCCATTGACGACCACAGGCTCGTCGATACTGGCGCGGTAGGTGGCGCCTAAACTGGTCGAATCGGAGTTGATCGAATCGATCGTTCTGACGATGATGCTGGTGCCGGCGGGAATTTGGATGCCGAGCGGCGCAGGGCTCGGGGGCGGGGCGTTATTACTGTAGCCGCTGTTATTGTTGTACCCACTATTATTGTTGTAGCCACTGTTATTCGGGGGCGGCGGCGGCGGCTGCTGAGCGCTGGTCGAGTATCCCGAAGGTCCATTTGAATCAAACTGCAGGTTGGAGATCTGGTCGATCGGATAAGCCTGCACATGATCTCCCAGGTCGAACCGGACTTCACGCGGGCTGCCTCCGAGATAGGTGCCCGTCACCGATTGTCCGTTCTTCAGGCTCAAAGTGTCGGCCATGGCCGTTGTAGCGACCGCCATTGCAATGATCAGAACCAAGCTGCGCATAAGTGTATTCTCCTCCGGATGAAAGACGCGGCGACTCTCTGAAAGGTTTACGGAAATCTAGGCCGCTGTCGGCTTCCTCAGGTTGTGCAAAAGGTTTCCGGCAACATCCCTCCCCTTTTCGATGGCGCGGGCGTAGAGTTCTTTGTGTTCGTTGCGGCGCATGCGGTCGCCGGTGATGTAGACCTGCTCGATGGCCCGACCGACCACGAACGTGCCCGCCCACGCGATGGCCGCCTTGGGGATGAGGCCGCCGCCGAGAGGAATCTTTCCCACCAGTTCCCGAGCCAGCGCGCGCCAGCCAAAAGCACTCGCGACAATGCCCAGGACCTCAACTTTTTGCTCGGCCAGACCCACCGGCCGGCCGCTCGCGGCCGCAATCAGGAATGCCATGCGCACCTGATTGATCGTCAGGAAAGCCGAATCGGTCGCGTATTCGCCCACCGCCCAGGGAAGTTCAAGAAAGCTTGGCACGACATTGGGCATGGCGGTAATCAACGTGAAGAGAGCATTCTCCTTGGCAATGCGGTTGATGACCCGGTTGATCGCGGGCTCCCGGAAACCCAGAAACTGCCGGGCGAGAGTGATTTCCAGATCGCTGCGCGCGTCGAGAATGTCGTCGATCGTACGTTCGGGATTCTCCACATAGAATGTGAACGCGCCGCGCGGACAGGCGACGCCCTGCTCGAAGATGGTCAGGTCCGCTTTCGCGGGGCGGTTCGGGTTGGTCGCGCGATGCAAAGTGATCAATCCCAGCGCGCGATCCTGTTCGAACGTTTTCGCCGGCAGGAAATAAGATTCCATGGTCGAATAGGCTTCTTCCGAATCGGCCACCAGTTCGATGGCGATGCTCCGTTCGGCCAGTTTCCGAACTTCTTCGGGATTCAAGCTGGAATACGCGGATCGCAAGCTTTTTAGCAATGAAAGCGCCATGAGGCAGAACTCCGATTTCAGTGTACCGCCTCATGTTTGACGGTCGCGCTATCGTGGGCTCATGGGACTTATGCGCGGGCTTCTGTTACTCGTAATATCGATCACATTTTCCTATGCGCAGACTGCGCAGACGGAATCGAAAGCGGGTACAGATCCGCTCCGGATGATGAGCGAATCCTCCGAGCGCCTGGCGGCCAAGGTGTCGCCCTCCGTTGTGAAAATTATCGTAACCGGGTATGGTCCCGTTCAGGAGAATGGGCGCGGCGAGGCGGCGCTGATCGGACGCCAGCATAGCATCGGTTCCGGGTTGATCCTGGACAGGGATGGCTACATTGTCACCAACGCGCACGTGGTCGCCGGGGCGCAGCGCGTCAGAGTCTCGTTCAACGCCGGGGCGCGCGGTCAGTCGCTGTTGCAACTTTCCTCCGGGTCTCGCCCGCGCACCGTTGACGCGCGCATCGTTGGAGTCGATAAAGTCACCGATCTCGCCATCCTTAAAGTGGAGGAGGCCAATCTGCCGACTCTGGCCCTGGCATCCTACGGCAGCTTGCGGCAAGGGCAGATGGTGTTTGCCTTCGGTACGCCGGAAGACCTGGACAACACCGTAACCATGGGCGTGGTGAGTTCGGTGCTGCGGCAACTTTCTCTCGATTCAACGATGGTCTACATCCAAACCGACGCGGCGATTAATCCGGGAAATAGCGGCGGGCCGCTGGTCGATGTGGACGGGAATGTTGTGGGGATCAACACGGCGATTTTCTCGCAATCCGGCGGGAACGAAGGCATTGGGTTCGCCATCCCGAGCCTGATCGTCAGCCACGTCTACCAGGAGATCCGGCGCTTCGGTCACGTGCATCACTATGAGATTGGGGCGCGGCTGCAAACGATCACTCCTACGCTGGCGTCGGGCCTGAAGCTGCCGCGGGACCATGGCGTGATTGTGGCGGACGTGGAGCCGGAGGGTCCGGCCGACAACGCCGGTCTCGCGCGCCAGGACATTATCATCCGGATGAATGGATTTCGGATTGAAGGCATGCCCACGCTGTCCGCGGCACTCTATCTACGGGGTCACGGGGACGCCGTAGCGATGGAGGTTCTGCGTGGAAGCGAACGGAAAACCCTGACCATACGGGTAGTCGAGCAGGATAAGGATCTTGACAATCTGGCGAGCGCGATGAATCCGGAACAGGCGCTGGTGAGTCCGCTGGGCATTCTCGGCATCGAGATCGATTCAAAGCTTGTGAAGACTTTTCCGGATCTGCGCATCAAGACCGGCATTATCGTGGCGGCCATGTCGGCAGGCCCTTCCGTTGACACGGGTCTCGAGACAGGGGATGTGATTCATAGCTTGAATACGACGGACATCGCGTCTTTGGACGGGCTTCGCGCCGCCGTCGCCAAACTGAAATCGGGAGACCCGGTGGTGCTGCTGGTGGAACGCGATAACTCGCTGAGGTATTTGTCGTTCGATTGGGAGTGAGGTTAGTTAGACCGGCAGCGCCTCGATGATCGACATTCCGCCGGATGCCGGAATCACGCGTTGTAATTCGAAACCCGAACGGTGGAGAAGCTTCACCCATTCCACCCCGCTGCGTTCCTGCCCGCCGGTAGCCGCCATCATGTTCAAGTCGCTCATGAGCCGCATTTCCATCGACGAATCGCGTACCGAAACAACATCCAGAAGGACAAACTCAATGACCAGCAAATAGGCTCCCGGCAACATCGCCTGGCGGCAGTTCCTGAGAACAGCAATGGCGGCGGCGTCCTTATATCCGTGCAGCACGTGCTTCATCAGATAAACATCCGCTCCGCCTGGAACCTCTTCCGTGAGATCGGCGCCGATCATGCGGCACCTGTCGAGGAGCCCCTCCGCTTCGAATCGCGGCTTGGCTTCTTCAATCGCGGCCGGGCGGTCGACCAACATTCCTTGCAGATGAGGATCACTTTGCAAAACCGCACGGATCAAGGAACCGCCTCCACCGCCGAGATCGGCCACGACGCGGCTGTGCGAGAAGTCCCAACTTCGCACGATCGGGAGATAGTCTTCCACCGGGGCCGTACCCATCACGGCGCGGAAGATCGACTGGGCATGCGGATCCTTTGACCACCGGGACTGGACTCCCTGCTGCTCCATCAAGTGGGCGGCCGTGTCTCCGGATTGCACGCATTCGGTGAGATAGGACCAATTCTCTGCCAGCAGATCGGACCAGAACACCACGGACGGCCACACGGAACCAGGCGCGTCCTTGCGAAGCGGCTCGCCGAAAGCCGTCAAGACAAAGGAACCCGGAGCGGTCTCGGCGGTCACGCCGATCGCGGCCAAAGCCCGTAGAAGGCGATAAAGAGACTCCGGGTCCGCGTGGCAAACGGCGGCAATCTCAGCGACTTCGCGCGCGCCCCCGGCCAACGCATCCGCTACGCCCAGCCGCGCCGCCGCGCATAAAACACGGCTGCGAAAGTACCCCATTGCCATTTCGATCATGTTCATCTGTTCCCATGCGAGAGAATATCTAATCATGATCGCAACACCAACTGCTCCCCACGTCAAGGTGGCGCCCACGCCGGCGCTGCCCACATTCGCCACGCCCGGTGAAGAGCGATTGCACCGCAAGCAACGGCTCGCGGGCGCCTTCCGCCTCTTCGCCAAGTTCGGATTCAGCGAAGGCGTAGCCGGGCACATCACGGCACGCGATCCGGAACGGACCGATTGCTTCTGGGTCAACCCTTTCGGAGTTCACTTCGCGCACATCCGCGTTTCCGACCTGGTTCTGGTGGACGGGAGCGGGAGGGTGATCGAAGGGAACATGCCGATCAACGAAGCTGCGTTCGCGATTCATTCGCGCGTGCACGAGGCGCGGCCGGACGTGATCGCGGCGGCCCATGCGCATTCTTTATACGGGAAGACATGGTCAACGCTGGGGCGCCTGCTGGATCCAATCACACAGGACGCCTGCGCGTTTTATCAGGATTGCGGCTTGTTTGCGGATTATACCGGCGTGGTTTACGACACGTCCGAAGGCGATCGAATCGCCGAGGCGATGGGTAGCAAGAAAGCCGTAATCCTGCAAAATCACGGTCTTCTGACGGCCGGCGCAACAGTGGATGAAGCCGCGTGGTGGTTCATTACGATGGACCGCTGCTGCCAATCGCAACTGCTGGCGGATGCGGCAGGGAAGCCGATCAAGATTGCCCACGAGAGCGCCGTGGTGGCATGGCGGCAAGTGGGCGGACCGCGCGTGGGATGGTTTCAATTTCAGCCGTTGTGGGACCTGATCTCTCGCGAACAGCCCGACCTGTTTGAGTAACTGCAAAATGACACGTAGAACCTTTGCTCAAATCACAGCCGGCGCCATCGCCGCTAAGCGCGCCCTCAGTGCCCCGGCCGCGCCCATCACCCCAGACCTTTCCGAGTTCCCGTACGGCGCAGTGAGCCTGATGGAAGGTCCGCTGAAGCGCCAGTTCGATGAAAACCACGCGTTCTTCCTGAATCTGAGTGAAGACCGCATGTTGAAGATTTACCGCCAACGCGCCGGGCTGCCCGCTCCCGGCGAGGACATGGGTGGGTGGTACGACGATTTTTGTCCGGGCGCACACTTCGGGCAATACATTTCCGCGCTGGCCCGCTTCGCCGCTGCTACCGGCTCGGAGCCGACGCGCGCCAAGGTCGGCCGTCTGGTGACCGGGCTTGGCGAGACCATGGATCCCACGGGTAAGTTCTTTGTCGATCTCCGCTACCCCGGCTACACTTACGACAAACTGGTGCTCGCACTAATTGATGCGCACACCTGGACCGGAGACAAGCAAGCCCTGCCGGTGCTCTATGCGACGACGACTGCCGCGCGTCCGCACATGCCGGACCACGCCCTCACCGACGAAGAGAAGCACCAGCGGCCGCACAAGGACGAAACCTATACCTGGGACGAAACCTACACCATGGCCGAGAACTTGTTCCTGGCTTATGAACGCACCAGGGACCAGATGTTCTTCGACATGGGACGCCGCTATCTTCTCGACAAAACCTTCTTCGATCCGCTCTCCGAAGGCAAGAATGTGCTGCCCGGCCTGCATGCGTATAGTCATGTCAATGCACTCAGCTCCGGGATGCAGGGCTACTTCCAACTGGGCGACCCCAAGTACTTGCACGCGGTCACCAATGCGGTCAACATGATCTGGAAAGACCAGAGCTTCGCGACCGGAGGATGGGGACCGAACGAAGGCTTCGTTGAACCGGGTAAGGGACTGCTGGGGAAGAGCCTTACCGATACGCGCCGCCATTTTGAAACGCCGTGCGGCGCTTACGCCCATTTCAAAGTCATGCGTTATTTGTTGCGGCTCACCAAGGATTCACGCTACGGCGACAGCATGGAGAAGGTGATGTGGAACACGGTGCTGGGCGCGAAGCCCGTACAATCGAGCGGCGCCAGTTTCTATTACTCCGATTACCATCCGTCCGCGGTGAAGACGTTCCGCCTCCCCATTCCCGGCGCCACTTACCGCTGGGATCTCGACGCGCGGTGGCCATGCTGCTCAGGGACGCTGCCCCAGATTGCGGCGGATTATACGATCAGCACTTACTTCAAGGACCCATCCGGCGTCTATGTGAACTTATATGTTCCTTCGCAACTTGCCTGGAGCGAGGGATCTTCAAAATTCGCGCTGACGCAGCAGACGAACTACCCGACCGAGAATCTGGTCCGACTGCAAATGTCTACCAAGACGCCCGCGGAGTTCACCTTACATCTGCGTATCCCCGCGTGGGCGGGCCCGCAAACTTCCGTGTCCGTCAACGGGAAGCGGCAACCAGCCATCCCGCGGCCCGGCACTTTCTTTGCGCTTCGCCGCACCTGGGACTCGGGTGATGCGGTTGAACTGGACATCGATCAGCCTGTGCGCTTTGAAGTGGTGGATTCACAAACGCCGGATCAGGTGGCCCTGGTACGCGGTTCGCAGGTTTTGTTTCCTCTCACGGAAGTGCAGCCCCAACTGAGCCGCCGGCAGATGGAAAAGCCCGATCTCACGCGCGCCGGGGCACACGACTGGAAGCTCGAAACCGATAAGTCGCCTTTGCTGCTGCGCCCCTTTCCGTACATTGGCGACGAGGTGTATCAAACTTACTCAAAGGTGGTCTCCTGAGCGCCTGATCAACAGGATGGTCACATCGTCCTCATTCATTCGCGGTTGTATTAGTGCTTTGAGGTGAGGCATGATGCCTGAGGGCGGCCCTGCCAGAACTTCGCGCAGGCGGTCTTCCGGGTGGTCGCCGGCGATGGCGTCGGTCAATCCGTCGGTGTAAAGGAGAAGTGCGCCGCCGGGAGGCACGCAGGCGCTGCCTGTTGCGTACACCGCGCCGCGAAATAAGCCCAACGGCACCCCGCATGCATCGAGAGATGTGGCTAATGCGTCGGCAAAAATGAGAGGCGGATTATGGCCCGCATTCACATAGGCCACCTCTCCCGATTCGCGGCTGAGGATGAGAAATACCGCGGTTGCGTAGCGATCACTCGGAGTGTAGCGGCTCAGGTGGTGATTAATCTGGCGGGCCAGGGACAATGGGTCGGCCGTAGTGGTGGCGATGGTCCGCACCAAAGCCTGTATGTTCGCCGATAGCAGCGCCGCCGGCATTCCTTTTCCAGAGACGTCCGCCAACGCGAACAGGGTTCGACCGGCGGGGAGATCGATCACATCGAAGTAGTCTCCACCTACATCGCGAAAGGGCTGATAGAAGGTTTCCACCTCATACCCTGGGATTGGCTCAAGTTTCCCCGGCTGAAGCGTCTGCTGAATTTGCCGAGCCGCAGTCTGGTCGGCTTCGAGCTGAGTTTTGCGTTTGAGTTCCCAGGTCAGCATCGCGTTGATCAGCGTCCCACCGAGCACGTACAGCAGCCAAACGCTCACCAGAAGAAAGGGAGCCGAGGGCCAGATCAGCGGCCAGATCAGTGAGCGCGAGAAGCCCGCATAGATGGCGTATCCCTGGATCAAGATTCCGGCCCACACCAGAACCCGGCGCCCGCTCGGCATCTCGCGCGTCCAATCGTAGAAGGCATCGTGAAGCCCGCGAAGGATCGGGTTAGGGGAGTCGCTCATGGGGGAAACCTCATGGGTGAAACAATATTACTCGATGCAAATGCCTCTGACGACCCTGCTCCCCCAGGTATTGGTGGCTTTCACGATCGAGTTACATCGCGGGGGTTATGCCGACGGCAGTTAGGCCACCGGCAGCGCTCGCAAAAACACAGCCGCTGCCTGCGAAAACTTCTTGCGCTTGCGATGCACCACTCCCACCGGACGCACAAGCGGCGCATCGAGAACGACGCACTTCAGCCGCCGCTGCTCCAACTCGATCCGCATGGTGCGGTCCGGAAGAATACTGATGCCATGGCCCAGCGCGACGGCTTCCTTCACCATCTGAATATTGTCGAAATTCATGACGATGCGAACGCCCACGTTTTCATCCTTCAAAAAACGGTCGAGGTTCCGGCGGATCGCCAAATCCGGATCGAAGGCCACAAAATCCTCGCCTTCCAGGTCCTGGGGCTTCAGTTTGCGGCGACCGGCCAGCCGGTGACCGGGAGGCAGAGCCACGGCCATGCGCTCGTTCCGCCAGGGAATCACGCCAATCTGCCGCGTCGGCTCCGGATAGCTCACGAGGCCCAGGTCGGCGGCCTCATTCACCACCGATTCATAGACTTTGTCCGGCCGTAAATATTCCACCTTCAACTCAACCCCGGGGCAATGCTGTTCGAACTCCTCACGCACGCGGCCCATTTCAGAAAGCGCGAGCGAGTAGATGGATGCAATCCGAAGCTCGCCGGTGGCGGCCCCGCGCAGTTGGTCGAGCGAGGCTTCAAAATCATCGGCGCGCCGCACCACGTCGCGGCAAAACTCCAGATAGAGCTTTCCGGCCTCGGTGAGCGAGAGAGGCCGGCGGGACCGGTCGAGCAGCTCCGTTCCCAGCCGCCGCTCCAATTCCTGTATGTTTTGAGACGCTGCGGGCTGGCTGATTCCGTTGGCAGCAGCGGCACGGCTCAGACTCTTGTGAAGGGCCACATCCCGGAAAAGCCTGAATTCAGAGAACATGTTGACTCATCGCACGGAACTGAGAAGATCGTATCATAAGAAAAGCTGATATGGAGCAGCTGTAAATTTTGATTGCCTGATATTGCGGCGGTTGCTAAACTGACCTAATCCCCCGGAGTCAAAAATGGCCTCTCTCCCGTTTCCCCCTGGGCCAAGTAACGGCTTGCCGCCTGCCCAAGGACTGTACGACCCGTCTCTCGAACGGGACGCTTGTGGTATCGGCTTCGTCGCCCACGTAAAGGGCCGCAAGTCGCACGACATCATCACGCGCGGAATTCAGATTCTCGCGAACCTCACCCACCGCGGCGCATGTGGCTGCGACTCGGAAACCGGCGATGGGGCGGGCCTGCTGGTGCAGATTCCTCACGCTTTCTTTGCCCGCGAGTGCGCCGGGCTCGGTTTCGCTTTGCCCGCACCGCTCGAGTATGGCGTCGGTATGGTGTTTCTTCCGGTTGAGGCGCACCAGCGCCTGGTATGCGAAGGCGTGCTGGAGCGCATTGTGCGAGAAGAAGGGCTCGCCGTTCTGGGCTGGCGCGATACGCCCGTTGAGGGGGATGCCATCGGCCGGGTGGCCCGTGCTTCACAGCCTTACATTCAGCAGATCTTCATCGGAAGCGGCGATTCCGGTCTGCGTGGTGACGCGCTCGAGCGCAAGCTTTACATCGTCCGCAAACGCGCGGAAAAGGAGATTTCGCAGCCGGATTTCTACATTCCTTCGCTGTCTTCGCGCACCATCGTTTATAAAGGCTTACTGCTGGCTCCGCAAATCGCCCGCTTCTATCCGGAGCTGGACGATCCTGAATTTGTGAGCGCGCTTTGTCTGGTGCATCAGCGCTTCTCCACCAACACCTTTCCCACCTGGCAACTGGCGCACCCGTTCCGTTATATCGCCCACAACGGCGAGATCAACACGCTGCGCGGCAACGTCAACTGGATGCACGCGCGGCAATCCATTCTGGAATCCCCGCTGTTCGGCGCGGAAATCAAGAAGCTGTTTCCGGTGAACCCGGCCAACGGCAGTGACTCCTCCTCGTTTGACAACGTGCTGGAACTGCTGGTGCAAAGCGGGCGCTCGCTGCCGCACGCCATGTCGATGTTGATTCCCGAAGCCTGGGCGTCGAACCCGCATATGCCCGCCGATAAGCAGGCGTTTTATGAATACCACTGCTCGTTGATGGAGCCCTGGGATGGCCCCGCTGCGATCGCTTTTACAGATGGCCGCGTGATCGGCGCAACGCTTGATCGCAATGGGTTGCGTCCCGCGCGCTACATGGTGACGGAAGACGACCTGATCGTCATGGCGTCGGAAGCCGGCGTTCTTCCCGTGAAGCCGGAAGAAGTTCGATTGAAGGGCCGTTTGCAACCCGGCAAAATGCTGCTGGTGGATCTGGAAGCGGGACGCATCGTCTCGGACAAGGAGATCAAGCAGCAGCTCAGCTCGCGCCAGCCCTATCGCCAATGGCTGGATCGCTATCAGGTGACGCTCGATCAACTGGCGGAACCGCCTCGCGTCAATGGATCGGACCACGCCACCATCACCCGACGGCAGCGCGCGTTTGGCTACACCGATGAGGATGTGCGCCTGCTGATGACCCCCATGGCGACCAACGCTGAAGAACCGGTGGGGTCCATGGGCACCGATACGCCGCTGGCGTGTCTCTCCGAGAAGCCGCAGCCCCTGTTCAATTACTTCAAACAGCTCTTTGCGCAGGTAACGAACCCGCCGATCGACCCCATCCGCGAAGAGATGGTGATGTCGCTCGTGAGCTACATCGGCACGGAGCGCAACATTCTCGATGAGACGCCCGAGCATTGCCACACGCTCAAACTGCCTCACCCGATTCTGAACCGGCGGGATCTTGAAAAGCTGCGCCGCCTGAGCCAGGGCGATTTTCTGGCGATGACGCTGCCCACTCTGTTTCGAGCCGAGGATGGCGTGAAGGGACTGGGACGCGCGCTGGACGATTTGTGCCGCAGCGCTTCCCGCGCGATGAAATCCGGCTATACGCTCCTGATCCTTTCAGACCGCGAAGTGGACGCGGATTACGCGCCGATTCCCAGCTTGCTGGCTCTGGCCGCCGTCCATAACCACCTGGTGCGCGAAGAAACGCGTACGCAGGTGGCGTTGATTATCGAATCCGGCGAACCGCGCGAGGTGATGCACTACGCGCTGCTCATCGGCTATGGGGCGAGCGCGGTGAACCCGTACTTAGCCATCGAAACTCTGGAAGACCTTGTCGCGGACGGCCAGCTTCCCGCCGGGATCACGCAGGAAAAGGCCCTCGATAACTACATTAAAGCGGTGAACAAGGGGCTGCTCAAGATCTTCTCGAAGATGGG
>Ga0182030_10008437_pt1 | contig 21324 bp, 21 predicted proteins | sample 812S3MmetaG_FD_121299 | JGI IMG/M metagenome (GOLD analysis project Ga0182030, IMG submission 121299) | Permafrost microbial communities from Stordalen Mire, Sweden - 812S3M metaG (Illumina Assembly) | ecosystem: Environmental > Terrestrial > Soil > Wetlands > Permafrost | place: Sweden...
TGAAAACCGCGGTGGCGTTCGCGGAGCCGTTGATGTTGTTTTTCATCGCCGGTTTCATCGGCATTATTTTCATCGGCATGCTGTTGCCGGTGCTCTCCATGAGCCAATACATCCATTAAAATCAAAAGGTTTATGAAAATCCAAACGAAACATCCCCTCCCACCCACCACCGGCCGGCGCCAGGCGTTCACGCTGGTGGAAATGTTGCTGGTCGTCACCATCATCGGCATTCTCGCGGCCCTGGTCATCCCCAAGATTGCCGGCACCAGCGAACGCGCCCGCATCACCGCGACCCAGGCCGACATCAACGGAGGCATCAAATCCGCGCTCGGCCAGTATGAAGTCGATGTGGGGCAATATCCGAAGAGCCTGCAGGATTTGCTCGTGCAGCCGGGCAACGTCCGGAACTGGCACGGGCCGTATCTGGAAAAACTGCCGGTGGACCCGTGGGGCTCCCCCTATGTTTATCATTTTCCCGGCCGGCACATTCCCGGATCCTATGATTTGCTGTCCATCGGACCAGATCTCAAGGAAGGGACGGACGACGACATTGGCAACTGGCAATGACCCGCTGATCGCCGCCGGTGTGCCCGGCAACCAAACCATGAACCAATAACTAAATAAAATTGACCGGTTTATGAAAACTCAAATCCAGACCCCCGTCCCCTCGCACAGCGGCCGGTACCAGGCGTCCACCCGGGTTCTGGACAGGCCGCCGGTGGACCCGTGGGGCAGCGCCTGCGTGTATCATGTTCCCGGTCGGCACAATGTGGACTACGATTTGCTGTCCATCGGGCCGGACGGCAAGGAAGGGACGGCCGATGACATTGGCAACTGGCAATAGTCGGCCGCGTCGGAACGCGTTCACCTTGATCGAGTTGGTGCTGGTGCTGTCGCTCCTGGTGGTGGCGGTTTCGATGGTGGCGCCGAAGATGTCCAACTTCATCCGCGGGCGAGCGTTGGACACGGAGGCGCGGCGGATGCAGGCGCTGGCCCATGCGGGGCAGGCGCGGGCGGTCGGCGAGGGGCTGCCGATCGTGTTGTGGTTTGACCAGGCCAACGGCCAGTACGGCCTGGAACAGGAAAACCCGCCGGCTCAGGCCGGCGATCCGGATGCGGAACGGCTGCCGCTCGCGGAACAAGTGCAGGTGCAGGTGGCCAACGTGGCGGGAACCGGCTCGGCGCCGACGACGTTCAAGAACCTGCCGGCAATCCGGTTTCAGGCGGACGGCACGGTGGATGAGGACAGTCCTCACGTGGTGCAACTGTTGGATGCGACGGGCGCGTCCTTGTGGCTGGTGGAATTGCAGAACCGAACGGGCTATGAAATTCGCGACAGCGTCAACTAAGGCCAACCAGCGGGCCGGGGGGTTCACCCTCGCCGAGGTGCTGGCGGCGATGCTGTTCTTGGCGCTGGTGATTCCGGCGGCGGTCGAAGCGCTGCATGTGGCCACCCTGTCCGGCGAGGTGGCCGTGCGGAAGTGCGAGGCGGCGCGGGTGGCGGACCGGGTGCTCAACCAGAGCGTGGTGATGACGAACTGGACGAGCGGGACGCAGAATGGAACCATCACGGAAGGCACGCTGGATTTTCAGTGGCAGGTGACGGCCCAGAACTGGCCGCGGGATGCGATGCAATTGTTGACGGCGGATGTGACTTTTATGGCGCAAAACAAACCATATACGGTGTCCTTGTGGACCTTGGCGAACGTACAGACGACGCCCGGGACGACGGCGACGCCGGGCGCGGGGGCGCAGCCATGAACATAAAATTACAGGACGTGCAGGCGTTCACGCTTATCGAAATGATCCTGGCGGTCGGCATCACCGCGGTCGTGATGGTGGCGGTCACCAGCGTGTTTTTCACGGCCCTGCATCTGCGGAACGCCACGCAGGCGCTGGTGGACTCCGAGGTGCCCTTGGAGACGGCCAGCACGCTGCTCCGGCGGGATTTGCGCGGGGTGATGAGCCCCACCACCAACGGCATATTAACGGGCGATTTCAAGGTCGGCAACGTCTCCAGCCCGGGGATCGGCGTGCCGGTGGCCATCGAGATGTACACCACCACCGGCGCGCTCCGCGCGAACGAGCCGTGGGGCGAAGTGCAAAAGGTGACCTACGAACTGCGCAATCCCACCGACATCTCGCAGCCCGGCAGGGATCTGTACCGCAGCGTGACCCGGAACGTGCTGGCCACCGTCGGCCAAACCGTCAACGACACGGCCACCGCCAACCTGGCCGCCACCAGCACGGGCAACATTGATGTGGAGGACCAGTGGATGATGGGAAATGTGGCGGAGTTCAACGTCAGTTGCTTTGACGGCAACCAATGGCAGACGGTCTGGGACACCTCCAACCCGCAGTCCGCCAACACCAACCTGCCGCTGGCGGTGCGCGTGGACATCCAGTTGGCCGGCGACTCTTACAACAGCGCCCGCCCGGAGCCCATGGTGTTCCTGGTGCCCATTGATTCCATGTCGCGGACGAATTTCTAAGATGAACTTGCAACCCTCCAACTTGATGACGGCGGCCCGGCGCGAAGGCGCGTCGGTGCTCATCATCGTGCTGTGGGTCTGCATCGGGATGGTGAGCATCGCGCTGTATTTCGCCAATTCGATGAACTACGAGTTGAAGGCGGCGGACAACCGGGTGAACGGCCTGGCGGCAGACGAGGCCATCGAGGGGGCGGCGCGCTATGTGAGTTTCGTGCTCTCCAACTACGCCACCAACGGGGCGGTGCCGGACAACACCCTGTTTGCCTGCGCGGCGGTGCCCATTGGCGACGCCCGTTTTTGGATCATCGGGCGCGACCCCGCGATCAATCCCTCGGCGACCGAACCTTATTTCGCCCTGATTGACGAGGGTTCCAAATTGAATTTGAACCGGGTGGGCACCAACACATTGTCCTATCTGCCCAACATCACCACGGATTTCGCGCAGGCCGTCGTGGACTGGCGCAACACCAACGGCGTGTATGCCACCGACTACGCCGCCTATGGCTACCCGGAGAAACAGGCGCCGTTTGAGAGCGTGGACGAACTGCGGTTGGTCGAGGGGGCCACGGAGGACATGCTGGTGGGCGATGATTTGAACCGCAACGGGGTGCTGGACCTGCCCACGGAAAAGGACGAGCTGGGCACCGGTCAGGTGGCGCCCGGCTTGATTGAATACACCACCGTTTACAGCCGCGAACCCAACACCCATTCGGACGGTTCGTCCCTGACCAACGTGAACACCGGGACGCTGGCGCAGTTGCGGTCTCTCTTTCAAAACGCGAACATCAACAATGGCTACGTGCTGGGGAGCAACGTCTACTCGAACATCCACGGGCACACCAACGGTCCGATCCGCGTGCCCGCCAACCCCTGCGCCAGCATTTTGGATTTCTACCTGCGCTGTTATTCCAACAACGTCACCTCGCAGCAATTCGGCCTGATCTACAACGACATCACCATTTCCACCAACAATTTCACCTACGGCCGCGTGAACATCAACACCGCCAGCCAGAACGTGCTGATCGCCTTGTTCATGGGCAGCGGTGTGGATGAGAACACCGCCGAAACCGCGGCCCAGAACCTGGTCCAATACCGCGATCAAAACCGGGGTTACCTCAGTTCCGTCGCCTGGATGGTGGACGCACTGGGGGCGAACAACCAGGTGGTGGCCGCCATGAAGGCCCGGGATGTGCTCACCGCCCACAGCTATCAATTCACCGCGGACATCGCGGCCGTGGGGGCCTACGGGCGCGGTTACCGGCGCGTGAAATTTATCTTTGATGTGAGCGAAGGTTCCCCGAAAATCCTCTATCGCCAGGATTTAAGCCGGCTGGGCTGGGCGCTGGGGACCAAAGTCCGGCAAACCTTGGTGGCGAAACAAACGCAATGAACACGATAACAACCATAAAACCGAAGCGGCGGAAAAAATTGACGAGCCTGCTGGCGCTGACCCTGGACGGCCTCCGGCTGAGCGGGGTGGTGCTGCGGCGCAGCGGCGACGCTTTGCAACCGCAACAAACCCTCGCGGTGACCCTCACGCTGGATCCGCTGACGGCGGCCCCGGAATTGGTGGGGCGGGAAATCCGCAACCATCTGGACGCCGCCGGGGTGCGGGAAAAGAACTGTGTGGTGGGCGTGCCGCTCAAGTGGGTGCTGACGGCCCAGACGGAACTGCCCAAGCTGGACGAGGCCGACGCGGCCAGCCTGCTGCAAATGGAGATGGAGCGCGGTTTTCCCTGCGACATCACCACGCTCCGGTTGGCGCAGTCCACCTGCGAGCTGGCCGAGGGCCGGCAACTGGTGACGATGGCTGGCATTCCCAACAGCCAACTGGCCATTCTGGAACAAGTGCTGGCGGCGGCGAAATTGCGGCCGGTCAGCTTTGCCCTGGGCCTGCAGGCGTTGCAGCCGCCCGTCGGGGAAAAATCCGACGGCGTGCTGGCGTTGTTCGTGGGCGAGAGCCTGGTTTCCCTGCAGATCACCAGCCGGGGCGGCGTGGCCTCCCTGCGCGGTTTGGAGGGGGCCATCGAAGCCGAATCCGGCCGGCCGGTGCTGAACCCTGGCCTGGTGTCCCGCGAGGTGCGGATCACCCTGGGTCAGTTGCCGGCGGAGGTGCGCGGTTCGGTCAAGCGCATCCGGGTGTTCGGCCCGCGCGAACTGGCGCAGCAACTGGCCGATGAAATGGAGTTGAAATTTGAACCGCTCGGCATGAAGGTCGAGATGGTGGCGGCCTATGCGCCGGGTGAATTTGGGCTGGAACTGCCGCCGGCCGTGACGCTGTCCGCCGCCTTCAGCTTGGGCGCCCGGGCGCTCGCCGAGCAGTATCCGGTGTTCGAATTTCTGCCGCCCAAACCGACGGTGCTCCAGCAGCTTTCCGCCAAGTACGCCTCCGGCCGGCTCCAAACCGTGAGCCTGGCGGCGGCCGCCGTGGTGCTGCTCTTCGGCGGGCTCTTCGGCTGGCAGGAATTTCAGCTCCTCCGGTTGCATTCCCAGTGGGATGGCATGAAGGTCAAGGTCAATGATTTGAACGCGCTCTTCACTTTGATTCAGAAATATAATCCGTGGTTTGATGACACGTTCCAGGATTTGAGCATCCTGCGGGTGTTGTCGGTCACGTTCCCCGAAACCGGCTCGCTCACCGCCAAGACCATCAATGTGCGGGATAACAACATCGTCAGTTGCAACGGGACGGCCGAGAGCACGCTGGCGGTGCTGGAGACGCAGGACCGGTTGCGGCAGACCGAGGGGGTGTCCGATTTAAATGTGAAGGAAATTCGCGGCAAAACCCCGGAGCAGTTCACCATTGAATTTCACTGGGGCAACAAAATTGGAGGTGGCAATGAAAACTGAAAATCGTCAGAAAGTGTTGGTCATCGCCGCCGCCGCGGTCGTGGCCCTGTATCTCGGAAACATGCTGGTGTACGAGCCGTTGAAAAATTTTTACCAAAAACGGGCGCAGGAAATCAAGGATCTGAGCCTCCAGGTGAAGAAGGGCCGCGCCACGCTGGCCAACGAGCCGGCCACCCGCAGCCGCTGGCGCCAAATGAGCGGCAACGTCCTGCCGGACAATTCCGCCGTGGCGGAACATAAGCTGATCAGCGCCATCAACACCTGGGCGCAGGACAGCAGCGTGGATGTCACCGGCATCCTCCCCCAGTGGAAAAATGACACGGATGATTACAAAACCCTCAACTGCCGGATCGAAGTTTCCGGCCCGATGGGCCCGTTGAGCCGGTTCTTGTATGATGTCGAAGCCGGGCCGATGGCCCTCAAGGTGGACTCCATTGAATTGTCCGCCCGCGACTCCGGCGGTCAACTCCTGACCTTGGGCGTCCAGGTCAGCGGCCTGGCGCTCGTCAACACGGCCGCCAACAAATTACCCAACTAAGCCCAAACCCTAAAATCGTAAAGCCATGCAAATCAAGAACCTCAAACCATGGGCGGTGCTGGCCCTGCTGCTGGCCGGCGGCAGCCTGGTCCTGGCGCAGCGCAACCAGTTCCAGAACGACGGCGGCCAATACCAAAACCAGCGCGGCCAATCCCAAAACCAGCGCGGCCAGTCCCGGAACCAGCGCGGTCTCCAGTCCCAGAACTTAAACCAAATCCCGGGCCCCACGAACTACACCGCTTTCAGCACGTTTATCGCCAACCGGAACATTTTTGATCCAGGACGCTACGCCCGCGCGATTGGAGCGCCGCGGGTCGTTCGTCCGGTGGGACGCAATTACCAGCCCCCGGCCTTTGCCTTTGTCGGGGCGATGGCTTACAGCAAGGGGTTGTTCGCCTTCTTTGACGGCAACAGCGACCTATACCGCAAGGCCCTGCAGGCCAACGGGACGATCGCCGGATACACGGTCAAGGAAATCAGCCTGAACAGCGTGAAGCTGGCGGCCGGCGACGCGACTGTTGATCTGCCAGTGGGCAAGCAGATGGTCTACGACGACAGCGACGGCTGGTCCTTGGGGGGCGACAGTGTGGATTATGAGGGCCAGGGCGACAATGGCGGGACGGGGATGATGGAGGGCCGGGGCCGGTTCAACGATCAGGGTGCCGGTTCGGCCGGTGCCCGGACCAGCAGTTACGTCGGGGCCGCCAGCACCGCCGGGGTGGCCACGCCCGCCACCCCAGCAGTACCGAGCGGGCCCATGAGTGATGTTCTAAAAAAATTAATGCAACAACGACAACAGGAGAGCAAATGAATAAAGTTATTTGGAATACCCTAACAGCCATGTGCGTGGCGGGACTGATCAGTTCGGCCCGCGCCCAAGACACCGCCCCGGCCAGTCCGCCGGACAACCAGAATCCGCCGGTGGGCGCGGATGCCGCCGCCGCCGGGGATCAGGCGGCCGCGCCGGACGTAAACGCCATGGCCCCGGCGGACGCCGGAACGGCCGCTGCGGATGCCACCGCCGCCGCGACCGCCACCGGTGATGACACCGCCCCGCCGGACCGGCCCGCCCGGGTCCGACCGGCCGAGCCGGAAGACCGGCCCGCCGCCAACCTGTCGCTGACCGCCCGGTCAGCGGAGACATTCATGCCGCCCAATATCGTCGGCACCAACGCGGACGAGTTGGTCTTGAATTTCAACAAAGCGCCGCTGGTGGAGGTGCTCAACTATTTGAGCGATGCGGCCGGGTTTTACATCGTCTTGCAAACCCAGGTGCGCGGCACGGTGAGCGTGATCAGCAAGCATCCCATGACCCGGGATCAGGCCGTGGACTTGTTGAATTCCCTCCTCAATAAAAGCGGGGTGGCCGCCATCCGGCACGGCCGGGAACTGGACATCGTGGATAAAACCGAGGCGAAGACCGGGGACATTCCCGTGAAGACCGCCTACGAGGTCAGCGACATCCCCGACAACGCGGAGATTGCCACGTGGATCATTCCGGTGCGGTTTGTGGAAGCGACGCAACTGACCCGGGACCTGGCCTCATTTGTCGCGTCGGACGCCACCATCGTGGCCAACGAGGCGGGCAATTCCATTGTGCTCACCGATACGCAGTCCAACACCCGCCATTTGTTGGAGATCATCAAGGCGGTGGACAACGGCGCGGAAGGGGAGACCACCATCAAGGTGTATCATATGACCAACGCCAACCCGACGGAGGTGGCCAACGAAATCACGTCCATCTTCCCCTCGAGCAGCGGCGGGGGCTCCGCGCAGCCCATCCGGTTTGCCGGCGGCGGGGCCGGCGGCCGGGGCGGCGGCGGCGCCGGCGGGCCGGGCGCATTCATGGCGGCCATGTTGGGCGGCGGTGCCGGCGGCGGCAACAATTCCCGGATCCAAAAGCAGACCCAGGTGCTGGCCGTGCCGGACGCGCGCACCTCGTCCGTCATTGTGACGGCGTCCAAAGACATGATCGCGGAAATTACCGAGACGATTGCGGAACTGGATGTGCCATCACTCCGGGACAACACCGTGCATGTGCATCAGATGAAGAACGGGGACGTGATTGCGGATCTGACCGTATTGCAAACCATGTTTGGCGGCAACAACTCGCGCAACACCACCACCACGACCAGCGCCTTGACGCAGCGTCAGACCTCCAATGCCTCCCAAGGCGGCACGGGCAGCTCCTCCTCCAGTTCCGGCATTGGCGGCGGCAGCAGCATGGGCGGCGGCGGCGGCGGACGCAGCAGCGGCGGCTTTTAATCGGCAACCTCTTTAAAACTTTAGATTTTAAAATATCATGAGAGCACATTATAATAAAAAGAAAATTGCCGCCATCCTGACGGCTCTGTTCAGCGCGGCCGTGGTCAGCTACGCTCAAAACCGCGGCGGCGGCGGCGGCGGCGGTTTTGGCGGCGGCGGCTTTGGCGGCGGCGGCGGCGGTGGTGCGGGCCGCGCCGGCGGCGGCGGCGGCTTCGGCGCGTCCAGCAGCACCACCTCCTACACCGCCAACGGCGCGGTGGGGACGGCCACCTTTTCGGTGGATCCGGACACCCATGCCATCACTTACATCGCGGACGCCGAGACGGCCAAGCAAATTGAGATGGTGCTGGCCCAGCTCGACGCGCCCAAACGGCAGGTGCTGATCAAGGTGGTCTTCCTGCAGGTGGCTCACAATAATTCCTCGGACATTGGGGTGCAGGGCGGCTGGGCGGGGGCGGCGGGATCCGGCCAGGCGGTCAGCGCCGGCAACACCTTCGGGCTGAACCAGTTTTCCTCCGTGGCCACCAACTTCAACGCCTTGGGGATGGCCAACCCCCAACAGACGCCCATCGCCGCCGGTTCCGGCGGGATTTATCAGATCATGGGCAAGGATTTTCAGGCCACGTTGACGGCCATCGCCCAGGCCGGCAAGTCGGAAATTCTGGCCCGCCCCTCGGTCATGGCGCGGGACGGACAGTTGGCCGAGATTGTGGTCGGACAGAGCATCTATCTGCCCAGCGGCGTGTCCGAAAACACGTCCGGCGGCGTGGGCGGCACCCTGACCACCATCACCGGCAACTATCAAAACGTGGGGATCCAGTTGGATGTCACCCCTTACATCGGGACCGACAATAAGGTCGAAATGATCCTCGTGCCCTCGGACACTGCAATTGACACCTCCACCCCGGGACAGGTGATCTCCACCGGCAGCCTCCTCTCCGGCAACGTCTATGCGCCCAACATCAACAAGACCTCCGCGAACACCGTGGTGGTCACGCCCGACGCGCAAACCGTGGTCATCGGCGGGTTGATTGAAAACACCAAGTCGGTCAGCAACAGCAAGGTGCCCTTTCTGGGGGACATCCCGGTGCTGGGCAATCTCTTCAAATCCGAGCAGAAGGCCGCAGCCAAACAGGAGCTCGTGATCTTCATCACGCCCCATATTGTCCACGCTCCCGATGAGCTGGCCGTGTTTTCCGATGCTGAACGGGAGCGGGCGAGCCAGTTTATGACGAATTCATTCTCGGAAAAAGAACTGGACCAGTTTCTGCAACACCTCCCGGTCCAACAAAAGAGCAACGGCCGTTAAGTTGATAAGTTAGGTTTGGCAGGCTCGGCCGGTCTGTTATAACGTACGGCAACGCATGAAGCCGAACCGCCGCCGCGCACCGATATACGGGCTGTTGCTCGCCATCGGGGTGCTGGCGGCGGAGGGGCAGGGGACCGGGCAATACCGGGTGGTGCCGGATGCCGCCCAATTCGTCCCGGACAGGCTGTCGGTCCCGATCCCGGTGGCTCCCGACACCCACACCATCACTTCCATTGCGGACGAAGCGACCAGGAAGCAAATTGAGTTGGTGCTGGCCCAACCGGACCAGGTCGGGCGGCAGGTGTTGATCAAGACGGTCTTTCTACAGGTGTCCCTGAAGAACGCCCCGGAATTCGGGATTTCGCAGCTCGTTGGCAAGGATTTTCCGGCCACCTTGCAGGCCATCGCGCGGGCGGGCAAGGCAGAAATTCTCGCCCGTCCCTCCGTGCTGGCGCGGGATGGACAAATGACGGAGATCGTGGTCGGGCAGAGCGTGTATCTGCCCGGCGGCGTGGTGAAAAGCGCCTCCGACCTCGGCAACACCACCTTGTCAACCTATGAAAACGTGGGCATCCAATTGGATGTCACCCCTTACATCGGAACCGACAACCAGGTGAAAATGAACCTGATCCTCAAGGACACGGCGATTGACGCCTCCAGCCCGGGGCAGGTCTTCTCCACGGGCAGCTTTTTGTCGGGAAATGTCTATGTCTATGCGCCCGACATCAGCAACGCCTCGGCCAGCTCCGAGGTGGTGACTCCGGACGGGGAAACGGTGGTCATCGGCGGTTTGATTCAAAACAGCCAGCCGGTCAACGCCACCAAAGTGCCCATTCTGGGGAACATCCCGTTGCTGGGCCATCTCTTCAAGACATTGCCGAAGAGGCCGGCCACACAGGAACTGGTAGTCTTCATCACGCCCCATATTTTTCCCGCTCCCGAGGAACTGGCCGCGTTGGGTGCTGACGAACGGGTCCGGTCGGGCCGGTTGTCGACCAATTCGTTGACGGAACTGGAACTGAACCAATTTCTACAATCCCTGCCAGTGCAAAAAAGTCGCATGAAAAAGTCCGGGTGACTTTGCGCTTTGGTCGCGCCACCGGGGCCGCTAGACTTCGCCCGTGAGCCAAAAGAGCGCCCGCATCGCCAACCTGATCCAGTCCTTTCAAGGGCGGGATTATGACGCCCGTTACCTGGGCTTTTTCGACTGTTTTAACCGGCAGTTGTTTTACGAGGCGCATGAGGTGCTCGAGGACCTGTGGCTGACGGACAAACAGGGCGCAAACGGGGATTTTTACAAAGGTTTGATCCAACTGGCCGGGGCCTTTGTCCACTTGCAAAAGGACCGGCTGCGCCCCGCCGCCGCGTTGCTCCGGCTCGCCCGCACCAACTTCACCAAGCAACCGGCCCGGCATGAAGGCTTAAATCTGACCGAAGTCATCCGGCTAATCGAACATTGGCTGCACACTTTGGAGGCGGGCCAGTTTGCGCTCAATCCCCTGACCGCCACCAACGCACCCCGGCTGACGCCCGCACCCCAAGCCAAACCATGAGCGATCAGCGCATCGTCCTCGCCGGGGGGAGCGGCTTCATCGGCCGCACCCTCGCCCGGGAATTGTGCCAGCGCGGTTACGCGGTCGTGATCCTTAGCCGTTCGCCGCAGGCGCGCGCCGGGGGCATCGTTGAGCTGGCATGGGACGGTGAACATCCGGGCCCCTGGGTGGAATCGTTGGACGGCGCGATTGCGGTGGTCAACCTGGCCGGGCGTAACATCAACTGTCCGCACACCGCGGAGAATCTGGCGGAGATCACGAGTTCCCGGGTGAATGCCGTCCGTGCGCTCGCGGCCGCGCTGCCCCGTCTGGCCCGGCCGCCGGGCGTGTGGGTGCAGGCCGGAGCGGCGGGGTATTACGGCGATACCGGGGACCGCCTGTGCGCGGAGAACGCCCCGGCCGGCAGCGGTCCATTGGCGGACGTCTGCCGCCATTGGGAGGACGCCTTCCACGCCGTTCCCCCGCCCCGCCCCCGGCAGGTGCTCCTGCGCGTCGGCTCTGTGCTGGGCCGGGAGGGCGGGGCCTTGCCCGTGTTACGCAAACTGACCCGGCGGTTTCTCGGCGGGGCCGCCGGCAACGGTCGGCAATACGTCAGTTGGATTCATCTGGCGGACCTGATCCGCATGTTCCTCGCCGCGCTGGAGGAGGAGTTGTCCGGAACGTACAACGCCGTCGGGCCGGACCCGGTGACCAACGCCAACTTCATGCGGTCCCTACGCCGGGCCTGCCACCGGCCCTGGAGTCCGCCGGCCCCGGCGCTGGCCGTGCGGCTGGGTGCCCGGTTGATGGGCAGCGACGCCTCGCTGGCCCTGATGAGCAGCCGCTGCCGACCGCAACGTTTTCAGGAACGGGGCTTCCAGTTTGCCTTTAACCATCTGGATGCGGCCTTGCACGACCTGTGCGGACGAACCGCCGAACCCCAAGGTTAGGCGAAGCGGCCAGTGACGGATGACGAGATCTGGAGCACCAGTTACAAACTTGCCGGAAGAACCGAAAAGTGTGGCGCTCCGCCAACGCCGCCAAGGTGTTTCGACTATTCCTCAATCCACACCATCGTGCCGAAGGGCACCAGATCAAACAGCGGGATCAGGTCGGAATCGGCCAGGTGGGTGCAGCCGCAACTGGCCGGGGTGCCGATGCTCGCCTGGTCGGCGGTGCCGTGGATGTAAATGTAACGCGCATGGCTGTCCACGTTGCCGCCGCAGTTGAAACCGGGGTCCAGCCCCTCGAGCCAGAGGATGCGCGTGGTGATCTTGGCGTCCGCCAGACCGGGGTCGGAGGTGTGGCCCACCACCAGGCGGGATTTGAAGACGGTGCCGGCCGGCTCGCCGGCGCCGATTTTCTCCGCGATGGCGTGCAACCCCAGCGGGGTGCGATTGGACCCCTCCGTCTGGCCGATACCGTAACGCGAGGTGGAACACGGGCACTGGCGGACATACGCGCCATCCTCGTATAGCGCCAGCGTTTGGGTGGACACCTGGACGACGAGCAAATATTGCGAGGGTGCCAGGTGGAGCCGGTCGCAGGCCACTTGAAAGCCGGCGGGCGGACAGGCGGGAAATTTGACGGGGCGATGCACCTGCCCCGCAGGGCGTTGGGTGACACAGCCACTGGTGGATAACATCGTCATAATAATCGCTGGTATGATCAGTCGTCCGCTCATGCGGTCAGTTTAGCGGCTTAATCTTTTGACCAAGACCTTGGAGTTTCGGCCGCTTTGATCATACTTCTCCCGGCGGGCGGGCGGCAGATCATCCGGCGTGCCCTCGCTGAATCCGCCTTTGGACTGGAAGTAAGTGAAGGCCTGGGTGGAGAGCGTGATGAGTTCGCTCAGGCCCATTTCCCGGGCCTTGTTTTCCACATACTGGATCAGTTTGGTGCCGATGCCCTGGTTTTCGTGGGATGAACTGACGTACAGGCACGCGAGCTCCCCCTTCTTCTGTTCGGGATAGACATGCAGGGCCACGCAGGCCACGGGATTTTTATCAATCTCAAACAAATGATAGTCCACGAGTTGTTTCTCGATGGTGGATCGTGTCCGTTTGACGAGTTCCTCGCTGGCAACGGAACTCTTGGTCAGGTTGAGGATGCTGCGGATGTCCTTCTTCATCGCCCGGCGGATCTGCTGGAACTCGTTGGCGTAAATGAGCGTGCCGATGCCCTCGTTGGTGAAGACCTCGGCCAGCAGGCCCTCGTCCACACCGCCGTTGATGACATGCACCCGCGGCACGCCGGCCCGGCAGGCGGCCACCGCATGGATGGCCTTGGACAGCATGTCCGGATGCACCTCGGATTTTTGGAGGGCGAGCACAGATTGCAAGTCGGCCAGCGGCATCTGCCGGATGACCTGGTCCCCCACCCGGATGCCGTCCTGCGAGGTGATGAACATGAGCTTGGTGGCCTTGAGCGCCTCGGCGGCCGCCAGGGCCACTCCGTCGGAATTCACCCGGTAGGTCCGGCCGTCGCCGTCAAACCCCAGGGGCGGCAGCACGGGCACGATGCCGTTGTCCAGGAGCTTCTGGAGCAGTTCGACATCCACCCGCTCGACCTTGCCGGTGAACAGATGGTCCACGCCCTGCAAAATGCCGAGCGGATGGGCGATGATCGCATTGGTGGAGGCGGCGCGCAGGTCGTTGGCGGACAGGCCTTCGAGGATTTCGTGGGTCAGCCGGTTGGCCGCCGTCAGGGCCAGTTTGAGCGTGGCTTCATCGGTGATCCCGGCGCCGTCCAGGTCCGAGGCCTTGAGGTTCTGCTCATCGGCCAGGCGCCGGATCTGCGCCGACGCGCCGTGGACGAGCACCACGCGGATGCTCAACGAACGCAGCACGGCGATGTCCAACAGGATGTTGGCAAAGTTTTCGTTGGTGACGATGGCCCCGTCCAGCGCGAGAATGAAGGTCTTCTCGCGGTAACGCGGTATGTATTGCAGGATGCCCCGCAGATCAGTCGGTTTCACTTTCGGGCGAGCATAATGCCCTGCTGGGGGAGGTCAATGGGATTATTGGTGACAATTGAGTGGCGGGGCGCGTGGGGGCGGTCTGAGGCGCCTCAGGGGCAACGGCGGGAGGGGGCACTCCCTGCGCACCGTGCGCCGGTCCGCCGGAGGGTCCGCCGCAGTTTTGGCGGCGTCGGGCTGCCAACGAGCGGCGGAGGAAAAAATGAAACTGTGAAAATGGTTATTTATGGTTATTTTTGGTTATTTTTCACTCAAAAATGCATCGCAACCAATTTATATTGAACCACTTAAGCCGTAAATTGACGCTGACACCGAAGTGCGGCTCCAAGAGCGGCGGCAACCCGAGGGCCGGTGGACATGGAAGCTGCTGCCTATCAGTGGTTTGCAGAGTGGAAGGTGCTCCGGGCGACGGATCCGCCGCCGCTGAAGCTTCCGCCTGCGCCAAGCCGTAGGCGTAACCGCAGTTTCGGCGGCTGCCGACAAAACGTCGGGGGGGCGAAAGGGCTGGTTTTGACCGTCCGCTGACACCCAGTTGTGTCTTTCATTTCCTTTGACCTGTGTCAAGACCGGGCCCGAGGTGGTCAGGCATTCTTGGCGCATGCAAAACCGCCTAAACCGTAACCACGCAGTAGAAACGCAATGTTTCTACTGCGTGGTCACGGCCAAACGGTGAAACAAACAACCATTAACTTAACCCCCAATCATCATGTTCTGTTTTCAATGTGAACAAACCTCCAAAGGCACCGGCTGCATCGATTCCGCGGTCTGCGGCAAAACCCCGGCCACGGCCGTGCTTCAGGATCTGCTGGTGCATGCGGCCAAGGGCCTGGCCCAATACACGCATCGCGCCCGGCGGTTGGGCGTCAGCGACGTGCAGTGCGACCGTTTTTTGCTGGAAGCGCTGTTTGTCACGGTCACCAATGTGAATTTTGACGATGCGGCCATCGAGCAAACCATCCGCCGCGGCATAGTGTTGCGCAAACAGGCCGAAGGCCTTTATCAAGCCGCCGCGCGGCGGGCCGGTCAGCCCGTGGAGGACGTGCGCGGTCCGGCCACCTGGTCGCCGGCGGACACGACCGAAGCGCTGGTCGCCCAAGGCGACGCGGTGTCCAGCCTCACGCGGCGGGAACGCTTCGGCGCGGACATTGCGGGCTTGCAGGAGCTGTTGCTGTACGGGATCAAAGGCATGGCGGCCTACGCGGAACACGCGCTGGTGCTGGGTCACGAGCATAAGCCACTGTACGCCTTCATCAGCGAGGCGCTGCTCCACCTCGCAGAGGAAATCCCCTCGGTGGACAAACTGTTCACCCTCTGTCTGCGGTGCGGCGAAGTGAATCTGGCGGTGATGGAAGTGCTCGACACCGCCAACACCGGCGCTTACGGCCATCCCGTGCCGACGCCGGTGCGGGTGGAACCCTTGCGGGGCAAGGCGATCCTCGTCTCCGGTCACGACCTGAAAGATCTCGAACAACTGCTCGTCCAGACCGAGGGCAAAGGCATCAATATATATACGCATGGAGAAATGCTGCCGGCACACGGCTACCCGGGTTTGAAGAAGTTCAAGCACCTCGCCGGCAACCATGGCGGCGCGTGGCAGGATCAAAAAGTGGAATTCGCCCGTTTCCCCGGCGCGATACTGATGACCACCAATTGCATTCAGGAACCGCAGGAGAATTACGAGAACCGGATTTTCACCAGCGGCCTGGTCGGTTGGCCGGGGGTAACCCACATTGCCAACGGCGATTTTTCACCGGTTATTGAAGCCGCGCTGGCCGCCCCGGGATTTACGGAGGACGGACCGGACCAGACCATTTTGGTCGGCTTCGGCCACCAAACCGTGCTGGGGGTGGCCGATCAGGTGGTCGCCGCCGTGAAAGCCGGGGCCATCAAACACTTCTTCCTGGTGGGCGGCTGCGACGGCGCCCGGAGCGGGCGGGATTATTACACCGAGTTTGCCGAAAGCGTGCCGAAGGACTGCGTTATTCTCACGCTCGCCTGCGGCAAATATCGTTTCAACAAGCTCGACTTCGGCGCCATCGGCGGCATTCCGCGCCTGCTGGACATCGGTCAGTGCAATGACGCATATTCCGCCATCAAGATTGCCGTGGCGCTGTCCCAGGCGTTCAACTGCGGGGTGAACGATTTGCCCTTGTCGCTGGTGTTGTCCTGGTATGAGCAGAAGGCCGTCGCGATCCTGCTCACCCTGCTGCATCTCGGCATCCGCAACATCCGGCTGGGGCCGACGCTGCCGGCCTTCGTCACACCCAACGTGCTGAAAGTGCTGTCGGAAAAATTCAACCTGATGCCGATCACCACCGTCGGGCAGGATTTAAAAGACATCCTGCACTTGACCGCCTGATAATTTACATTACTGTCCCTAACATACAATTCCGCAACGTCTTCCGCGCCATCGTCCTGGCCACGGGCTTGATTGTTTCGGCGTATTTGGTCAACTCCAACCGCCCCCGCGTGGTGGTCGAACAGCCGAATGCGGATTTCGTCCGGGCCAGCGGCAAATGCGCGGAGTGCCATCGCAACGCCCAGTATGCCATCGTTCACGAATACGAGTTGAGCAAGCACGCGCAGAAGGGCGTGACGTGCCTCGATTGCCATCAGGTGCAACCGGGACAAACCGGGACGAATCACAACGGTTTTGTCATCAACACCGGCATCACGTCCGCGAACTGCCGGGTGTGCACCAGGCGGTTTACGACCAGTTCGCCCGCAGCCGCCACGCCGCGCCCGCGTGGGTGGCGGTCGCGGGCAACCAGGGTTTTTCACCGGAAATGATCGCGCAAATGGAAAAGCTGCATCCCGGCTCGATGAATCGGCCGCCGCATCCGCTGACAAAACTGGAGGGGAACTCCGCGGCGGTCAGCGGTTGCATCGCCTGCCACGCCATCGGCAAACCCAACGCGGACGGCAGCATCGGCAACTGCACCTACTGCCACACCCGGCATACCTCCTCCGTGGAAGTGGCGCGGCTGCCCAGCACTTGCGGCCAATGCCATCTGGGACCGGATCATTCCCAGATTGAAATCTACACGCAATCCAAGCATGGCATCCTGTTCGCCGCGCAACAGGATTTGTTGAATTTGAAGGCGCCGCCGGACAGCCTGACCACCAAGGACATGTTCATTCCCACTTGTGCGACCTGCCACATGAGCGGGCTGAACGGCCGCGGCGTCACGCACGATCCGTCCGAGCGGCTCTCGTACAATTTGTTCGCCGAAGTGACGCAGCCGCGTCCGAACGCCGAACGCGCCCAGGCCAAAATGAAGGACATCTGCCTGCAATGCCACACGCCGCAACTGGTGGACCGCATTTACAAGGAAGGCGCGGCGGTGGTGGACGCCACCAATGAAAAAGTGCTCGCCGCGCGGGCCATCATGGACTCGCTCACGGCGGACGGGCTGCTGTCAACCAACGCCTTCAGCCAGACGATCCAGTTCACCTACTTTGACCTCTGGCACTACCATGGCCGCACCGCGAAACACGCGGCGTTCATGGGCGGGGCGGATTTCGTGCAATGGCACGGCAACCACCCGATTCTGCAGCACATGGTGGAACTGCAGGAACAGGCCGCGCAACTCCGCCGGGAAAATGGAAAATAACCGGTTCAACCGGCCGCGCACCTGGATTGAACTGTTTGTGCTGTTCAATCTGGGCGGACTGGCGCCCGACATTTTTCTTGCGCACAGCGTCAACGCGTTTCACGCCCGGGCGGAATATGTGCCCCTGATTTTCTCGCTGGCGGCGCCGGGGCTATTGCTGGTGGCGTTGTGGGCGCCGGCCAACACCCGTCCGGCGCTCTGGCGCTGGCCCGGTTTTCTCACCGGGGGAACGGCGGTGTTCATCGGCATCACCGGGTTGGTGTTGCACTTGCAAAGCCAGTTTTTTCAGCAATGGACCCTGGCCAGCCTGGTTTATGCCGCCCCCTTCGCCGCGCCGCTGGCCTACACCGGCCTCGGTTCACTGCTCATCATGAACCGCATGGTCTCCGATCAGGAGACGGAATGGGCGCAGTGGGTGGTCTTTTTCTCGCTCGGCGGCTTCGCGGGCAATTTCATCTTCAGCCTCACCGACCACGCGCAGAACGGATTCTTCCACCGCACCGAATGGATTCCGGTCATCAGCAGCGCGGTAGCCGTGGGGTTCCTGATGGTGCCGTTAATGTTGCCAACCAACCGCGCTTTCCGATGGTTGTGCGGACTGATCATGTTGATGCAGACGGCGGTCGGCATGCTGGGCTTTGGCTTTCATGCCTTGGCTGACTGGCGCGGCCCGGGTGACCATTTGTTTCTCCGCATCGTCCACGGCGCGCCGATTTTTGCGCCGACCCTGTTTTGCGATCTGGCGGTGCTGGCGGGCATCGGTCTTTGGGCGTTGGGCCGGAAACGTGCCTGAGATTATTCCCCGAGATTTCGCCGCAGCAGCGCGCTCAATTTGGCCGGCGAAAGGACCGTTACGGTTTTGCCTTTGACCAGGAGCAGTTTTTGCGCGCGGAATTTTGCCAAGGTGCGCGAAAAGGTCTCGCTGACGGTGCCCAGTTCGGCCGCCAGCACGCGCTTGGTCAGGGCCAGTTCAATCTTCACCGGCGTGACCGCCTGCGCATCCGGACAGCGCTTGACCAGCCAATTGGCCAGCCGGGTCTCGACGTCTTTCAACGTCAAATCCTCCAGTTGCGTGACCAGCACCCGGAGATGGCTGCTCATGGAGCCGAGCATCCGCAGCGCCAGTTCCGGCTGGCGCCGCAGCAGGGCGAGAAAGCCGTCCTTGCGCACCAGCAGCACCTGGGAAGGCTCCAGCGCCCGCGCGTCGGCGGGATAGCCGACGGCCGAGGCCAGCGCGGCTTCGGCGAACGATTCGCCCGTGCGGAACACATGGATGATCTGTTCCTTGCCGGCGGCGTTGACGCGATGGACGTTCACCGCCCCGCGTTGGAGCACATAAAATCCCAGCGCCCGGTCGCCTTCATGAAACAGATATTCGTCTTTGGCCAGTGACTTCACGACCGTGACGGCGGCAATATTTTCGAGGTCCGGCAGCGGCAGGCCGGTGAAAAGCTGGCAGTTCCGCAGCGTGTTGACGAGGGCGGTCGTTTTTAATTCGTTGATGGAAACGGACATGCCTCCATTCAAACAGGCCCGCGCCAAAAGTAAACCAGCCAGTCGCCGCGCGCGCCGCGTTCCACTTTGCTGGCGAAACCCTCGCCCGCCAGCCGTTCGATCAAGGGGGAGGGCAAAAACGGCGCGACGATGATCAACCCTTCGTCCGGCGGGAGCGCGTTGACCCGCCGGCTGATTTCCGGAAAGGGTTCCACGCCCCGGCGGAGCAGGTCGCGCACGTCAAAGCGTTTAAATTGGCTCAGCGGCGGCATGTTGGGGGATGGACCGGTTCACTGGTGTTGGCACAATGAGGACTGAGGCCTGCCTCTGACGCCTGCCCCGCTCAAGCCAGTGTCAATAGTGAGGACTGACGCCGGCCCGAAATACTCGGAATACACGAAAAAAGGCCTGGGTTCAAACCGCAGATCAACGCAGATGGACGCGGATAAACCGGGAGACGGCATGGCCGAGAAGCGCGGCGGCCACCGCGCGGCCAGGGGTTGTGTATATATTATATGCCAATACCATTAACTGACCCCTTTACAGCGGGAGCCTGGCTCGCTGGTTCTCTCGTGAGTTTACGGCGGCGGGAACGGAGCGGAGCGTTTGAACGGGACGCCCGCGTAGGGCATAGGGCCGCGGATCAGCGGCCAGTTCAAAAAGCGAAGTGGAGTGACGACGGCGGAAAGCTCACCGAGTGAACACCCTCGGGGGAGCCAAGTCTTGCCGGGCTTCGCGGCGTAGCTCTCGCAGAGGGGAAGCGAAAATGGCAAGTCTTGGCGACGAGGTTCCGGGCCCGGTTTCATAAGTGCCAAATTCACCTTCTGCTACCGTGCTGGGCCAGGTGCCATATCCCTTTAGGGTATGGCACTGGCACCAGTCAGGAAAAATACTTCAAACCCCCTTTTGACACCACGGGGAAGCGAAGGACGGACGGGGCGGGATGCTGCCCGGACTTTGCAGCGGTCAACATCAAAGCCCGGCGGCCTCGGCGGAGGGGAAACGACGTTCCTTACGAGGTTAAGGGGCAATTCTCTAATGTTGACCAACAAAGAAAATTCCGGGCTTCCATTGAACAACCGTCTGGTTAACTAGGTTGTTAGAATAAATAAATGAAGGTGCCCCCACGGCCATAAACGGCCCACCTTTTGATAAATCAAATATTTTAACAGAAGTTATCGTTCCCCCAACAAGTATGTTAATCCCGTTGCTGAATCGCCCAACCTTCTTGAGTTCAGATGGAAAGTTTGTATTCTCAGTAAAATTCCGGCCGTAGTATTGAAGTTGAGATTCGGGTTCGACCGAATGCTGGACGATAAGATTCTGCGCCCATTGCTGCAACTCGATTGGGTCAATATTTCCCTTCACTTGGTGTTCAAAAATTGTCAATTCTAGCCAAGGCCTCAACGGTGAACGGCCACACCACAATAACAGGGCTACGGCGCAGAGAATGCCGACAGAAATCCTAATTAATATGCGGCGCCTTTTCATAAAAGTCTCAATAGCTTGCAATGGTTAGCTATTTTCCACCTGAGCCGTCATGAGGATCAGACCAAGCATGATTCCAATAGCTCCAAGTCCACTCCTCCGCATTAGAGAGCTCAAGGTTAGCACGGTAATGGCCGCTTTTACAAGCAATGAAAAGGACCGCTGACTGCCAATTCCAATGCCTTGTATCATTTGGATCAGGCCCCACTGGCCATGCGGTGCACAACTCACCTTGAGTCTGTGGATTCGATCCCAAATGCCACCCGTAATCGTGCCACGGATTTGGATCTGCTGTAGTTGGCGGTGGGCAGGAAGGATCAGTAGCGGCTTCTCTCTGGGCGGAACCACAATCCCACCAAAAATACAGCAATATTTTAATACTATCGGTGCAGCCATACATTGTGACATTAGCTGTCTCTGTAACTTGTGTTCCGGTTGGAACTCCATGAATGGTTACATGTATTCCGGTGGGCTTGGAACAGCAACAAGGAATTAATCTGACTACAGAATCAATACCATCCCCTATTTTGAGGAGTTCACCCCATCGCACTAACCCAAATGAATCCACAGAATTGATAGCATTATTCCCGACAAGCATATAAAGGTTCATTCCACCCCGCTCACCCAACGGGTCTCTGCTTGGCCACGTCCCTGTGCTCGCCTTGTAGTACCGATAGCCGTAATAGAGCAGGTCCGATTCATCATCCTGAAACTTGGTCGAGAACCGGATGGGGTTGGTCCCGCGTGCGGGACCAGTGGCCCGAA
>Ga0182030_10008440_pt1 | contig 21320 bp, 12 predicted proteins | sample 812S3MmetaG_FD_121299 | JGI IMG/M metagenome (GOLD analysis project Ga0182030, IMG submission 121299) | Permafrost microbial communities from Stordalen Mire, Sweden - 812S3M metaG (Illumina Assembly) | ecosystem: Environmental > Terrestrial > Soil > Wetlands > Permafrost | place: Sweden...
ACCATTGCTGTCAGAATAACAAGCGGTTTCAGCATACCGTTGAATGAGCATTCTTTTTCCCTCATGGGTTATGATCCCCTTGTAAGGTTGTCACAATTTAAGAGACCAGTAGATCCTAATCGCCCTATTACGGATTATTTCCCTGACTTCTATGGCGTCTATTTTAGTGGGCACATTCGTGAGCTGGAGAATTTCTTTTTGGATGATAAACCCTGCAATTTTCGGTTTGAAGAGATGGAATGGGTTGATACAACCTTCTATCGGCACCTACAGGCGGACGATAAATTATCGGACTCTATGATCTTTGAATTCCTCTATGGCGAGTGGGCCGGCGTTTATTACATGGGTATGCACGTCACGGACGACTTCGCGACTAACTATGGCATCAAACATGTCACACACGGACGATGCTATCATATCGGCGACCTCGACCTCATTTATTACTTTAACTATTATCTCATGCCCACGCGTATTGACTTGAGCTCTGTCATCGAGTGTAGTTTGCCTCGAACGCAGCGATTCTTTTGTAGCCTCTTCGAAGTAGTTAAGACTAAAAGCAAGGCAGGTGAGCACTTGTTAGACGATTGGAATAGCAAGAAGGCTGATTTGTTCACTCTGTTTGATCGATATTTTAACGAGCATAAAAAAACCGCCGCTTGGGTAGAAGACAACGACCCAAAGGCCAAGCATTTTTATATCTCACAAGAAGCAGTGGATCATGAAAAAAGCTTAAGTCTGTCTCCAACTCAGTCGGACATTTGTAAATGAAAATAGCCAGAGACAGCGCGACTCACAAGTGATGATCACAACATATTAAGGCCTAAGTAATTTTTCACCTCATTATCGCATGGTTTAAGGTTAAACTAGCAAAGAATTGGATTCCTTGTTTGCGTTTAGATCATTCTTTAGCTGAGATAATTAGGTGCACAGAACCTAGCCAGCTTAATCTTGCCTTTTCAGGGTATAGTTAATATCCGACTGTAAAGCGCTCTCGCAAATGCTTTGGATTCTCGATTTCATCGAGCATAGCAATGGCGTAATCTCCTGTGGAGATTGAACTTTTGCCTTCCTCATCCTTTAGCAACTGATCTTTGCCAAAGCGCACATTGCCGCGGGCGTCTCCATCGAAAAAATTAGCGGAAGGTGAGATGTATATCCACTCCAAATCCTTAATCGACTTCAACATTTCTAACATCTTAGCATTTGCTTTAGATTGTGGAATGGCGGCGGCGGGCATGCTCGGATCGTCAACGAGGAACTTGCCAGGGGCCACCTCTAGGGATCCTGCCCCACCTACAACAGCAATGCGTTTTATGCCAGCCTTACGGATCGCCCCAAAGATTTGCTCTGCGTCTGTTTTATTATACTTTACAGCGAGAATCACAACATCATGACCGTGGAGAACCTCCGTCAATTTGGATACGTCTCCTGCGTCGAGCTGAACGATCTTCAAATTTTCGTGTTTTGGCAGTGTGTCCGTATGGCGTGCAATACCAGTTACCTTATGCCCACGCTTCAGGGCCTCATCGCGTATACGAGCGCCTGCCATGCCCGTTGCTCCAATTAATGCAATTTTCATGATACCCCCCGCTGTTATGATATTTAATTATAGCAAATTATTGAACCCGTCTAAAGGAAATAGCTCGCTCTATTTTCCCTCAAGATAGGATAGCTAACACCCTGCACTCGCCATCCCAAAGACATGCGCAATAGAAACTCAAGGTTGTTTCTGAACAATTTTATTGGGATTTTGTATTGCCAGAAGGCATTTGCCATTCTGATCTCTTTTCTGATAAGACAGCAAGCCAACTGCAGAGCTTGGACCCGAAATTGTTGAAGACTGAGTCATGTATGCCGCAAATCCTCAAGGGACGTCTTGTTGGAAACCCCAAGCCGTGTGGCGATATCACAAACTTAGACACCTTAAAGTATGACTCAGCATCTTTATTGCTTAGATGTGCTAACAAACTCGCCACTAGACGTATCCCACGACAAGAGATCGAAGGTGTATTAGGCTTGCTATGTGATGATTTGTTTTACTTGGGCAAGTATAACATGGATAGGATCCTCCAGGTCACAAGTTACCTCTATGCCCTAAACCGCGAGGGTAAACTCCAAGATTATTATTCAAAGCTCCAGTAAGCCAACGATCCAAAAGTCCCAATTAATGTGCCTTTGCTTGCGGAGATTAGATTGAAAAGACGTAAGTAGCCACAACCTATGACGCATCCCCTATTCATGCGTTTTCGGTGCCAGCTGATGTATCTTCAAGAAAAGGGCCCTAGTGTTTAGCTAGGATCCTTTAATTTGAAATGACCTAAATTCACTACCTTATGCTATTGCTCCAGGAGTAGTTGTTATCAACGGATAGCCTATGACTGGTGTGGCGTGTTTTGGGGTTGAGTAGATGCGTTTGCTGTGAGATAGCCCGGCATCGGCTAACATTCTGGCAAACCTTATGGCCAGGGGTAATGGGTCTATGACGACTAGGTCCTTATATTTTTCACCAGATAGTAACTCTGAAATGACATTGTCTCTTCCTATGAAATAACTGCCTCCTAATACTATTGTGTCAGCATCTAGCTCCAAGAGTTTATCAATGGCGGAAACAATGGTTTTATTCAGGCGCTTATTCGAATCCGTAAAATCCGTAAACGGCTGGTAATTAAGCGTCTCAAATCCTACGAGCTGCGAGAAGATACCGTATGACTTCATGAGGCGTTCTAACGCATAGCCATGCCACTTACCGGCAGTTATAAGTCCGAATTTTCTACCCAGCATTTGCGCTACACGGCATGAGCTATCAGTCATGCCGACAACCGGGATATTGACGGCTTCACGGCATTCGAACAGCCCTGTGTCACCCATAGAGTCGATGACGATGGCATCCACACCTTCCTTCTCAGCCGCGATAGCTTGCAACACCATAGTGCCACGGGCCAATGAGTGCTCAATATCTGTCTGGCCATGGAGTGGACCTGCGCTGTTGTAGCTGAGACTTAGCTCTACGCCTAGGTCTTGATAAGGAAGCAGGTCAGCCAACTGCCTGAATTGTTTCTCGGGATTGGATATCCCAGCGAATATAACCCTTATTTTAATTGTACTCTTCATAACTATTCTCCTATTGATGCGATTTAAGTCCAGTGACAAAGTGATTGTTGATTATTTTGTTCAAACCTGGAACTGAGGTTGAGGTTGAAAGGCTTAAACTTTTAGTTTATGCTGAGTTGTGTAACTCAGGAGTTGTGATACATGAATGTGAACCAGCTTAAAATGTTTGTAACTGTGGTCGAGAGCCGAGGATTCAGCGCTGCGGCACGCCAGTCGAATGTTTCGGCTACCGCTGTTAGCAAGCAAATAAAAGCCCTTGAGGATATGCTCGGTACCCAGCTTATTTATAGAACCAGCACGAAATTTCAGATCACAGATGTGGGAGAGATGTTTTATACCCATTGCAAGCGGCTGCTGAAAGACATGGATAATTTGGAAGACATGGTTCATTCATTCCAAAGTGAGCCCAGCGGGAATTTGTTCGTGTTTTCGACGACTGCTTTTGCGGATGTTTATATAACACCTCACCTGAAAGAATTTTCCACCCTTTATCCAAGAGTTCTTATGACCCTAGATGTGGCCGATCGCATAGCGGATGTGCAAAAAGAGGGCCTAGACTTATGTTTTGGCCTTATCCGTCATTGGGATGGAGACCTTATTCAGAAGAAACTTTTTACCTCATGCCCGAATATCTATGCGGCTCCCAGCTATTTAAAAAGCCACGACGAGCCCAAGTCAATCAAAGAATTGCTGGACCACAAATTCATTTGCCACGGGAACAGGCCAGATAATTTGATGGTCACGTTTAGGGATGGTCTTTCTATCCAAGTCACACCAAGCCTTGTGGTTAATGCTCATGAGTCCTTTATGTCGGCTGCTTTGCAGGGCTTAGGTTTGATTGTTCTATTCGATTTTACCGCCAAGAACCATGTGGAGAAAGGGCAGCTTGTTCAACTGCTTGTAGGAGAAGAGATGGCGAGTGAAAACTACCACCTGCATTACCCAGCAACCCAACATCCAAAACCAGCAGCAAAGGCCTTAATGGATTTCGTTCTTTCCAAGATATAGATCTTGTTATGATTTCTAACGCCTGGCCCTGCGTGTTCCACCCCATAAACATGCACTATCGGAACTTGAAGAAAGTTGCCTGACTGTTTTAAAGTTTTATAATGCCTGCCAATAAATACGTCCTTGGCATAAACCAGCCCCATACTTAGATTGACACCCTGTTGATATGACCCTATGAACTTCATGCAACGAATAAGCAGAACTCGCTGACACTACCTGTTCTAATGTTACTGCAGTAGATCTTAATGTTTAAAGAATAAGGAATATTTTCATGCACATACTTTCTTTAAAAAAAATCTTATTGGTAGCTCTCGTAGCTGCAGCCTTTAACGGTGTGTCCAATGCCTCACTGCCCGGAGATCACAACAGTGAATTGGAACCGGAGTTTAAAAGTAACAAAGTTATCCCTGCCGACAACTCCGCTATAGATCCAGAGGAAGCGCTAACTGTGCATATAAATGGCAGGATCGTCGCTTTCTTAAAGAATGAACAACGGACTTTTGCGGAAAGGCTCTTCAACCATACCCCCGGGGAGTGTGCATCCCCGATTATGGCGGCTGTTGTTGATGATCACTGTAGGAAAGTAATTTTCAATAGGACTGGCTACTTAGAATTAGAAATTCAACCGATTAGAGATTATTCAATTGCCAGTATCAGTACTGGGAATGCTGAAAGGCTTTATGCTGAAAACTTAAAGCGATGGGAAGGTAAAACTAAATTGGGAGCTAGGATACATCACAGCTCCCCAATTGGCTATAACATATACCTTCCTTTAACAACTCCTAAAGCTATTTTGGTTGAAGTATATGGAGGGGGAGAAATACATAAATACTATACAAAGGTTCTCCTCAGTAATTATCATCAAATTCTTTTGTCCCGTGGCATAGTAATAATTACTCTTAACATGGTAGATATCCTTGAATTTGGGGGTCACAGATCCGAGCAGTTAAAAATGCCCGAGCAAGTTTATACCAAAGTTCAAAACAGTATAAATGCCTTCTATGCCGCTTTTAAGGCAAGCCCTGAGTCCATTGATCCAGAATTGTCTGGTTTGAACAATCTTTCCATTTACCTAAGTGGCTGTAGCTTTGGTGGCTTGACGACAATCTATCAAGCCAAGCTTTTCCCTCATACATTTGATGGCTACATCAGCCATAGTGGTGGACTGGGAAAAGATAAACCTGGGTGGTATTTTAATAGGTCTAAATCGGACTACTTGAGTGATGTGTCAAAAGAAGACGAGATTGCCAAAATCGCCAAACCTATATTGATCCTGCACAACAGGAATGATAGCATTGTGAACATTGAAGAATCCAATGACTGGGCCATTAAGGCACGCAAAGTATTGGGAGCTCATGCTAAAATACAAGTGTTCTACACCAGTCGATTGAACCCTCATGACGCAAATAAGGCACACGGTGATCCTATAGAAGAAATTGCGTTCAGGCAGTATGTTGACACGGTTTCGCAATTTATTTTGTCAGGTCCTAGCGAAGTTCCATCATTGACCGAATGGAGATTGTGCACACAAGCGCTGTATGCAGACAAGTTTCGAAGGTTGTCGACACCAGAAGAGAAGTTTTTACATGTGGCCTTTAGATTTTATAGAACTCACCTTCACGAGGCAGATTTGCAAGAAGCAGACGGCGTGTTGCCCACAACAATTGGCTTTGGCTGTAGAGAAGCACAACTAGCGTCCTGGAAAAAATATTACGAGCCGTTGTTCTATGTAATCCATTACTTCGAACAAGCCATCAGATTGCCAGATAGAAAAGTCATTGAAACCGACAGCTCATATGTCAGCAGGTTGGGCTTAACCTGCATGTCTGAATTGGAGTTGTGCGGATGGGATGATGCAGTAAAAACCCAATTAAATATAAATAAGCTTCAAAATACCCTTAAGATGGCTTCCGATGAGTCGGTGAAAAAAACATTACGTGTGGTTTTGCCTCTCTATCTAGGCTACCTCCATAGACATCGTGATGGCGCCAATAAATTAGAGGCTTATATGCTTAATTTGAATAAGCTTGGGCTAGAGAAATTATTGACACCCGTTTTGATCGAGGCTTTTAGATTGCATTTGGGTAATGCACAAAAGAAATCCCTTAACCCTCCATCCTATAGGGCTAAGTACCTAATGGTGATATCCCATTTTATGGCCAATCCTGAACTTCTTGCTGATAAATATATCGAAATAGAAAGCATGCCAGGGTTTCATGAGGGTCTAAGTCAGGCAAAAATTGCTTTTGAAAAAGCCGTACAGCTTGATCGTTTGATGACCAAGACAGTATTGAGAGATTGTCTTAAGCTAGCCGTTCGTCAGGTCAAGGCCGACAACGTTGCGCGTAAAGGCGCCGGCGATAAGTAGCAATAGTTTCGGTCTAAATGCATGCAATAACTGTTTCCTGGAGGGCAATTAATTCATAAGAATTATTTCTGCACAGATTTGATTCCATCTTAGTCCCATAATCATAAGTTTATGGGATTTTAATATTTTGAAACGCGTTTATGAAAATTTCACCGATTCCGCTAAACTGCATGTAGCTCTTTGGGCCTGCTACCATAATAAGAGCTGAATCACGAAAAGAAATAAATTATTTCTCGTAACGAAATATTAAATTATTTATTTAATAATAGATTTAATACATTTTTAATCATAAATATGGGAAGAAATGGATAATGACAACAAATTATTCGCATATCATTAAAAAGGCCTTAGATTACATACCAGCCTCAATCCCAGTTTTTGAAAGTTCGCGTCTCAAAGATCTTTATGATCTGAAAATTTTGGATACAGAACAAGAAGAAAGGTTTGACCGATATACCAAATTTGCTACAGACATTTTTAATACCCCTGTTTCACTAATTAGTCTGGTTGATGCTAATCGACAGTGGTTTAAGTCTGCTTGTGGTGTGAGTGCGGAAGATACTTCCAACGACATGTCTTCCAGAAATATTTCTTTTTGTGCGCATGCAATTTTAGAAGATAGGCTCCTTGTTATTCCAGACATGCTAGCGGATGATCAATTCATTTTTCACCCTTTAGTCCAGAATGCTCCATTTGTGAGATTCTATGCTGGCGCTATTATTAGGGGGCCAGAGGATTACCCTATTGGAACTCTTTGTCTAATTGATTTCAAGGCCCGTGAATTTAATACGACACACCAGAATCAACTTTTGCAGTTAGCAAAGCTTGTAGAACAAGAAGTTCATTCTCATTATACCCTGACTCAAGTTTATGGCAATTTAAGAAAAGCCGTTTTTTATCACCCCATTACAGATCTTCCAAATCGTCGTCTCTTTCAAGAACGGTTGGAAGAAGCTATTCAGCAAAATGATGCTGATAGTGAAATCATCGTTCTTTCATTAAATATTATGAGATTTCATGATATTAAAAATGTTTTTGGGCAGATTTTTGCTCATAAGATTTTAAAAGAAGTATGTTTACGCCTTCGAGAAATAAAAAAAATTGACTTAAACATTTGTAATGATGAGCATGATAATTTTTTCTTCTTCATAGAAGCCCCTAGAAATTTCTCAGAAACTCAAGATTTCCAGATTATCATTAATGATCTCTTGGCTATTTTTAAGAGATCATTCTTACAAAAAGATGTTTTCAATAATAATGGCGAAAGAAATCTTAATGTCCTTACCTGTGCTATAGGAGGCAGTGTTTTCCCAAAAGACGGGTCAAAAGCCAATGAGCTCATCGAAAAGACTTCTTTGGCTAGAGATTCCACCTCATCATCAAATTCTAGCTTCCAATTTTATGCTCATCATTTATCCCAAGGGCTCACAGAATATTTTAATTTGGAAAAAAAACTCCGCGAGGCTATAGAAGAAAATTTACTTACCCTTAATTACCAACCAATTGTGGATTGTCAGAGTGAAAGAATTATGGTCGTAGAGGATCTTTGCCGCTGGTATGATAAAGAAAAGGGACCGATTTCACCCATAGAATTTATTCCCGTTGCAGAAGAATCTGGACTCATTATTGATTTAGGAAAATGGGTTATGGAACAAGCTTGCAAAGATGCACAGGAGTGGCAAGAAAAAGGTCTGCATCCCTTATCTGTTTCGGTAAACGTTACGAAAGAACTTTTATTAAGTAGAGATTTTAAAAAAACAATTTCAGATATTCTGATTAAAACAGGACTAAAACCTCATTTATTGAAATTAGAGATTACCGAAAGCGCCTTTATTCAAGACCTCAATGAAGCCATTAAGATCATGAAAGATATACTGAATCTTGGCGTTAGCTTTGTGGTTGATGATTTTGGAACAGGGTATTCTTCTTTGAGTTATTTACGAGAACTTCCTGTTTGCACTTTAAAAATCGATAAATCTTTTATTGACCCAATTACACATAACACTAAATCCGCATCTCTTACTCATAATATTATTATTATTGGAAAAAGCCTAGGGTTAGAAGTTGTAGCAGAAGGTGTTGAGACAAAAGAACAATTGATGTTTTTACGGGCTTATCAATGCTCCCTTATTCAGGGTTACTGGTTTAGCAAACCTTTGCCAAAAAATGACCTCGAAAAATTATGGCTTTTTCCCTAAAAAGTGGTAATTTCCCAACTACAGATGTAATAGTTCAATATGAGAGTTAACATAATCTATGATATTTCGTAGAATTATGCTCACCCATAGCTGCATAGGACAAAAATGTCATCCAAGCAAACCCTTGTTGATTTTATTCTGGACCAAATATCAGGAGCAGGCTCCGTATCTGCAAAAAAGATGTTTGGAGAATACGCACTTTATTGTGATGGAAAAATAGTGGCTTTGGTTTGTAATAACGAACTATTTGTTAAGCCAACCGTTGCTGGAAAAGCATTTATAGGAGACTTCGTAGAAGGGTGTCCTTATGTTGGGGCGAAACCACGTCTGCTTATTTCGAGTGAAAAGTTGGATGATAGCGAGTGGCTGACAAATCTCATCAAAATAACTGCAGCAGAAGTACAGTAAAGTCGAGCTCATTCCCATAATCACACGGATATGCATATGAGGTCGCCAGATTCCAGCATCCGTATTTTTTTCGGATTGCAAATTAAGTAGACTTGAGTATATCTTAACACCACCAATGCTTTTTTCACCATACCGGGTCTTACAATGAAGAATTTTCTATTCTCTCTCTTAATATTTAATTGTACAATTTTGCCTGCTTTTCCTAGCCAAACAGATAATTATGGCGACGAACCTAGAGAGTCCGAGCATAAGTCTCAAGTACATAGCAACCGAGGAGAGGCACAGGAATATGCGTGGGTATTATCAACTAAAGATACGCGACCATTACCTTTTCCAGGGGATAGCAACGTAAATCAGTTGATCGTTAATAAACTGGATGGACAAACAGCTTTATCACTCTCCTCTGCAAGCCCACGCGCATTCAAATTGGTCCTAAACCGTAAACATCTGCGTCCTAAAAACAACGTTACTGATGAGGCTATTCTCTACCTCGTGAGAAACGGTAGGGCCCTCGGTTCTCTGGCGCTGTTTGGGGGTGAAAAAGTTTCAGCTGATGCCTTACTGCTGCTCGCGTACAGGCTCAAAAATCTGCGGGGATTAACTCTAAGGTTGGATGCTGGAAGAAACGACGTAGCCCTCGCTTTTGTTCAGAATAACCCGCATCTAAATTCTTTAACAATTGATTCCGGACCAGGAATAAGGGATGCGACTATATATGCTGTAGCAAAGTTGGCATGTCTGAGAAAACTAAAACTCGCTTCTGCTTTCATTTCTGATGCTCCCTTAATTGAATTGGCGGGACATAGTAATATACTTGAGACTCTTGAGCTTTCCAGCTATATCATGACTGATGCTGCGATGAAAGCGATTGGGTCTGGTTGCCCCAATTTGACTCAAGTCATGATGTGGAACACACCGAATGTAGGAAATGAAGGGATTGTTGAGCTCGCACGATGTTCAAAATTAGCTGCTTTAATATTTAGTCACTGTCAGCAGCTGAACGACGATACAATCACAAAACTGGCTGGTGGCTGTTCGAACTTGCAAGTTATTTGGTTGCCTTGCCAAACCCAAATTACTAATAACGCAGTTATAGCTTTGTCGAAAGGCTGTTCCAATTTACATCAGTTCTTTGTGTCTAGTAACGATCACCTTACAAGTGCAGCATTGGCCTGCTTGCTGTCAGGCTGTCCTCGACTGGGGGAGTTGAGTCTGGAAGGATGTTCACAGATTGGCAAGGATACATTTTCCCAGTTAAAAGGGCCTTATCCCCATCCACTTACATTGAGTGTTCAGGATTGTAATTCAATTACCGACGCGGGCATAAGGGTGCTGGCTCAAAGTCTCCCCCAACTAAGATCGTTAGATATGAAATATTGTCACAAGATCACCGGTTCATCCGTGAAGATATTCTCTGCAAGATGCCTGGAATTAAGTTATCTTTCCCTAGGCAATAACGCAAGAATCTCGAATTTTGCTGTAGCAACTTTAAGAAATAGTCGCCCGAAATTGTATATAGACTACAAAGAGAAGGCCTTTTTCGGGAATATCAGGAGTATCTTTTCGTTTAAGTAGGGAAAAGATTAGCGTAGGCGTCTTTAATGCTTCTTTTCACTCTCTTACCATTCGCTCAGGATATACGTGAACAATCAATCTTGTCCTTTCAGAGCTTGGTCTCGTTTTTTGACCAGTTATCGTGGATTTGAAAATGGTTTCCCATTACACCCCTTTTCGACATCCCAGATTTTCCTGAAAGTGCTGAATTTGCACACTTGTGGGGGACCGCGCCCTTTGTTAGTATCCCTTAAATTTTTCATCGAAAAACAAGGGGCCCTAAGGCCAGGAAGTTTTTCTAACCCTTCTTTAAATCATCCGCCAAGAACATATACATAGCCGGCACCATAAACAGTGTAAAGAACGTCCCGATGGAGATTCCCGTTGAAATCACCAGGCCAATACTATACCGGCTCACAGCACCTGCACCCGTAGCTATAATCAGAGGAAATACCCCCAAAACCATCGCCGCCGTGGTCATCAAAATAGGCCGCAAGCGGATAGATGCCGCCATCTCGATAGCTTCGCGTTTGGTCTTGCCTTCTTTCTGCAGATCATTCGCAAATTGCACGATCAATATGCCATGCTTACTAATTAACCCAATAAGGGTCACCAGCCCAATCTGCGTATAAATATTCAAAGTGGCACCACCAATGCCCATAGCAATAAAGATCATGGCGCCACAGATGGACATGGGCACACTGATGAGAACGATGAGCGGATCTCGAAAGCTCTCAAACAATGCCGACAGCGCAAGGAAAATAATCAAAATAGAAAAGAAGAAAGTGACAACCAACGCTGAACCTTCCTGCTCATACTGCCGTGACTGACCCGCAAAGTCGATGCTATATCCCTGTGGCATCACTTCTTTTGCCACTCTCTTCAAAAAATCATTAGCCCCACCAATAGTCACACCCGGCGCAGGGACTCCTGAAATCGTCGACGCATTCAGCTGTTGAAAGTGAGTAATATACTCCGGCACCACAACCGTTTTAATGGTTGCAATGGTGGACAGAGGAACAGCCGTGCCATCGGCAGCCTTAAAATAATAATTTAAAAGCTGATTGGCATTGCCTCGATCTCTTCTCTCTACCTGCGGAATCACCTTATAGGACCGACCTGAGTAGTTAAAAAAGTTCACATACCCCTCACTCAACGAAGACTGTAGCAAGCCGCCTATAGCCTGCATATCCAGCCCCAACAGCGCAGCCTTTTCCCGATCTAGATTCACCTTAGTTTGAGTCTTATCGATTTTAAGATCCACATCCAAAAACACAAACATGCCGCTGGCGTTCACCTTATCCATAATGTCCTGCGTCACATCATTCAGCAGCTCGTAAGACTCCGTAGTTTGGATAACAAACTGCACTGGCAAACCACGCCCTCCACCGGGCAGAGAAGGCCGCTGGAACGCAGCCACATTGGCCCCCGCAATTTGCGTGAAATATTTCTGCATAATTGGCTGAATCTGGTTCGTCGTTCTTGTTCTTTCGTCCCACGGTGTCAAAACAATACCGCCAAAACCTAGGTTCAAGCCACCCCTGCCCTCCAATTGGAATACCTTATCTTTTTCTGGGAATTGGCAGAAAGCATCATACACTTGTTTGCCATATACCTCTGTTTGACTCAAAGAGGCATTCGGCGCAGCCGTCCATTGCGCAATCACAAAGCCCTGGTCTTCTTGCGGGGCCAGCTCAGAACGGGAGAATGAATACAGAAAATACAGACTAGACAGAACAATCAGCGCAAAAACCGCAAAAACATTCAGCTGATTCAAGCTCTCCCGCAGGAATTTTTCATATCCCTTTTCGAGCCGATTGAATCGCTCATTCACAAAAATGGCTAAACGCCCTTCACCTTTGTCCGTCAGGAACTTCGAGCACATCATAGGCGACAAGGTCAATGCAATGATCGCTGAAATGGTTACGGCCGCCACCAGGGTAAAGGCAAATTCCGTAAACAACGCACCTGTCAGCCCTCCCATAAACCCGATAGGTATATAAACGGCAATGAGCACCACAGTGATAGCAATAATAGGACTGGCAAGCTCCCTAGCCCCCAGAATGGAAGCTTCAATCGGTTTCATCCCCTGTTCAATATGCCGATAGACATTTTCCACCACAATAATGGCGTCATCAACCACCAACCCAATAGAAAGCACCAGTGCCAGCAGTGTCAGCAAATTAATTGAATACCCCAACATCAACATAATAAACAACGCACCAATAAGAGAAAGGGGAATGGCCACAATGGGGATAAGGATCGATCTGAAAGAAGCCAGAAACAGGAAAATGACAAAGATCACAATGGCAATAGCTTCCGCCAGGGAACTTTTCACCTCATAAATGGATGAATTCACATACTTTGTTGCGTCATAGCCGATGGTCGCCGTCATACCTTCGGGCAGAGCTGCCTGAATAGAAGGAAATATCTCTTCCACATTTTTAATAACCGTAAGCAGGTTCGCCGAAGGTGCAATTTGAATTCCGACAAATACCGCATGCTGACCATCGAACTTCACGGAGGTATCGTAATCTTCAGCCCCCAAAGAAACTGTTGCCACATCTTTCAATCGCACAATCGTTTGGTTTTCTTGCCTTACCACCAAGTTCTTAAATTCTTCCACACTGACCAAACTGGTTTCAGTCGTTAAATTAACCGTCACCACATCCCCATCGGTTCGGCCTACCGCTGCAATGAAGTTGTTAGCTGTCAGCGCCGTTGACACCTCCGCCGAGGTCACCCCAAAAGCCGACATCCTGACCGGGTCTAGCCACGCGCGCATAGCAAAGTTCCGCGCCCCAATAATCTCCACTAGCTGCACATCAGGCACCGATTGCAATCTTGGCTGCACCACCCGCACCAAATAATCCGTAATTTTATTGCTGGGCAAAATATCACTGTAAAACCCAATGTACATCGAATCCAGAACATCTCCGATAGCCACAGTAATACTCGGCAATTGGGCATCTTTGGGCAGAAGGTTCAATACTGCATTGACCTTTGTATTGATCTCAGTCAGGGCCCTCTGAGAATCATAATTAAGCCGCAAATTGGCCACAATGGTACTGACGTTTTGATTGCTCGTAGACGTCATGTAATCGATACCATTGGCCTGCGCAATAGACTGCTCCAGCGGCGTGGTGATGAACCCAGCCACCAATTCCGGATCAGCACCCGTATAAACGGTGGTAACCGTCACCACCGCGTTCTGGGTGTAAGGAAACTCCCGCACCGGCAACAACCACATAGACCTCAAGCCCAAAACAAGTATAATCAGACTCACAACTGTGGCCAGAACGGGTTTGCGAATAAATAGGTCTGTAAAGCTCATGCTAGCTATCCATTCTATTTATTATCCAATTTTGGATCAGGATTGTTGGCCGGCACCACCTTGTTATTAACCATCACCAGACTCCCATTCTTCAATTTCATCTGCCCCGAGGTGACCACCAAGTCATCCTTTTCCAGCCCTTTCGTCACCTGCACCTGATCGCCTCGCGTCTCCCCGAGGACTACAAATCTTTGATTGGCCATATAGATCATATTGCCGTCTTTGTCCTTCTCCTTTTCCTTCAATATATAAACCAAATCGCCATAAGGATTATAAGTGATGGCCGCCTGGGGCAGGGTCAGGAATTCTTGTGGAGCTCCCGTTGTAATCTCTACCTGACCAAACATTCCAGGCAATAATTTCTCGTCAGCATTGACTATCGTAGCTTCAACCTCGAAGTTTCTGGTGGCCGGATCTACTTTAGGATTTATGGTCGTTATCTTTCCTTTAAACTTCACCCCCGGATAGGTATCCGTGGACAGCACAATGTCTTGCCCCACTTTAATATGCGAGAGCTCTTGTTGCGGCAGAAAATAATCCGCCAGGATTGGATTCAACGATTGCAGCGTAACAATTTTATCCCCCGGATTTAAAAACTGCCCCACATTAATCAGCGAAATACCCAAACGCCCCTTTATGGGCGCCAGGATTTTTTTCTTAGCGACAACCGCTGCCTGCTGAGCCACCAGCGCCTGCTTACTTTTAAGATCGGCTTCATCGATATCTACCTGAGCTTGGCTGACCGCTTGTACTTTAAGCTGTTTCTTATCACGCTCATAGGTTACCCGAGACAGCTCCGCCTGAGCTTGCAAGGAATGTAACGACGCAACCTCCACATCAGCATTCAGTTGCACCAGCAAGTCGCCCTTATTAACTCTAGCCCCCGGAATAAAAGCAGCCGTATCCACCAGACCAACCACTTCTGTGGTGACATCAACACCGTCTTTTGCCCTCAAGGAGCCCACCGCAACTAGCCTGGATTGCCAAGGCTCCATCTTTACCTGCATGGCGGTTACGGCGACAGGCATCCCATGCATGCCAGCCAAAGATCTCTTCATCATAAAATTTCCGAAGACCAAATAAGCCCCCACGCCGCCAAAAACAATGGCTGAGCACACCAGCATAACCTTCATACGTTTGGATATTACGATTTTCCGGTCATAAAACATTTTCTGACCCTTTCTGTTCTTTTAAAGCACAAGGGGACAACTGTCCCTTCTCGTTCCACCACCCGCCACCCAAGGCCTGAAAAAGGGCAGCCGTATTTGTATACCGTGAGGCCAAAGCCTGAATACGACTAATGCGGGATTGAAGATACTGTCTCTGCGCGATGATTAAATTCAGATAACTCACCGCACCCAAATCATATTGGACTTGGGTGAGCTTGAGTGATTCTGTTGCCGCTCTTTCGGCCTCCGTCAAGACTTGCAACTGAACAGCATCCAGCTCCAAAGCCTGCAGCGCATCCGCCACATTCTTGTAAGCTTCTAAAACAGTTTCGCGATATTGCGCAAACGCTTGCTCAAAGGCGGCAATGGCTGCATCTTGCTTAGCAATAAGCGCTCCACCTTCGAAGATAGGCTGCAAGACCCCACCCATAAGGGTCCAAACATTAGCTGAGTGTTTGAACAGGTCCTTAATAAAATTAGAGGTTCCCCCATAATTTCCCGTAATCGTAAATTGCGGCAATAAGTTAGCCGTTGCCACTCCAATCTGAGCACTAGCAGCATGCAGCAGGGCTTCTGCGGCCCTAACATCCGGACGCCCATGAACCAAACACGAGGGAATTCCCATTGGCATTTCCGTCGGCAATGTTATTTCATCTAAATCGAAAGGCGTAATTGTACTGGCGCTAGGCAGCTCGCCGACCAAAACCGCCAGGGTCGTCCGCTGTTGTGCTAGGCTATTTTGCAGAGGTGCAATTAATCCCTTTGTTTGATACAGCTGAGCTTCCTGAGCCAATGTGTCAATTTTCGACTTCCCCCCCAAATCAAAGCTCTTCTTCGAGATCTCATAGTTTTTCTCCTGGAAAAATACCAGTTGCTGCGTAGCATCAATCTGAGCGCGTAAGGAAGCTTCCATTATGGCTGTGGTCACGATATTGGATGTAAGGGTCAGGAATGCAGCTTTTTCCTCAAAGTCCTGGAAATCCACCTGAGCGCCAGCTGCCTCCACCTGCCGCCGGATTCCCCCAAACACATCCAAGGTATACGACAGATTGAAACCCACATTAAACAGGTTAAAGGTCACGGGCTGCAGGCTAGTCTCATCTAATGACGCCCCATTAACTCTTTGCCTCGAGCCGTTTCCACCCCCCGTCACCGCCGGAAAAAGGGGACCAATGGCTACCCAATAATTGGCCTCTGCCTGGCGCAGAGCCGCCTGAGCCGCTTTTAAATTATTGTTATTTTTAATACCCTTTTCAATTAAATCATTCAGCTTTTTGGAATGAAATAAACGCCACCAATCAGCAGGAATACTTCCTCCTTTGACAAAATGCTGCGCACCGCCCCCGTGGCCTTTGGTCTCAACGCTGGTCAAAGGCATCTCAGCCGCAGTATAGGATTCAATTTCAGGTGCAGCAGGAATTTCAAAATCAGGACCAACAGCACATCCCGAAAGCGGCAAGATGATACACGGTATTAGACGAATGATTCGGCTAATCATAATGGCTGTCATATTTCTTTTATGATCTTATTTTTTTATAGGTTATATAATATCTGACAAGTTGTCCAGCGAGTTTGATTCAGGGCCTTCGCATGAAAATTAATAGTGCACAAAGCCCCAGAGTACGAAAAAATTTCAAACCCTCTTTTGCCCTGAATATTAAAATGTTATACAGTTATATGGGATCCTCAGCCCATTTTAGCAAGTTAATACATAGATACGAAATGCAGCTTAGCTACCTGAGACCCGTCCCAGCACTGCATGATTTTGGGATGGTTGGCTAATATTGCATTCATTCCATCTATCTTATCATTCAGCTGACTTGATTACATCCAACCCACCCGTTTTGCATAAGAGCCCTATTTATCTTTACTATTTATATGAATCTATGTATATTCCGGGATATCTATGGAAATAGCATAGATATTGTGTTCATTTCATGAAGATTCGCATAAAGAGTAACTGGGTATAATTGTGATTAGCAGGCAACTTTATCTTCCTATCGATCTCTATACTGATTATCTAGTCAACCTTAGTGACATCAACTTTACACGACGCGAAATTGACATTCTGGCGTGCCTCTTAAGTGCAAGAGGGACCAGCAAAATCGCTCATTTCTTATGCATCTCCCCCAAAACAGTTGTCACACATATTCGAAATATAATGTTCAAGCTGGATTGTAATTCACGCGAGCGTATCATTGACTTTCTTGAGCGATCTGGGAAGGTCTCTATGTTAAGGCAGCACTATTCAAATTTGATTGCCCAGTCAGCTTTTGAAAAATGCCTGAAGGGCGTTTCAAAATTGAAACAAGAAGCAAAACCGACCTGTACCATTCTTTGCAGTAAAACTCAAAGCACGAAAGATCCCCACATTGACTCTATCGAAACCCATTTAAAGCTTTCGGGGTTATTGGTAAATGTGGAGTATCGAGAGGGAGGCGATTTTGTAAGGGAGCCCCGGATAGACGAATTCCTTATATATGCCCTTCCATCTGCTGAGGAAGCAAATCCCCAAGCACAAGCATTACTTAGTGAAACTGGGGAATCTCGCAGCAATGGAATTGTTCTTTTCCTTTGCTCAAAAAATGATGATCCCGATAATTGGGGTGACTATTATCTCTCATTATTAGAGATTCTACCCGTAATCTTGCCCGAGGCGAACCTTCAAAAAATTACCCATGAATTTAAAGACCACTATGATCCTCTTCCATGCAAGGAATCAGGCGAGCATCTTCAAGCTAACCGGGAAAGCAGAGAGCTAGGATCTCCTGATTCCGAAAAGAAGACTTACTTGCTATCCAAATTTGCAGTAGGGTTAGGGATACTAATCGTCGGATGTTGCTTTTTCTACTTGAATGGGGGGAGAGACACCAGTACTGGCAGTCAAAACAAATCACAGCATATTCGTTCTGATCTGATTCTTCCTAGTCAGGTAACTTTAGTCAATAGATCTGATTTGATTGCGCAGATTACGAACGAGTTCAGCAATCAAAAAGGAATTCAGTCGGTCGCCATAGTTGGAATTGGCGGTGCTGGAAAGACAACGCTCGCAAGGTTCTATGCCAAACAAATCAATAGTGGCGTTGCGTGGGAAGTTAATGCAGAAAACCAGGAATCACTGCTACGATCATTTGAGAGCCTGGCCTATGCCCTTTCTGTCGCAGAAGAAGACAAAAAGACCTTAACTGAATTGCAAAACATTAAAGATCCCATCGAGAAGCGGGATAAAATTATTTTCTTTGTCAGAGAAAGGTTGCTGTTACATAAGAATTGGCTCTTGATCTACGATAACGTTGAAAGTTGCAAGGATATTGAGAAATATTATCCTCATGACCCAACCCTATGGGGGACGGGAAAAGTGCTCATTACCACACGAAATAGTACCATCCAAAACAACAGCCAGATAAATTCTGCAGTGCAAATTGGTGAATTGTCGAATGCCCAAAAGCTTAACCTCTTTGAACAGATTTTGAAGCAAGGTGGTTCCATAGAATTTAACAAGCAAGCAGCTGAGCTGTTTTTGACTGAAATTCCGCCTTTTCCTTTGGATGTATCACTGGCTGCTTATTATATAAAGAGCACAAACATTCCTTACGCCAAGTATTTAGAACATCTGAAATCTGACGAGGAAAGTTTGTCAGGCTTACATGAAAATATCTTAAACGAGTCCGGCAGTTATAATAAGACACGATACAAGATCATCACGCTTACGCTTAAAAGGCTTATAGCTGAAAATAAAGAATTCCTACCCCTATTTCTTCTCGTGAGCCTTATGGACTCACAGAACATACCACAAGGGATTTTAGAGCGATTTAAAGGCGATCAGACGGTAAGCGCTTTTATATATCAGTTAAAAAAACACTCGCTGATTGCGGATGGTACGCTTTCGACAGCTGCGGAGCCAACTTTTTCTATCCATAGAAGCACACAAAAGATTATTTTCGATCATCTACGTTTCGCAGGAGATAATGAAGTTATTAGTTCTATCTGCATGTCCATGGACTCAGTAGCCACTGAAGCCAGCGATCAGGAGAACTTTACAAAATTAAAATGCCTCATTAGTCACTTCAAGCGAATGTTGGAATGTGAAGATTTAATTAAGGAAGAAAACTGGGTGATCATCGCCAAAGAACTTGGCTGGATATATTTTTACTTAGGAGACTATGACAATGCCACAAGCATTCTGGAACAATGCAGAGACATTTTGATTAAGGACAGTAAGTACAATAATAGTTTGCTTTTAGCACACGTGCTGAAAAGCCTGGGCGCTACCTACTTGGAAACCAAGGAATATAGAAAAGCGGACGAGTTACTTAACCAAAGTCTGACTATTTATAAGCATATAAAAGGTGAAAACCATGAACTCGTTGCATCAAATCTTCAACTACTAGCTATGAGAGCATACCACCGTGGGGAATATGCTCATGCGAAAGAATTGTATGAAAAAGCAAAGGATATACTTACCATAAATTATCCACACAAATATATTGCCATTGCTAGACTTACCTCAAGACTGGGGGATGTAAATCGGGAATTAGGAAATTACGATGAGGCACGAAAATTACTTGAGGAGAGCCTGTCACTTTACAAAATGTGCTTGGATGAAGATCACTATCGAGTTGGCCAAGCCCAAGCGCGATTAGGTGTGGTTTACAAAGACATTGGCGAATATGGCAAGGCCAAAGAATTGCTCGAGCTCGGGTTGGCAATCAACAAAAAATATTATCCGAATAACTGTGACAAAGTGATACGGCTGGCGGGAAAACTGGGACAGGTGGAATATGAGCTGGGCCATATTGGAGAGTCGCTAAAGATATTAGAAGAATGTCATGAAATTTACACAACCCTGTATCCAGAAGATTTTAGAGTGGGCTGGATCAAGTTTTACCTGGGTCAAGTTTATATAGCCAAAGGTGATTATGAACGCGCTAAATTGATATTCGAACAAAGTCTTATGTGGCACGAAAAAAACTATGGAAAAGATCATAAGGAAACGGCTCAAGTCATACGCACTTTAGGCAAATTACATTACCTGCAAGGTGACCTTGAAACAGGCGAGGCATTGCTTCAAAAGAGTTTGAAAATCTGCCAGGCATCAAATCACCCACAAGCTTTTATGGACCTAGAGATGCTGGGCGAATTATATTCGCAACGAGCTCAGCTGGCAGAAAAAGAAGAACAGGCACAAGAGTTGAGGCGCACCTCCTTATCCTATTATCAACAAGCACTGGAAATTATAACGACACGATTCCCCAGTGATTCCCCTCATTTGAAGCGGATTCAATCGGCTATTAAGAACCTTAAGCAATAAAGCATCACCTGTTTATTGGATGTAAACTATACAACAAACGTCGCCCCACATAGCCAGCTATCGCCATCCTGACGGTTTACAATAGCTGCGCCTGCTAATATACCCCGGGTTTATCCTTCGAATTGAGCCAGTCCAGCCAATAGGTCAATTAATGAATCCAGGTTGCTTCCAAAATAGCCCCCACAAGAGGGCGCACATCAAAGATGAAGATCCTTTTTATTTTCTAAGGACTAGTGAGGATAAGAGCTCGCCGATAAAGACTACTATACCGGTCCAACACAACATTTTGTTTTGATTACAATAGTTTATAAACTTGACGTAAATCTAATATATCATTATATAAATACAATGCGTTCCGTAATTGTTTTGTTATTGGCACCGATTTATTATTTTGCATAGGACAATATATGATTTATCTGGGTAAAAACATCAGACTGCCTCTCGCGATATATTCTGAGCATTTTGAAGATTTAAATAAAATCAAATTTACGCCGCGAGAGATTGACGTAATTGCCTGCGTCTTAAACGGAAGGTCAGCAAAAACAATCCCTTCACTCCTATCCATCTCCGCAAAAACCGTTGCCACGCACCTGGCGAACATCAGGGCGAAGACAGGATGCCCTTCCAGGGAAAGCATAATCGATTTCATTGAAAAGTCCGGCAAGCTTTCTTCGATAAAGCATGACTATTACTTAAGTTTGCTAACTCAAGTTTTTTTTGAAAATCAAATCAAGGGGATATCCAATCCAGAAAATCATATTTCTATTGCCCATGGACCTGATATCAATACCCAGAAACCCTTACTAGATAAGCTTAAATATCACTTAGAATTAGCAGGATTTAAGACGAAGTGCCTGGC
>Ga0182030_10008441_pt1 | contig 21318 bp, 18 predicted proteins | sample 812S3MmetaG_FD_121299 | JGI IMG/M metagenome (GOLD analysis project Ga0182030, IMG submission 121299) | Permafrost microbial communities from Stordalen Mire, Sweden - 812S3M metaG (Illumina Assembly) | ecosystem: Environmental > Terrestrial > Soil > Wetlands > Permafrost | place: Sweden...
ACGAGCCCGCGGCAGAATCCGACGCCCCGCGCGCCGTCGGTCGCATGCTTGCGGGTCGTTACCGGATCCAGAGCGTCCTCGGCGAGGGGGGCATGGCCGTCGTGTACGAGGGGGAGCACGTCGCCCTCGGAAAACGCGTCGCCATCAAGCTGGTCCAGTCGTTCTTCGCGAACGACGAAGAGATCGTCCACCGCTTCGAGCGCGAGGCACGCAGCGCGAGCGCCGTCGAGAGTGAGCACATCGTCCATGTGTTCGACGTCGGCGCCGATCCGGATCTCGGGCTCTTCCTCGTCATGGAGCTGCTCAACGGGGAAGACCTCGCGCGCGTGCTCACGCGTCGCACGCAGCTCGACCCGGTCTTCGCGTGCGGCCTCGTGAAGCAGGCCGCTCACGGGCTCGAGAAGGCGCACGCGGCGGGCATCGTCCACCGCGACCTCAAGCCAGCCAACGTGTTCCTCGTCGAGCGCGACGACGGCACGACGCTCGTGAAGCTCGTCGACTTCGGCATCGCCAAGATCGTGCGCGACGCTCACGACGCGCGCTTCGCCCGCAAGGGGATCACCCGGCGAGGGACGGCCATCGGCACGCCGCAGTACATGTCCCCCGAGCAGGCGCAGGCGCTCGACACGGTCGACCATCGCACCGACGTCTTCTCCCTGGGGGCCGTGCTCTTCGAGGCCATCGCGGGGCAGCCCTACATGCCAGAGCGCCCGACCTACGAGCAGACCATCCTCCAGCTCGTGTCGACGCCGGCGCCGCGCCTGAGCACCATGGTGCCGGAGATCCCGCCGGCGCTCGACCGCCTTCTGGCCGATATGCTCGAGCACGACGTGACAAAGCGCGTGCAGACCATGCGCATCGTGCGAGAGCGCCTCGAGGGGATCTACCCGGAGCTCGCCGGCTCGGCGGTGAAGCTCAAGTCCCTGCCGCCGGGATCGTCACCGTCGCTGGACCGGTACGTGGTGCACGGAAGCGCGGCGCCGCTCGGCCCGACGGTGAGCGGCACGAGCGCGGCCATCGTCCTGCCGAAATCGCGGCGACCGCTGCTCTACGTCGCGGCCCTCGCCGTCGCCATCGGAGCGGTGGTGGGCATCGCGGCCATGTGGTCCGCGCGAGGGACGGAGCGCGTCGCCGTCCCGACCGCCACGGTCACATCGCCCACCTTCACGGCGGCCGTTCTCGCGGCCATCCCCCCTCCCCCACCGGCGACGGCATCCGCTCCCTCCGCCGCGTCGTCTGCGCCCATTTCCGCCCTCCCTTTCGGGTCCGGGTCCGTGCCGCCGAACAAGAGCGGCCACGCGCCCGCGCACGGCCCGACCGGACAGGTCGGCGCTGCGGGAATCTCCTCGCAGTTCTGAGGCTTCGCGCGAGGGCGTGTGGATCACCCGCCACAGTCTTCCGAAGGTCGACTAGCCTCAGACGTCGATGCGCGCACGCTCGCTCGTCGCGGCCCTCGCGATCGCCCTCGGTCGCGTCGTCGTGCCCGCACCGGTACTGGCAGCTCCGCCAGCGCCTCCCGGGGCGAGCGCTGCCGACCTCGCGGCCGCGAAGAAGCTCTTCGCCACGGGCCTCAAGCTCTACAACGAAGGCTCCTTCCTCGAGGCCCTCTCTGCGTTCGACAAGGCCAACGCCATCGCGCCGCGCGTCAGCCTCCAGCGCAACATCGCGCAATGCCACCGCGACCTGAAGGACTTCGCGGGAGCCTACGACGCGTACGGAGTTCTGCTCGCGAAGTACGGCGCCTCGATGGGCGCCGCCGACAAGCGCTCGGTCCAGCACGCCATCGAGGAGCTCGCGACGCTGACGGGCACCATCCGGATCGCGGTGGCGGAGCCCGGGGCGGCCGTGTCGCTCGACGACCACGACGCGGGGACGACGCCGCTCGCGGGTCCCCTGCGCGCGAACCTCGGGACGCACGTGGTCACCGTCGGAAAGGCCGGCTTCGAGACCATCCGCAAGGAGGTGAAGCTGAGCGGCAGCGACGAGGCGACCGTCGCCGGGCCCTTGCTACCCGAGGTGACGACGGGACACCTCGTCGTCAACGCGCCGCCGGACGCGAAGGTCGAGGTGTTCGTCGACGGGGCGGACATGGGCCCGGCGCCGTGGGAGGGCGACGTCAAGCCCGGCGTCCACGTCGTCGAAGCGCGCGGCGCGGACCGGCTCGCGCCTCCGAAGCAGGTCGACGTCGCGCGACGCGAGCGCGTCGAGATGGCGCTCGATCTCACGTCGGCGACGGGGCGAGTGCAGATCGACACGCACACGGCCGACGCCGTGATCGCCATCGACGGTGCTCCCGTCGGCAAGGGGGTCTGGGAGGGAACGCTGCCGGCGGGCGAGCACCAGGTGACCATCGAGGCCGCGGGCTTTCACCCGTACAAGCGTCCCTTCATCGTGCACGCGGGAGAGACGTTCTCCGAAGACGCGCGCCTCGAGAGCGAGACGGCCGGCGGAGGGACGCCCACCTACGAGGGTGTCTATACGGGCCTCGAGTTCTTCGGCTTCGGCACGCCCTCCGGGGCTTCCAACGTCTTCGCCAAGAGCTGCGCCTCGGCGTCCTGCCAATCGTCGAGCCCCCTCGGCGGCGGGCTCGGGGTTCGCTTTGGCTACGCGTTCGGATGGGTCGCCGTGGAGGGCATGGCCCTCGGTTCGTACGACTACTCCACCGCGAGCGTCACCTACGCCGGGGCCGGCAGCACCGATGTCGCGCGCACGGAGACCTACGCCTTCCACCGCTTCGGCGGCGGCGGGGCCATCGGAGCGCGCTTCGCCACGAAGCATCCGCACCTGCGCCTGACGGGGGCGCTGCTCGGCGGCTTCGAGACTATGGGGAACATCTACAAGCAGGACGCGAGCACGGCGGCGGGTGCCACGTCCGAGTCGACGTCGCCCACGACGACCTACACCGCGCCGCTGCTCATGGCCGACGCCGGCGTGCTGGTCGGCTGGGCCAACGGCGCGAAGCTCCACGTGTCGCTCGTGACCATGCTCCAGTTCGTCGGCGGCGCAGCGAACGCGCCCGCGCTCCCCCCCACGACCCTCGGGACCGGCAAGTTCACGACGCCGTCGCTGCAGATCGCGCAGGGGACGCAGGTGTTCGTGGGCCCGATGATCGGGTTCGACTTCGGACTCTGACGCTCACATGCGCGACGCGACGGTGCGCCCGAGCGCGATGGTCTCTGTCCGCACTTCTTCCGGACTGTGAGGGCGCCCAGCGGCAAGGCTGCCGTGCTCGATCTGCACGAAGAACGTCTGGTCGCCCTTCAGCACGTCGAGATGCCCCCAGCTGAGGCGCTTCTGGATGTAGGCCCGATCGCCGACGCCGGGAACGGGCAGACGGTCCGGCACCGGTCGATCGAAGCCGTCCTTGCGGGTCGGCAGCTGGACGCGAAGCTCGACGAAGCCGCGGGCCCCGTTCACCGCCCAGATGCAGTGCGCGTCGCCGGGGCCCCCCGGCTCCTCCTGCTGCTGGAGGTCGGTCGAGTCGAGGATGGCCTCCGCGTCGGAGCTCCGGAGGAGGTCGCAAGGGTGGGCGAATTTTGCGGTGAAGGTCGCGGGGTCCGTCGACGAGGAAGGCAGTCCACCCGCGTCGGGAGCGGTGGAGGTCTTGGACTTGGAGCACGCGGCCACGATGAGGCACGCGGCGACAAGAATGGGACGCATGAGGCCCAGATAGCACGGGGAGCCGGAACGAACTCCAGACCGCCCGAGGGCGCCCGGAACGAGCTTCTCGAGCGCGACCTACGCCGGCAACCGCGCCCGCGTGGCCCACGCGACCGGCGCCGAGGCGGCTCGTACCGCCGCGTCGCGAACGATGTGCGCCGCGGGCGATGGGCGCTCGGCTCGAAGGTCGCGACCCAGGTCGACCAGGATGCGATCGACGCACTCCATCGCGCTGGCCGCCGCGAGCTCCGTCCCCACACCGCGCGCCCCCGCGTTGCACCCCGCCAGGTAGAGACCCCGCAGCGGCGTCCACACGGGCGGACGGCGTGCGCCCACCTGATCGGGCGTCTGCGCGGTCGAGACGGCGGGACCGAACTCCTTGCCGATCCATTTCTCGATGAAGGCCACGGAGAACCGGTCGACGAACACGGTGTGCTCGTCGAGACCCGGCACCACGCGGCGGATGGTATCCATCATGGCGCGCTCCCAGGCTTGCGCGTCGTCGCGGAGCGGGATGTCGCTGGTGGGCGCGACGGCGCACACCGTGAGGAGCTGGTGCCCGGGCGGCGCGAGCTCGGGGTCGAAGTTGGACGGCACGGGGCAGTAGAACGGGACGACCGGCGGCACCTCGCCGCGCTCGAGCGCCGCGAACATCGACTTGATGTCGCTCGTGGTCACCTGGAAGAGATTCGTCCGCTCCCCCACCCCACCGACGATCGAGCCGGCCGTCACCAGCCGCCGGTCGAGGGCGATCTTCGCCTGCACCGCGATGTACGAGCCGCGGAGCTTGCGGACGCGGTCGACGTACTCGGCGGGGAAGTGCTCCTCGCCGACGAGGCCCTTCACGGTGCTGCGGATGCTCGACGTGGAGACGACCACCGTCGCCGGCAGCGTCGTCCCGTCCGACAGCTCGACCCCGCGCACGCGTCCCGACTCCACGAGGATGCGCCGCGCCCCGGTCCCGAGGCGCACCTCGGCGCCGAGCTCACGCGCGAGCCGCACGTACGTCGACGGGATGGCGATGGAGCCCCCGCGCGGATACGAGAGCGCGTTGTCGCGCGCCATGCGCCGGAAGCACCAGAGCGCCTCGCCCGCGCTGACTTGCCAGTACGGCAAGATGAAGTAGAGACCGAGGAGGAAGCCGAAGACGCCCATCGTCGGCGCGTGCGAGGTGAAGCGCTGGACGAACTCCTCGATGGTGCGGCCGTTCCAGGCGTCGACCTCCTCGTCGCTCATCGTCAGCATGTGCGCGAAGAGACGCGCGGCGCGGATCGCCTCGCGCCAGGGGAGGCCCAGCGTGCGCGCCACGTCGAGGCAGAAGCGAGGCATGCGGTGGAGGTCGGCGGGAACGGGCACACACGTCACGCCGTCGCCGTCGTTGCGCGCGGGGAAGCGGATCTCGGAGATGTCCGACGTGCGCACGAAGTGGATGTCCCCGCCGTGGCCCACGCGTCGCAGCACGTCCCCGAGCGGCCCCTTGTCGCCGCGACAGAACATGTGCGTCCCGATGTCGATCTTGAAGCCGCGCTTCTCGTAGCCGGAGCACGAGCCGCCGATGCGCCTGTTCTTCTCGACCAGGGTGACCGGGATGCCGGCGTGCGCGAGGAGAAGCGTCGCCGCGGTCCCTCCGATGCCGGAGCCGATGACGACGGCGCGCGGGGCGACGGAAGACATGGCTCACGCCGCGAGCAGGTCGCGAAGCGCGCGGGGGCTCCGCAGCGCGCGCGAGCACATCGACACCAGACGCCCGACGTCGACGCGACCGTCCTTCGACGTCACCGCCCTCACCTGCGCGATGGTCCGCGGGGTCTGCTTCCGGAGCCGCTGCATCAGCGCGTCGCGCAGCCCCTGCTCCGGGAACGGCGGCAGCTCGCCCAGCACGTCCTCGTAGTGCTGGTACATCGAGTCCAGCACCTCGGCCAGATCGATCTCCAGCTTGTTCAACGGGTTCACGAGGTCGTAGGCCGCGAGGAGCAGCACGATCGTCGTCGCCAGGTGCTTGGCGGCAATCTCGTGCCAGTTCTTCCGGAGTTGCGGGTACACCTCGACGAAGAAGCGTTGCCCGGCCGCGATGTGCCGCGACTCGTCGCGCCCGATGAGGGCGAGCACCTTGCGCACGGTCTCGTCCTTCGCGCGCTTGTTGATCTTGTGGAAGATCTGGTTGGCGAGGTGCTCACCGATGACGTTGATGCTCGCCATCATGAAGGCAGGGTCGCTCTCGTCGATGACGCCGAACGAGTAGAGGAGGCGCACCCACGCGTTCGGCGGCGGCATCGGGCGCCCGGTGATCTTCGGGATGAGACGCCGGAGCGCGTCGTAGTGCTTCGCCTCCTCGAGGGCCTGCTCGGCGAAGTAGAACTTGCCCTCCTCGGTCTTCATCCGCAAGGACAGGAGCGACGCGCCTGTGACCGCGGCCTTCTCGCCCGGGCAGAGAAAACCCAGCATCGCGGCGATGGACTCGGCGTACTCGGGATCCTCGCGCACGGGCTCGTCCCATGCGACGGCGGTGGGCACGGCCCAGAACGACTTCTGGCCGAGCTCGAAGATGTCCCAGCCCTTCTTGTTGGGGTGCTCGCCGCTCGTGTCGAACACACCGCCCCCGAAGAGGATGTGTCGCCACGACATCGACGCGGTATCGCGAATGCTGGCAGGGTCCTTCCTGGCCATCGCGCGTCCTCCTTGCGGCGAAGCGAGCTACTTCGCACACAAAAGGATAGCACCGGCTACTGGGCGACGCAGACGTTGCCGGGGCTGAGGCCCTCGAAGCAGCACTGACCGGCGCCGCAGACGCCGCTGAGGCACAGCGTGATCGTCCCGCTCGCGATCTCGGCCACCGCCTCGAGGTCGTACTTCGTTCCCGTGCACTGCCCGCCGCTGGTCGTGCCCGTGTCTTGCGCCGTGCTGGTCTCCGGCACGGTCGAACCCGTATCCAGCTGGGATCCGGAATCCTGCGCCGTGGCGGCCTCCTCGATCGACGGCGAGTCGTCTGCCTGCGATGCGTCGTCGCCGGTCGAGCCCGAGTCTTGCGTCGACGCCCCCGTGTCCTGGGCCGCCGCGCCGTCCTGCCCGCCGGAGCCGCCCGCGTCGTGACCCGCCGAGGCCTCCACCGTGACTCCGGAATCGCCCGCTCCGAGAGCCCCGTCATCGGCCGAGTCGAGGCCCGTCGCGCAGGCGCTCAGGACCCACGCCGTCGCCACCATCCAGGCAAGTCGTTCGCGCATGGGCTGCTCCGTTGCCGCCGAAACATACGGTCGGGAGCGGAGTCGCCTCGTCTCGATCGGGGCTCACCGCGGCGAGCGCGAAACGGAGGAAGACAAGTCGTCGACGCACCGTAGAACGGCGTCGACGGCGGCGGCGGCGGCCGTGCGGTGGTGCGTGCGCCACTCGTCGCGTGCGCGGGCGCCGACGTAGTTGGCCACGCCGAGGGCCGCACCGAACGGGATGCCGCGAGCAGCACACGCGGCCGCGACCCCGTAGGCCTCGAGGTGCTCGACGTGAGCGGCCGTCGCGCGCGCGATCAGGGCTGCGGCCGCGTCGTCGATGGTGATGGCGAGCGTGGTGGCGACGTCCGACGCGCGGGCTCCGGCGCGGACGAGGGCCTGGAGCATCGCGGAGTGGGCGTCGGTCACGATGGACATGGGATCGGGGAACTGCGCCACGCCTTGCACGACGGAGCGGTCCACGAGGCGCACGCGACGCGCGGCGATGACCTCGCCGAGCGCGACGCCGCTGCCGCCGTAGGCGCCGCACGTCCCGAGGAGCACGACGGCGCTCGGTTGCATCTCGACGAGCTGCATGGCCGCCCCGGCCGCGGCCATCGGAAGACCGATGCCGACCACCCGCGCCGCGACGTCCCGTCCGCCGAGCCGCGCGCGCATTCCCTCGCCCAGCGCGGCCCGAAGCGGTGCCAACTCGGGGTGAAACGCCGCGAGGAGGAGGAGGTCGCAGCCCACGCCCGTCTTGCCCATGACGCGTGACACTCTACCTGAGCCCGCGTAGAGGCTGGTCGCTTGCCACGTCGAGTCGAGCCGACTAACCTTGAGGGGATCCGGATGCGTCTTTCCTTGTTCGCCCTGCTCCCCGTCGTCCCTGCGGCCCTCGGCTGCGCGGGCACTGTCTCCGGCGCCTCCGACGGGGTCGACGCCGAGGCCATCTCGACGACGAGCGCCGTCGTGGCCATCGAGCGGACGGCGGACTCCACCGAGGGCTCGCGCGCCGAAGCCAGCGCCCGCTTCATCCGCGTCGTGGCCCCCTCTTCCACGGACGACGCCCTTCGCGCCATCGGTGCTTCCCTCGATCTGCCCGCCAGCGGGAGCTGCGCAGCCATCACCTCGCTGGCCGGCACACCCGCCGCGCAGGCGCCCGTGGTCGAGCTGCTCGACGTCGGCGGCATCACGCTTCAGGCCGACGGCGTGGAGACGCGCCTCGCAGCCCGCCAGCTCCCCGACGTGACCGATGTCGTCAGCGGCGTCGTGTACGCCCGGGCGACGGAGCCATCGCTCCTTCCCGCGTCGACGAGCTACGTGATCCGTGTGGCCGGCGGGCAGGGCCTCGAGCCGGTCGTCCTCACCGCCGTCGCGCCGGGCGACCCAGGCGACGTGCACATCGCGGGGGAGGACGTTCCGGGCACGCTGGTCGCCACCGGCGCGACCGTCGATCTGTCGTGGCCCGCGGCAACCGATCTCGCGGACGACGTCGTATACGTCGACGTGCGACCCAACGGCGTGCGTTGCGTGCTCGACGGCGCCACCGCGGGCCATGGCAGCGTGTCGACGCTGTTCTTCGACGACGCAGGGACGCTCGTCGTGCACCGCCTGCGCCGCCAGCCTCTCTCCGCGCGAGGCATCGACTCGGGCGAGGTCCGCTTCGACTTCGCCCGCACCATCGCGTACGTCCGTCGCTGATCCCCCTACGACCCGGCGACGACATGCGCGCGATCCGCCTCGCCCGACCCCTTGCCTGCGTCCTCGGGCTCGCCTCGCTCGCGGCCACTGTGAGCGCGCTAGGACAGCCGCCCGCCCACGGCACGAAGCACGGGCCGCCGCCGGCTGCGACGACGAAGCCAGGGAGCGCCGCAGCGGCTGCCTATCTCTCCGGCAAGCAGGCGCTGCTCGGATGGCATGCACCGTCGACCCGGCCGGTCGCCCGCGACTCGAGCGGTCGTCTGATGCTCACGCTGACCACAATCAACCACGGCGAGACGCTTTCGCTCGCGGCCGACGGCGACGACGGGGGATTCTCGTCGGCCGATCTCGACCGGACGGCCCACCTGCTGCGCGCGGCCGCGGGCGACGAGCACCCGCTCGATCCGCGCACGATGGCGCTCGTCTATCGCATCCAGACTCACTTCGCGGCTCCGGAGATCCGGGTCGTCTCGGGCTACCGTGTGCCGAAAGCCGGGTCGCGCTCGAATCACGGCAAGGGACGCGCGTTGGACATGGTGGTCCCCGGGGTGCCGGACGAAGAGGTGGCTCGCTTCGCGCGAGAGATGGGATTCGTCGGGGTGGGGGTCTATCCGACGAGCCAGTTCGTACACGTCGACATCCGGCCGCGAAGCTACTTCTGGGTCGACTTCAGCGGACCCCGCATGAAAAATAGGGAACGCGGGATCCTGGGCGACCTCGCGGCGAAGAGTGACGCCGCAGCGGCGGCGCGGGGCCAGCCGGCGATCGAGGCATACGGTGTGCTGACCGACGTGGACGCCGCGCTGAGGGCGCGAGGCGTGACGGCCACGGGCACACAGGCCGACGACGACGAGGACGACGAGAACTAGTCGGGAGTCCCCGTGTGTGGTGCGGCGCGAGGGCGGCACGATCCCGTCGCCAGGATCGTGCGGCCATCGGACTCGGAGGGACTATCGCGCGTAGGCGACGCCGTCGGGCGTGTACCGAGGGTTCGGCGTGCCCGGGGTGAAATGCAAGGCGACGGTCTTCGTCGGGGTGGTCGTGGCGGTCGACCGACTGGATGTGCTTCGCACGGGGGTGGACGACAGCGTCGGGTGCGACGCCCGGGCCGCAGCGGCCGGGTGCGAGGTGCCCAGCGACACACGCGCGGCGGGGTCCCTCGCCGACGCGGACGACGACCAAGCGAGGGTGAGCCCCGCGAGCAACGCCGGGACGATGAAGCGACGAAGACTGACACACTGGTCCATGGTCTCTCCTTCGGGGCCGCCGATGTGGCGCGCCTCTCGGACCAGGGCCGGTGCATCGCGTATGCCGGCGAACAATGGCTGGGCTGCACGGTGATCTCGCCTGGACCGTGCGCGTCCTGTCTGTCGCGCGAGCCCTGGTGTCAGTCGATTTACGGGATCGTGGCTGTCCAGGAACTGCCGGCGCATACACTCTTTCCTGGTGGACCCCGACATCGCACAACTCGTCCGCGAGGAGCGGCTGCTCGAGGCGGCGGCTCTGGCCAGCCACCGTGGCGACGCCCGCCTGGCCAGCCAGCTCTACGAGCGGGGATGCGACTGGACGAACGCGGCGGTCGAGGCGTTGCGCTCGGGAGACGGACCGCGGGCGCTGGAGCTGGCCGCCGAGGCCGGGGACCAGTCGCTGGCGGAGCAGGCCGCCGCACGGGTTCCTCCGCACGCATCGGAGGCGACCGCCGCGAAGCTGACGCGTCGAGGGCACGATGCGTTTGCGGCGAGGCTGCTGGAGGCGAACGGGCACCCGATGGAGGCAGCGCGGGCGTGGGAGCATGCGGGTCACCCGGTGCGGGCGGCCGGCCTGCTGGAGCACGGGGGCGATCCCGCCGGGGCCGCTCGCGTGCTGGAGAGCGCGCTCCGGCGCGATCCCGCCGCGTGGGCCGTCGCGACGGCTCTTGGCGCACTCCTCGCCCGGTTCGGCAAGCACGAGGCGGCCGTCCGCGTGCTGCAGCGCGTTCCGGCGGCGGCGACCGAACGACGCGAGGCGCTGGTTCACCTCGTCTCCGCGCTCGAAAGACTGGGGCTCGCGCGAGCGGCTGGGGACGCGAGGGCCGAGCTCGACACGCGCGGTGGAGCGACTGCCCGCGACGCACCGAAGGCCGAGGCGCCAGTTCACCAGCGCATCTTCGGCCGCTACGACGTCGTGCGTGAAGCGGCATCGTCGCCGAGTGCGCGCGTGCTCGAGTGCACGGACGTCGTGCGGGGCGAGCGTGTGGCGGTCAAGGTCTTTGCCGCGTGGGATACGCATGGCAGCGGTCGTGACGCGCTGGCTCGCTTCGAGCGTGAGGTCCGGACGATGCGCGTGCTCGACCATCCGAGCATCGTCCCTTTGCGCGACTACGTGCCGGAGGGTCCGGCCATCGTCCTCGCGTGGATGCCCGGCGGGACGCTGGAGCGCATGCTCGCCGCGACCGGCGCGCTGGCCCCGGCCCGGGCGATCGACGTCGCGTCGGGCGTGCTCGCCGCGCTGGGCGAGGCTCACCGGCTGGGGATCCTTCATCGCGACGTGAAGCCCGCCAACGTCCTCTTCGACGAGGCCGGCGGCGCACGCCTCAGCGACTTCGGCGTGGCACACCTCGGCGACGTGTCGACCACGGCGACCGCGGGCGTCTTCGGGACGTTGGCGTACATGAGCCCCGAGCAGCGGGAGGGACGCCCCGCCACGGCACGCAGCGACGTCTTCGCGGCCGGGACGATCCTCCGCGAGATGCTGACCGGCGAGCGGCCGATGCCCGGCGAACCGCCGCGCACTCGCCCGAGCGAGGCTCACGGGGAGCTCGATGCACGGCACGACGCGGTCGTCGCTCGGTTGACGGCGGTCGATCCCGCCGAACGTCCGGCCGACGCGTTCGAGGCGCGGTCGGCGCTGCTCGGGCTGACGTGGCCCGCCATGGTGGACACGGTCGCCACGCGGCGGCGCGCGGAGCGCCAGGCGAGCGTGCGACCCCGGCAAGGGCGTCTCCAGGCCGGGCTCGACGGGACATTGCTGGACACGTGGACGGGGAGGCTCATCGAGCGCATCCCGGCCTCGGAGCGAGCCCTCACCCGGGCGCGAGCCTTCGCGCGCGCCGACCATCTCGCCCTCCAGAGCGTGCTTCGCGTCGATGACGACGATGGTGCCATCTGGCTCGACGCCGTGCGCGGGCGTCCGCTCGATCGTTCACTCACCGCCGCCGAGCGCGCGCACCTCGAAGGCGCGCTCGAAGCGCTGCACGCGACGGGGTCGGTGCACGGCCGCGTCGACGCGGCTCACGTGCTGGTCGACGACTCCGGGGCGGTGCTGCGCTTCGAGGTGGAGCAGGACGCGACCGCCACCATCGACCGCGACCGGCTCGCACTGGCGAGGCTCTGACCGGAGAGCCGCGCGCGTCCGACGAGCACGACTGCCGCGAGCACGATCCCTGCCCCGACCAGGCTGGTGGGTCCGAGGCGTTCGCCCGCGAGGGCCACGCCGAGGACGACGGCGATGACGGGGTTGACGTACGCGTAGCTGGTCGCCACGGCGGGGCGGGTGTTCGCCAGCAGGTACGTGTAGGCGCTGAAGCCGAGCAACGAGCCGAAGATGCAGAGATACGCGAGCGCCGCAGACGCTCGCAGCGAGGGCGCCCCGGCCATGTGCTCGTGGGTCGCGAAGCTGACGACGGCCATCGCCGCACCGCCGCACATCATCTGGGCCGCGGTCCGCATCATCCCCCTCGGAAGCGGCATCCGGGCGCTCGTCACCGACCCCAGCGCCCAACCTATCGGCGCGAGGAGCGCGCACAGGGCGCCGCCCGGGCTGGCCCGCAGCTCGCCCCCTAGATTGAGCACCACCACGCCCACCAGGCCGAGGAGGACGCCCGCCAGCTCGCCTCCCGAGACGCGCGCGCCGAAGAGGCGCCCGAAGAGCGTCACCCACAGGGGCATCGTCGCCACCAGCACCGACGCCAGCCCCGACGACACCGACTGCTCGGCCATGTTGACCAGGCCATTGCCGACCACGAAGAACAGCATCCCGGTGACGGCCGCCGACCCCCACTCGCGCGCGCGGGGCGCAGGCTCCCCGCGCCACCGCGCGAACGCGAAGAGGAGAGCGCCGGCGACGAGGAAGCGAGCGGCCCCCAGCAAGAACGGCGGGAAGCCCTCCAGAGCGACGCGGATGCCGAAGTACGTGGATCCCCACACGACGCAGACGACCGCGAAGGCGACGACGGCGAGGCGCTGCTTGGGGCTCATGACGACCCCATGATGACACTGGATACCGTGCAGAACAGATTCAGGTGAGTCATAGTGCGACCAGCACAGTCGTCGGCGCGAGACACTGTGCTCCTCGGCGAGAACGTCGCTGTATCTGTCCTCGATCGCCGCAAGTACTAGAGAGAAGAGACGATGACGTCGACCGCCCGCCATCTCTACGAGGAGCTGGCCGAGGATCTCACGGGCTTGATCGCGAAGGGAACCCTCCGCGCGGGCGATCGCCTTCCGTCGGTGCGCGTGCTGAGCGATCAGCGCGGCGTCAGCATCTCGACGGTCCTCCAAGCGTACCTGCTCCTCGAGAGCCGAGGGTTCGTCGAGACACGCCCGCAGTCCGGGCACTACGTGCGCTCCACCCGCCTTGCGCTGGTGCCCGAGCCGCGGCCGCCTCGGGTGTCCTCCACAGCGACCAAGGTCACCGTGAGCGATCTCATCGCGCGCGTGTACGGCGCCTCCCGCGACCCGAACATGGTGCTCCTCGGCGGCGGCTACATGAGCCCTGCGCTCCTCCCGACCGAGCGGCTCAATCGGGGCCTCGCAGCAGTGGCCCGCTCGGCTGGGGGAGCCGGTATCGCCTACGATCCGCCGCCGGGGCTGCCCGCGCTGCGGCGGCAGATCGCCCGGCGGGCAGCGGAGTGTGGTGTCGCCCTGCGAGCCGACGAGCTGGTGACGACCGTCGGCACGATGGAGGCGCTGCACCTGTGCCTTCGCGCCGTGGCCCGAGCCGGCGACACCATCGTCGTCGAGTCACCCGCTTACTACGGGGTGCTCCAGCTCATCGAGAGCCTCGAGATGCGCGCCCTGGAGATCCCCTCCAATGCCGGCACAGGCATCGACCTGGGGCTGCTCGACGCGGCCCTTCGCCAGCAGCGCGTGAAGGCGTGCCTCGTGGTCACCAACTTCTCGAACCCGTCCGGCGCGCTCATGCCCGACGACGCGAAGCGTGAGCTGGTGAAGATGCTGGCCAGGCGCGACATCCCCCTCATCGAGGACGACATCTACGGGGATCTGCATTTCGATGGGGCCCGCCCCCGTCCCGCGCGCGCGTTCGACCGTCATGGCCTGGTGATGCTGTGCGGCTCCTTCTCCAAGACACTCGCGCCGGGGTACCGCGTCGGCTACGTGGCGCCGGGGCGGTACCGCGACGTCGTGGAGCGGCTCAAGTTCGCGCAGACTGTGGCCACCCCGACGCTGGCGCAGATGGCCATCGCCGACTTCCTGGAGAACGGCGGCTACGAGCGGCACCTGCGGCGACTGCGGCGCTCGCTGTCCGACCAGGTGGCGCGCGTCAGCGAGTCCATCGCCGAACACTTTCCCGCGGGCACCCGCATCTCCCGACCACGAGGCGGGTTCCTCCTCTGGGTGGAGATGCCGCCGGGCAAGAGCGCGCTCGCGCTGCACGATCTGGCGCTGGCGCGGGGGGTCAGCGTTGCCCCGGGTCCCATCTTCTCGGCGAAGCAGCGGTTCACGAGCTGCATCCGCGTGAGCTGCGGCTACCCGTGGTCGGAGTCGATCGAGCGGGGCGTCCGCACGCTCGGTGAGATCGCCTCCGCGCTATGAGAGCCGCGTCGCTCAGCGGTCGTCGACGATCGCGTACACCAGCTCACGCGGCTGCCCGTCGCGCTCGTAGTCCACGCGTAGCTCGCTCGACACGTCGAGCGACTCGAACGCCGTCTGCGCCTGCTCGGGATGCTCGATGGGGAAGCCATTCACGCGGACGACGACGTCGCCCGGCTTCAGGTCGACGCCCTGCCAGAACGGAGAGTCGCGCAGCGCCGCGATGCGAAAGCCGTGGAACTTCCCGCCCGCGAGCACCGGCTGATCGGCGACGTCGACGTGCTGGAGGAACGAGCCGAGTCCCTGCGAGACGACGTCGTGCACGACGGAGCGCGCGAAATGGTGGTCGTCGAGAGGCGCCAGCGCGGCAGGGTGGGCCGGCCTGGGGCCCGCGGCCGGCACGAGAGCCGAGGACGGAGCCGCGCCCCCACAGGCGCCGAGCGCGAGGGCGAAGGCCAGGGGAGCGAGGGTGCGCATGAGGGAAACCTGCCTCGCCGAGGGCACGACGCGCAAGTTTTCAGCGTCCGAGGGACCGCACCTTGCGCAGCGCCGCCCCGAGGTAGTGATAGAGCGGCGTCCTGCTCGCCTCGCTCTTGGGCTCGTACGGATCGGTGAGATACGGGACGTACATCGAGCGCCGCAGGCTCGCCTGCCCCGTCCGCGTCGAGACGGCGACACGGTGCCAGAGACGTCCGTCGTGCACGGTGAGATCGCCCGGCTCGGTCTCGATGGCGAGCTCGTTCGGGTCGGGTTTGTGGCTCACGAAGTACGGCTTGCGGAAGCACATCGAGAAGAAGCCCTGCGTGTGGCTGCCCGGGATGAGGCGCAGGCCCCCGTTGTCCGCGGGGCAGCGGTCGAGGTGGAGCCCGATGTTGAGCATCGGCTTCGGCATGCGGAGGTAGAAGAGGTCGCGCAGCCCGTCGGTGTGCCAGCCGAGGCGCGGATGCACGCTGCCGGGGACGTTGACGTAGCGGTTCACGACGACCCCGTCCTTCTCGCTGTCGCCGATGCGGGCGCCGACGCCCACGAGATCGCGGATGGGTGCGAAGCGCGCGTCCCGCACGAAGTCGCGGACGGGATCCGAGAAGGTGGACGTGAATGGGAAGCGCTGGAGATAGGGGCGCCCCTCGTTCTTTCCCCAGAAGAGCGGGATGCCGTTGACGGTCTTGCGCTTCGCCGCGATCCAGTCCCGCTCGATGCGATCGAGCTCGCCCGCGATCATCCCCACCTCGCCCCCCGTCGCCACCCTGGAGAAGACGAGGAACCCGTGCCGGTCGAGGAAGCGCCGCTGGACGTCGCTGATCGCCCGCCCCAGCGTGAAGCGCGTGTCCAGCGGGGGGAGTGCGGCGGCCGCATCGCTCTCGGCGACGGCGGGGCGGCGGACATCGACGGAGACCGTGGACATGCTCATCATGAACCTCGCTTGGAGAGACCGAAGAGATCGAGCGCGACACGGACGAGGTGCCCCTCGACCGCTTCGCGTGCGTGACGCTTCTCGCGCGCCGGGACGCCGACGACGGCCGCCATCTCACCTTCGTCCTGCGCGGCGTAGCGGGCGACGAGGAACACGACGCTCTGCAGCGGCAGGCGGAGCTCCGAGGGGGGACGCTCGAGCCGCGCGCCCACCGCCGTGGACACGACGTCGAGCGCCTCGAGCAGCAGCTTGCGGCCCCGGGGATGAAGCTCCCCGCTCGACACCGCAGCGCGAACGAGGAGGCGTACGGCGGTGCGATGCTCGCGAGCGAAGCGAAAGCTCGTCACGACGGCCCGCCCGAAGAGCTCCGCCAAGGGCGCAGGCGAGACCAGCTCCAGCGCGAGCGCGCCCTTCATCGCCGAGAGCTCGGCATAGGTCGCGTCGATGCAGGCGTCGTAAAGCTCGTCCTTGGACCCGAAGTAGTGGTGCACCATCGCGAGGCTCACCCCGGCCGCGCCGGCGACGTCGCGCACCGACGTGCTGCCGAGGCCCCGCTCGGCGAAGAGCTCGACGGCGGCGCCCAGCATCCTCTGGCGCGTGGCCTCGGCGTCGGCGTTGACGGGACGACTCATGACGAGGCCCACTATGAATCAAACGTTCGTCTAGTTCAAGGCGGCTCGCGTCGATTCCGTCACATGTCCCCGCCGAGGGGTGGCGGCGTGGGGATGCTCGGGGCCTGACTGGCGAGGATCGACTGGGCCGCCACCGTGCCGTGGCCGGCGCCCAGGTGGCTCGTGCCGAAGACGATGTCGTCACCGGTCACTCCCCCGGTGGCCACGATGTCTCCGGCCGAGTCCGGGGCGAACGAGGCGATCACCACGAGCCCGTCGACCGAGACCGCTGGCTGCTGGACCACCATGTTCGCGGGCTGGGTCGCAAAGGTCGCCGATCCGGCCGACTCGTCCTCCGCGCACCCGTTCACCGTGAAGGAGAAGCCCACCGGGGGCGTGGGGTTGGCGTAGAAGTCGGGCCACTCGGAGGGTGTGCCCGCGCGAGTCGACGGCACGACGCAGGCGGGAGGGCCCGGCAGCGTCTGGCAAACGTCGCCTTTCTCGCACGCAGGGGAGCATCGCGTGGGATCGGTGAGCCGCGACGCGAACGTGAACTGGCCGACGAAGCGTCCTGACGTCGCGTCCACGTCGAGATCGGCGAAGATCTTGATCTGCGTGCCGATGGGCTCCTCCACGTCGAGCAGGAAGAAGTACGCGCCCGAGGTGAGCACCTTGGTTCCCGTGCCGTCGCACGTGAACGAATAGGAGAAGATGAGGCGCTTGCGGACCTCCGTCGTCGCGGTCGCGTCGTGCATCGCGTCCGTGAGACCCGGCTCGATGAGCACCGCGAGCGTCGGCCCCACGGGGAGGCGGGCGAGCGGCGTGATCGTGTAGACGGTGTTGGTCGGATCGAGCACACCCGTACCGCCGCTGGCGCCGTCGAGCGGATCGTACGAGAAGAGCGGGTTCAGACTGACGGTCGGATCACCGGTCTCGTCCGGAAGCTGCCCCTCCGCGTTGGGATCAAAGAGGATGAGCTTCACCGAAAGCGTGCTCGGATCGATGGCCTTGGAGAAGTCGATCACGATCGGCGCGGCCGGATCGCTCAGCAGACCGTCGGCGATTCCGTCGATCGTGGCCACGGGCGGCGCGACATAGCGCTGGCACGAGGCCGCGACCGCCGTGGCGACGAGGATCAAGAGAAGGAGGAAGGGACGCATCGCTCAGAAGAAGAACGTCGTTCGAGCTTGAACCAGGAAGCTGTTCACCGCATGCCCATCCTCGTCCCGCAACGCCGACCCCGGGAAGAGCAGGGCGCCCTCCAGGTCGAACGCGAAGTGCTCGAGGTACCGCCACTGGGCGCGCCCATCGAGCTCGGTGCCGTAGTAGTTCCCGGGGGCGCCGCCGTTGAAGTTCACGACGATGTTCTGGTAGGTCCCCGCCGACCGCCGCTGCGCCGTAGCGATGGGATCGAACACCGCGGCCGGCGCCCACGCGAACATGACGCCCGCGCGAAGGAGCACGTGGTCCACGGGGTGCAGGTCGAACTGAGGGAAGAGCACGAGGGCGTCGGTGAGCGCGCCGTTCGTGGCGATCGATTCGACCGGAACCGTCGGCGCGTTGAGGCTGTTGAGGAGCGCCGTCGCCGCCGCCGCCTCGCGCGCGGTCTGGTAGGCGAACACCTGCTTGAAGAGGAGCAGGCCGACGTTCGTGTCCTCGGCGAAGTGAAACTGCGTGAGCGGCCCCTGGAGCGTCGTGTCGGAGCTGCCCGACGCGTAATCGCCCTCGAGGTACGCGGTCCACTTCGGCTGGTCATAGCGGATGACGGCGCGCGCTCCGAGCTGACGGATGGCCTGGCTCACGGCCGGATCGTTGGTGATGAGGTGAAACGCGTCGCTCACCTCGGTCGTCCCGCCGAGGACGCCCGTCGCGTCGATGCCGGCGAACCAGTTCCCGAAGCGAGCGACCGCGCGACCGCCGAAGGCGTCGACGTTGGTGCCGAAGTGCCCGTCCCACCGGTACGTGTAGAAGAGGCGAAGCTCGAGGTCCTTCACGCCGTGCAGGTCCGGGGCGAGATAGCGGGCGGCGGCGATGACCTCGTGCAGGTTGAAGCCGAGGAGCTGCGGCTCGTCGATGACGAGCTGGTCGTAGGCGAGGATGAGGAAGAAGCCGTTGTTCTCGGACCGGTCGCGGAGATCCTTGTGCTTGAACGCCTCGAGGGGCTTGGTCGCGAAGAGGATGCGATCGGCGGAGTTGCCACGGTCGGAGACGCCGAAGCGGTTCCGCCTCCCGTCACCGTCGTTGACCGCGACGCCCGCCCCCTCGGTAAACGCTTGGCGTCCCACACGAAGGAGCCCCACCGGCAGCACCACGTCGCCGTAGAGGCGGCGTACGTTGATGACGTTCGCCGGGCAGAATCCGTAGTGGTACGAGTGGGGGTCGACCGGGTTGGCGCCCGAGTCCAGCGTCATGCAGAGCTGCGACACGTTCACGTTGTTCGTGTTGACGTGCGCGCCGTTCGACGGCTCGGGATCGGTCCCGAGGTTGCCGTTGTCGCCCCAGAGCACGCCGTCGAGCGCGTCGACGGAAGTCGTGATCTTGATGGTCTCCTGGTAGTCCACCGCGCCGTCGAGACGGAGCCGGTGCTGGAGCCAGAACGAGCGGTAGTAAGTCTCGCTCGAGAGATCGAGCGGATTCACATACGTCCCCTGCGCGCGGTACTCGGCGCTGCCGCGAAACCCGTAGTCACCTACCGCGAGGCGCGCGGGCGGACCGGCGGGGTCGTCGTCGGACCACGGCTCGGGCCACGCGGCGCCGGCCACCGTCGTGGCGAGGACGACGGAGAGCGCACACGCGAGGCCGACGGCGACGCGGAGGGGCACGAGAGCCACGATACACAGAAACGTGCGGCGGCTCAGCGGCCCTTCTGCGGCGCACCCGGCAGGGGGAGCTTCTCGATGATTCGCAGGGCGACGGGGTGGCGGGGGTCGAGCGCCAGCGCCTTGCCCACCTGTTCGCGCGCGTCGTCGAACAGACCCATCTCGAAGAATGCCAGCGCCAGATCGGCGTGGGCCGTGGCCGGGGCGTCGGGGTCGACGTCGGGACGCGGCGCGGGCGTCAGGTCACTCCAGAGGAGATCACCGTCGAGACGGCCTTCGTCGCTCTCCGGCTCGTCTGTGTCTCCGAGCACCTGCCGGGCGAAGACCAGGCAGTCGCCGCAGATCGTCACGTCGCCGCGCGCGCTCCGTGCCGCCCCCTTGCCCGGGTGGTCGCAGAAGTCACACCCCTCCACGACTGCGCTGGCGTGGAGGCCTTGCACACAGGCCACGCACACGACACGCGGCGTTGCACCGCTCCGGCGGCCTGCGACGGCCTGCGAGGCCCGCGTCGTGCAGAAGCTGCACGTGCTGTCGTCTGCCTGCGTCATCGGGCGCTACTTTGTGCGCGATCGGGGCCTGGCACAAGTCGGGTTCCCATTCGGAGGGCCTCACGCGTTAATACCCTGGACACAACGCCCCCGCCCCATGCTCCGCTTGCCTACGCTCCCGCCCTCACTCCTCGCGACGCTCACCGTCTCGGCCCTCCTCGCGGCCACGGCGAACGCCCACGCCGACCCCCCTGCCCTCTCCACCGCCCCGCGGCCTCATGCCTACGCCGTCGTCGTGGGCAGCAACGCCGGGGGTGCGGGGCAGCAGCCGCTTCACTTCGCGGAGGACGACGCCCAGCGCATGGCTCAGGTCCTGCGGGAGCTCGGCCACTTCGATGCCGGCGACGTCGAGGTCCTGCTCCACCCCAACCCCTCCCAGATCCTCGCCGCCCTCGATGCTCTCGGGGTCAAGGCGCGCAACAACGCCTCTCGCGGCGAGCAGACCGAGATCGTCTTCTATTACTCGGGTCACGCGAGGGCGACGGCCATCAACCTCGGGGGCGACGAGCTGCCCCTGGGGGCTCTGCGAGATCGTCTGAGCGCGCTGCCCACCGCGCTCACCATCGTGGTGCTCGACGCCTGCCAGAGCGGGGCCTTCGCGCGCATCAAGGGCGCCGAGCCGGCTGCCGACTTCACGTACAATTCGGTGTCGAAGCTGACGCAGAAGGGGCTCGCGATCATGGCCTCGAGCAGCCCGCAGGAGCTGAGCCAGGAGTCCGACGAGCTCCACGGCTCGTACTTCACGCACCACCTGGTGACGGCGCTGCGGGGGGCCGGCGACGCCGACGGCGACGGCCGGGTCTCGCTCGACGAGGCGTACCGCTACGCGTACCGGCGTACGCTCGCGTCCACCGCGCGCACCCAGGTCGGCGAGCAGCACGTGACCCTCGAGACCGACCTCGCGGGACAGGGTGACGTCCCGGTCACGTACCCCGCAGACGCCCGGGCGCAGCTCGAGCTCCCCGGTCCGCTCGACGCACGCGTGCTCGTCCAGCGCCGGCCGAGCGGCTCGGTCGTCGCGGAGGTGCAGAAGGCGCCTGGCGCCGCCATCCGGCTCGCCTTCGTCGCGGGCTCGTACGAAGCGATCGTCGGCCAGCCGAGCGGCATGGTCCAGTGTCGCTTCGCGCTCGGCGACGACCGCGTGATGGTGCTCGACACGAGCAGCTGCACGCCCGTCGTCCCCGACCGATCGCAGGCGAAAGGGGAGACCGGAGACGTGCCGCTGCGCGAGATCGATCGCTGGACGATCGAGGGCGCGGTGGGGGCCATGACGCGCGAGACCGACGGCTTCACGAGAGCCCTCGAGACGTTCGGCTACACCGAGAAGGGCCTCCTCAGCCTCCCGGCCCCCCGATTCGACCTTGGGGTCTCGCGCCTGATCGCGCCGCACATCGTGGGCGTGATCCAGGTCGGCAGCCTCTCGGGAGACACCTACCAGCGGACCATCGCCGACAGCACGGACACCGCGTCCTTCAGCGCGTACGGCGCCGCGGTCTACGTCCGCACCTTCGCCGATGTGGCCGGGCACTGGCTCGGGGTCTATGGACAGGCG
>Ga0182030_10008444_pt1 | contig 21307 bp, 16 predicted proteins | sample 812S3MmetaG_FD_121299 | JGI IMG/M metagenome (GOLD analysis project Ga0182030, IMG submission 121299) | Permafrost microbial communities from Stordalen Mire, Sweden - 812S3M metaG (Illumina Assembly) | ecosystem: Environmental > Terrestrial > Soil > Wetlands > Permafrost | place: Sweden...
CGCCCCCTCCCGCACCAGCCGTTGGGTTCTGCACCCTCGCGACGTCGGGCAGGCACGATCGGGAAGCGCCTTCATGGCTCACGCGAAGGCGCGAAGGCGCGGAGGATGAAGTGAGTTCCTTTCTCCTTGGCGCGTTCGCGGCTTGGCGTGAGGCACGAGCCGGCGGCCGCGTCCCTGCGGGGTGGGGACGTCTCGTCCCCACATCCGGTTCTGAGGTTCCCGAGGAACGAAACCACGATCTTACCGCCTTCGGGGCGGCATCTCCCCCCTGGCTTGGCTGGGGACGAGACGTCCCCGCCTCGATCGGAAAAGTCCCGCGACTCCCCCTGCCTTCAGATTTCCATCACGGCCTGCAACCTTTCCCGGGATTTCCTTAAGAACGACGGTGGAAGAAGAAATAACAAAGAAGATTATGAACTCACTCACCTCATCCAAACCAACCATCCAATCGAACCAGACCGGGCTCCGCGGCGGACTGGCGGCGCTCGTCGCCGCCAGTCTGCTGGCGGCGGGGCCGGCCTTCGCGGGGGATCCGCAAGGCACCCCGCCCAGCGTGGCAGAGCTGCTCCACCAGGTGGAGACGACCGTGCGGACTCCGAAGGGCTACTCCGCCGCCATCCATCAACAGGTCACCCGCCCCAGCGTCGCGGGCGCCCGGGTGGCGGGGACGGTCGAGATCATGGCGGAGGAAGACTACGCGCTCGATTGCAACGAGGCCGGCGAAGCCCGGCACGTCCGGAAGGTCTCCGCAGCCGTCGCGGCAGTGAAGCGCGCGGAGGCCAAGCCCGGTGAGCCCCCCGTGGTGCGAGGCGGCTTGATGACGGTCAATCCGCTCAAAGCCCTCGAACATGTGGCCGCCTTGCCGGCCACCGGCGTGGTGGAGGAGGACTCCGCTGGCGTGCCCTGCTACAAAATCTCCGCCGTGGACAGTCACGACGCCTACATCCTCTGGGTCAGCAAGTCGCAACCGGCGGTCCGGCGGCTCATCATCCAGGAGCAGGGCGCGACGCTGCTGGACACCACGTTCACCTACAAATCCTGGCGGGGCGCGCTGGTCCCCTCCCATGTGGAGATCACCAGCCCCTCCAATGGCGTCAAGATGATCCACGACTATTCCGGCCACGCCCTCTAACCCCTTGTCTCCTGTAGCATATGAAAACGAACCAAGCTCTCTCCGCTCCCGTCTTGTTGGTGGCGGGCCTCCTGGCCGTTCTGCCCCGCGAATCCGCGCGCGGCTCGGCTTTCTCCCAGCCGGTCACGTTCGCCGGCCAATACAGCAACCCGGTGCAGGCCACGGGCTCGTCCTTTGGTCCTTCCGTCCACTTTTCGGGGGGCTTCTTATGGTGGTCGTGGAACGACACGCTCTCGCTGCAATTCACCCCCGTGGCCACGGTCTCGGGGAGCGTCATCTCGATCACCTGCCCTGGGACCGCCAACCTGAACCTGGGCTCGTGCTCCACCGAGGACTCGGTCACGTTCGTCCCCAACGGGAGCGGCACTGCCTCGATGGCCGCGCAAGTCCAACTCGGGTTGAAAATGGCGCTGCTTTGGAACGGCTCGGGACCCTCGGGGACCCTGAAGGCGCCGAATACTTTCTCCTTCACCGGGTCGCAGTCGCTGCCTTGTTTTGCGTTCGCCTCGACCACCGTGTCCGACACCCAAACGGACAGCCTCTTCTCGGAAAACGTGCTCGGTGACATCTCCGCAGCGTTCGGCATCCCAATCCCGGACTGGCTGGCCTCGATTGATCTGAATGTGGACGCGACGGTCACGCTTCAGGAGACGGTGACCTCCTTGGGGATTTCCACCTCCGCCGGGAGCGCGGTCTCGTGCGAGCAGCCCATCCCGGTAACGCCGGTGAATTGCGAGGTGTCGTTGAGCAACGTCACCGAGGAGTGGATGGACTACCTGTCGGTGAGCGAGGGCTTGGGCGCCAGCGTCAGCGTGTCGCTGCTCTTTGGGCTGATCAGTTGGAGCAGCGGCGAAGTGGTCAGTTCCGGCCCGTTGCTGAGCGAAATCACCGTGGTGGACGTTTACTCGCCGCCGCAAGGTGTCAGCTTCGCGCTGCCGAGCTACATCGTGAACGTGGTGCAGGCGTCCGGCGGCACGATCTCTCCCGCGGCACCGTTCATCGCTTGCGAGGGGCAATGCGCTACTTTCAGGGCCACCCCCTCCAATTGGTGGGAAACCTATTGCTGCGGCTGGTTCGTCGACGGGGTGCGGCAGACCCAAGGTGTGCGCGGCGGGATCTTCACCCTTTCGGACATCCAGGGGAACCACACGGTCACCGCCGAATTCTGCACCATCCCGGTCGTGCCGATCGGCCCCTTCAATGTGGTCGCGCAAGCGATGCTCGCGGGCACGGGCACGGGTACAGGCGGCGGCTGGCTGACCGGGCAGTTCAATCCCGAGGGCTCGGCCGGCGCGGCGTGGTTCGCCTACGGGACCACCCCGGAATGCAAGCAAACGACCCCGCCCGTGAGTTTCGACGCCGTGACCAACACCCTCTCGATCTCGAACCTGGTGGCGAACACGACCCCGAACACCGCTTATTACTACACCTTGGTGATGACCAATGGCTACGGGATCTTCAGCGGTGACCTGCAGTCCATCACGACGGCGGGCGTGCCGCCCACCGTCGGCCAGGCCTCAGTGACCGAGTTAAGCGCAACCTCGATCACCCTGAACGGGAGCGTGAATCCGCAAGGGGACCTCACCGCCGTGTGGGCGGTGCTGATGGCCGGCGCCGGCGGCGGATCGAACGGCACGGGCGGCACCCAGGTCAGCCGCGTCATTCCGCTCGGCAACCCCGTGACGAACACGCTCTTCTCGCTCGAGTTCACCAACCTGCAGCCCGCAACCTTGTATTCCTACGTCATCACCGCGTCGAACAATTTCGGAGCGATTTCGTTCGCCAATGAGTTCATGCAGCCCGGCCAACCGCCGGTGGCCTCCAGCGCCGGAGCCACCAACGTTACCGCGACCGGGGCGCAGTTGGGCGGGTTGATCACGCCCGACGGGCTGGAGACCCAGTACTGGCTCAATTGGGGGACGAACGCCAACTACGGCTTCAGCACTCCCCCGCAGGGCGCGGGCAACAGCGGGACCAACCTCACGGTGTTTGCCGACCTGGCCGGCCTCACTCCCGACACGATCTATCACGCGCAGTTCGCCGCCAGCAATGCCGCCGGACTGGCGCTGTCACCGGACGTGGTCTTCACGACCGCGGATCCCCTGCCGGCGATTCTGTTCCAGCCGGCTTTCGTCCCCGGCGCGGGCTTCCAGTTCCAGTTCGCCGGCAGCCCGGGAGTGGTCTATGCGGTGCGACAGACGCCCAACCTGGTCCCGCCGGTCGGCTGGAAGCCGCTGACGGCGCTCACCATGTCCTCGAACGTCGTGACTGTTGTTGACCCGGGCGTGACCACCGCACAGAAGGCGGGTTTCTACCAGGCGTGGCGGCCCGCTGGCGGCACGGCACCGTAGGGCGTTCGGGCTCGCTCGACGAGATCGTTTCCGGCGTTGCGTTCGTTCACGAGCGCAACGCCGGACCGGCTTTTATCAGGGCGGAACCATGCAGGGGGCCTGGACCTGTGGGGGTTTTTGCCGATGTCCCCCTGAACGCCCCTGAAAAGAAAGTCAGCCGAGGCAGTTGCGTGCTCGATTGCGCCGCCCTCATCGCCCTGGCATCGGCGGCGAGGCCTCACGGTCTTTGCGCTGCCCGCCGCCTGGCAGCCCAGCTTGCGGACCTCCAACGCGCTCGGAGGCGCCAACCTGGAACTCAAACGCACCTGCGTCGCCGGCCTCTTCCCCAACGAAGCCCACCTCCTGCGCTGGTCGGCGGGCTGGTGGCTCAAACCAGTTATCAATGGTAAACCGGAAAAACCTGCCTCACCATGGAAAACCCAATCCAGCCCCCTGTTGGTGATGATCGAATTCTCTGAAAAATGTCTGCCCCACGATGGTTTTCGCTTGCACCCCGGCCGCAGAATGCTCAGATTGGCTTCAACCAAGCACAACATACCTGAATGGTAACAAGGCGTGACGATAACCATCAGTTATTGGCGTTAAGGGCCATCGGCCGGGCGTTAACAGGCAACCGGCCAGTGGCGGCCGGAGGCGGGGATGCGCCGAACGTTGAATCATGTCAGCAGAAACAGCTAAAGAGTTGGTTCCACTCACCCCGCAACGGCCGTGGCGGGACGCCCGCCGGTTCGCGCACCCCATCGTCCCCTGGTCCACCCACAAACCCAGCAATACTATGATCCTCCGAGACAGCAACTGGACAATTCGCTGGCCGGCCGCCCTTGGTCTGGCGGCCGCCATCGTGTGTGTAGCCTCCGGCCCGCGGACGGCCTACGCCGACAACCCGGGCGAAAGCAAGAAGGTCGACGAGCAAAAGGGGGCAAAAGCGCAGGCCGCTCCCAAGGGGGAAGGGAACGCCGCACCCAAGGAGGCACCCAAGGAGGCACCCAAGCAGGAGGGAAAACCCGCACCCAAGGCGGCGCCCAAGCCCGCCGCGAAGGTGAAGAAGCTCAGCGGCGCGGAGCTTTATTCGATGCATTGCAACCGCTGCCATCCGGAGCGTTATCCCACCGAGAGGACGGCGGCACAATGGCGGACCCTCCTGCTCCACATGGAGATACGGGCGAACCTGCCCAGCTCACAGGCGCGCACCATTCTCCAATACCTTCAGGACAACAGCGGGCGATGAGGCCCTGAACCCTTCATCCACAGCCATATCGTGATGGAAACACCCTTCATTCGCCTCACTCGCGCCGCGGTCTGCCTTGCCGTGCTGAGCCTGCTGTCCCCCGGAGCTTTCGCCGCCGTTGACGACCAGCAGTTCAAGGAGTTGAAAGACCTGGTCATCCAGCTCGGCCAGAAGCTCGACAAACAGGACCAACGAATCGAACAACTCGAGAAAACGCATGCGCAGGACGCGCAAATCCACACCCTGGACCGGCAGAAAATCCAGGAACTCGAGCGGAGCTTGGGGGCCACACAACTAACGGTCTCCAACGTCCAACAAACGGCGGCTGGCGCCGGGCCGGTGGAACCGCTTCCCCGCGTGCCGCTCGACGAAGCCACGGTCAACCACAACTTCCTCATCGTGGGGGATGCCGAGGTTCAATTTGGCAAGACCGCCGGGCAGAACAGCTCCTTTCAACTGGCTGATTTTGCCCCGATATTCCTGTACCGCGCGGGCGACAACGTGCTGTTCGAGGCGGGATTCGATATTTTGAACGCCAACAACGCGAACCCGCGGGCGCCTGGGTACGCGACCAGCCTGAACCTGACGTTCGCGACGTTGGACTATCTCCTCAACGACTACGTGCGGCTCGAGGCCGGGCAGATGTTGTTGCCGCTCGGCACCTATAGCGAACGGAACGCCGGGTGGCTCAACAAGATCCCGGATGATCCGCTGGTGCGTGACGACCTCCTCCCGGAGACCGGCGTGGGGGCGCAGTTGCGCGGAGCGGCCGCGCTCGGCGAGTCCGGGCAGTCGCTCACCTATGCGGTTTACGGGGTCAACGGACCGTCCTCGGGCACCGGCACCGCGCTGGCCGGCGATCTTGACCTTAACGGCAATGTGGGCGACACGCCCAACTGGCATACCGGCCCCAGTGGTGGCGGCCGCGTCGGCTGGTTTTTCCCCTGGAGTCCCCACCACGATTTCGAACTCGGCGTTTCGGGCCAGACGGGCGCCTGGACCGATTCCGGGAAGCAGCAGTGGTCGGCGGCGGTGTTGGATGCGTCGCTGCACCTCGGCGCGAACCTGGAGCTGAAAGGGGAGTACATCAGCACCTGGCTGGGAACCACCAATGTGGGAACGATCCGGCCCAATGGGTGGTACGTTCAAGGGGGCTACAAACTGGCGGGCTTGGACCTGAATGTGCCCTACCTGAGCAATATCGAGCTGGTCGGCCGGTACGATCACGAAGACAATCAGCAGGGGTCGCGAACGGACCGCTACACGGCCGGCGGCGTCTATTACTTTTCGAACGCGCTGCTGTTCGAGGCGGACTACGAATGGTTGCTGAGCCATGGCCTCAACCCCCTGTATCCGTATCCCAGCCGGTTTATCCTCCAGCTTTCGTACGGCTTCTAAATGACAACCTCGACCCCAAGGCACATGAAGACCCAACTCCCCGCCTTCCTCGTGGGCGTGATGGTGCTCGGCGCTGCCGGCCCGAGCCTGCGCCCCGCCGCCGCCGAGAGCGGATCGACCAATGGCCCGCCGACTTACCTCCGGGACGTTTTGCCGATCATCATGGGCAAGTGCTCCCGTTGCCACAACGACCAGGCGCGGTTTGTGTTCAACTGGCTGGATTACCAATCGGCCTTTGGCGACCGCCGCGAGATCAAACGACGGGTGTGGGACAGTTGGAAGGGAACCTATTTCAAGGAATCCATGCCGATCGCGAACAGCCCTGAATCACTCACGCTGACCGAGCCGGAACGGTTGACGATTGTCAATTGGGTCCTCGGCGGTGCGCCGCGGGGCGTGGCGCCGCCGCCCGGCGCCCCCAAAACCAAAGCCGAGAAGACTGAACTTGGCCGGAAGCTGTTCAGCTCGATCTGCGCGGCCTGCCATCAGCCGACGGGTCAAGGGCTGCCCAATGTGTTTCCGCCGCTGGCGGGCTCGGACTTTCTCAATTCCGACAAGAACCGGGCGATAAAACTCGTCCTCAACGGCCGCCAGGGAGAACTGGTTGTCAACGGGATGAAATACAACAACTCGATGCCCAAATTCCCCTTCAGCGATGATGACATCGCCAACGTGCTGACCTTTGTTTACAGCTCCTTCGGCAACGCCGGGCTGGAGGTCAGGCCGGAGGAAGTGAAACTCCTGCGCTCCGAACCACCCGATGTCGAAGGGGCGAGAGCCGCCCCCCAGGCGAGTGCGTATGAGTGACCGCTGTCCGAGATGACCGATCTTTTCAGGCTGGCTGGGCCTCGAGAGGGTGGGCAATAGCGGGTGCCTGCGCCTGTGTGTGTCCCTGCGGGGGGCACACGCCAGTCCGGGGACGCCAAGCGAGACCAGAGGCAGGGGGTGGCGGAAGCCCCCACGGACGGGAGCGCTTCGGCCGGTTGACTCCCGCCACGGCGTCAGTCTCTGCGAGCGGGCGTCCGCTCACCGGTGGCGCTTGCGCGAGGGTGCTGCGGTTCGGGCGTCGCTAGTGTAGTGTGCCGTAAGTGGCTAGACATTCAAAACCTTTGGTTTTGCTGACGTTTTCGCTCAAAGTGGCCTCCGAATCTGTCTAGTTATTTGCGACACGCTACACTAGGCAAGGCGCCCGCGTTTTGTGCGCCACACCGTGGGCTCGGCGGAGGCAGGGTCGAAAGCGGAAGCTCTTGCGCAACAAGCTCCTGCAACCATCACCCGACCGAGTGAGAGGTCCGGCTGATCGCCCACCTTCGAATCGGCTCCGGGGTTGGGTCTTGGGATAGAATCGGCGACGTTCCTTTTGTGGCAACGCTCACGATACAGCTTGAAGACGATCTCGCCAGGGCGGTGGAGGAATCTGCCCGGCGCGAGCATAAATCCTTCTCCGAGTGGGTGAGGGAGCGAGTCAAGCCCGGCGCTGACCGGTCCGCCGCGCTTGCCGCCGTGGAAGCGACCGCGCAGGCCAACGGATATCCTCCGGGCTGGCTGGCCTTGTTCGGCTCGCTGGCCGATGAGGAGGCTTTCGCCGCGCCATCCCGCGGGCCGGCGCGCCCGGTTCCAGAGCCCGACGCCGGGTGATCGCCGGCCGTGACCCATTTCCTCGATACGAACATCGTGGGGTTCTGCCTGCGCGCGACGTGGGCGGGAGTAACAACACCTTTCAAGGCAAGGCCCTGCCGCCAGACCCGCTGCTCTGCCAGACAGTCGGGGCGTATGCCTGCGGCCTCGCTCGGGAAGGTCATCGTCTCTGTGTCCCGGAGGGACTCCGCGAGCTTAGGCCAACGCTTCAGCGTTGGGATGCGCCGTTGTAAGAGATCTCCGTCCCGGAGGGACGGGCGAGAGTGTCGGATGGGGTCCTTCAGCCGTCCCTCCGGGACGGAACCATTTATTGAACGGGAACCCAAGGCTGAAGCCTTGGGCTTACTTCGAATGTCCCTCCGGGACAAAGAGTTTTCGAATCCCCGTTCCCAACCGGGGACGGACGAGGGTGGAGTGGTCGAGGAGACCTCGTGGCTGATCTGCCACCGCGCTCCCCGACACCACCGAGCGTCGCCCCTCGGTGCCCGGCCTGGCCACCACGGCTGGTTTCTCCAGGCTGTCTCCTGTTTGGCCTTGTCGCGGCGCGCGGGGCCCCGGACACTTGCCATGAGGCAGTTTAAAGAAGTCACTTCACAGCTCCATAGGATACACGGACGTTTATGGTTGGATCATTCATCTTGTCCCTGCTGATCATCCTCGGCGCGGTGAGGTTTTTCGTCCGCGCGGTGAAGGCGCTGCGCGCGTTGAGGAGACCCGGGGTAAGCCTCGCATTCGGGTTGGCCGCTCCGGCTGCCCTGGCGGTTGGCTTTTGGCTTGGGATAGCCCACGAGTATCGCACCGGCGACAGTTTCCGGCTCCAGGGCGCGCCCGTTCCGCTGGTCGTTTTCCATCTCGAGGGGGAGGACTGGGTTGATTTCGTGAAGCCGCTCGGACTCACCTATGTTTGCGCGGCCGCCAACGTGTTGTTTTCCCTGTGGGTGCTGAGTTTCCTCTGCAGCATCGTCTGCGGGCGTCTGATAAAGCGGCAGTCGGCGGGGCCGGAGTCCGGCAGGGACCCGGTGGTGTGACGGGTGGGGCGGAACGCCCGGCGCAGGCTGTTTGGTGGGCGCGGCGGAAAACCCCTTGAAACAGGTGCGGACGAAGGAGTGGGATGCCGCGCAATCCAAGCGCTTGGGGAGGGAGGGACACGCATCCGGCGTCGCGAAGCGCTTGGAGTGCGGCGCATTCCGCCGCTTTTGGGGTCGGTGGTGGTTTCAGAGCCGGGATTGCTCACGGTTCCCCGGGAGGAAAGGGGGGCATGGTCGGGATCTCCTGGCTGGTGGCACCCATGCAGGGTGCTGGTGCTTATCGCGACCAAAACCCAGGATTTCATCCTGGGCTGACCAATCTGGTCCCTTCAGGACCAAACCCGGCGGTCCCGGAAGGCCCGACGAGTCCCGCTGCCTCGGGGCCAGCCCGTGAAGTCCTGAAAGGGCGCAATTCGTCAGCCCGGGGCAAGCCAGTCCGCGAGCGCAGCCCCGGGTATGACGGCCCCGAAAACGCCTGCGCCCTGCATGGGCGCCACCGCCCCGGAACGCGAGGCTCACCTAGGCACCGGGTTCACGCAGCACGCGGCCCCGGCTACGACGGGGGGTTCTCCCCCGGGTGGGAATTCTTACATGCCGATTCGGATCTCCGGTTCCGCCTTGAACCCCGGTCACGGCGGGACGAAACTTGGTTCCGCATGAAAAACAATTCTCCGGCTGGCATTCGGTCGCTCTGCGGCAGGCTTCTATTGGCGGCGGCGTGGGTCGTGGCGGCCGCGGCGGGGCGGGCGGCCGATGTCGTGACGGTTTGGCCTGCGCCGGCGGGGGAGAAGCTGAGCGAGGTTTACTCGCTGAGCCTCGAGGGCCACCCGGCGCCGGTTTACGTGTGCCGGGTTTCGTCCGTCCCCTTCAACCAGGTGTGGCCCGGCTACCAACGTCCCATCGACCAAACCGAACTCGCCGGGTTCGCCCACTGGGGGATGTCCGGCCCGGTCGCCGTGGGGATCGCCGTAAAACACCCGTTCACCAATGTGGTGGTGCGCCCCAGCCGGCTGGGCATCCATCCGACGGTCAGCGGCGCGAAGATCAACTTCACGCTGCCCGAAGCCGGGCAGGTGACGGTGGAACTCGACGGCCCGCACCACGCGCTGCATCTCTTCGCCGATCCGGTGGAGACCGGCGCCCCGGCCAGCGGCACCGCCGGGGTGCGCTACTTCGGGGCGGGGGTCCACCACCCGGGCAAGCTCTCGCTCCAGAGCGGCGAGACTCTTTATGTCTCCGGGGGCGCCGTGGTGTATGCCGCCGTCGAGGCGCGGGGGGCGTCGCACGTGCGGATACTGGGGCGCGGCATCATCGACGCCAGCGGGTTTGAGCGGGACAAAGGGGGCGGCTGCATCCGGCTCACCGATTGCTCCGACGTGAAGATCGACGGCGTGATCCTGCGCGATCCGGATGTCTGGTGTCTCAGCGCCTTCGGCTGCCGCGGCCTGGAGATCGCCGACGTCAAGCTCATCGGCCTCTGGCGCTACAACGCGGACGGGATTGACATCTGCAACAGCCAGGACGTCGTCATCCGCAACTCGTTCGTCCGAGCCTTTGACGATGCCATCGTGCTCAAGGGCTTGAACTGGGTGCCGGGCGGCTTCCAGGATCGGCCGGTGCGGAACATCCGCGCGCGCGATCTGGTGATCTGGTGCGACTGGGGCCGCGCGCTGGAGATCGGGGCGGAGACCTCGGCGCCGGAGATCGCGGATGTGCGGTTCCAGGATTGTGACGTCATCCGGACCACCCACATTGCCATGGACATCCAGTGTGGTGATCGGGCCTTGGTGCATGACATCCGTTACGAGAAGATCCGGGTGGAGACGGACGACCGCAACCCCCTGCCGCGGATACAGGCCGGCCCGGCGGAGCATTACGTGCCGGCGCCCGAGGCGGGGTATGTGCCGGACCTGGCCGTGATCCTGATCCACCCGAATGCCTACTCGAAGGACGCGGAGCGCGGAAGCGTGCGGGATGTGCATTACACCCAGGTGTCCGTCACCGGGAAAACCCTGCCGCGCTCGGCCTTCGACGGGTTCGACGCGCAACACGACGTGCGGGAGGTCTGGTTCGAGAATCTGCGCTTCAACGGCCGGCCCCTCTTGGACGCGGCGGCCGCCAGGCTGAGGGTCGGCGCACACGTGGGCGGGGTGCGGTTTAGCGGGGGAGGGAAATAGCCGGGCGGACGGGAGGGGCGGGGACGTCTCGTCCCCAGCCAGGCCGCGGGCGAGAGGCCGCCTCGGAGGCGGCGGGACCGTGGTTTCGTTCCACGGGAACCTCAGAACCGGAAGTGGGGACGAGACGTCCCCACCCCGCAGGATCGAGCCGCAACTCTTTCCAGACCAGTGCCGAGGCAACCGGAATCATTATATTGGCCGGCACCAGTCATGGTCGTACGAAGGTGTTGGTGGACGACCCCTCAGTTCGGATTATCCTTCAACCACTGATCGACCTTCGCCTGCCAGAGGTTCCAATCCGGGCCGTAATCCTCCTCCAGGAACATCTCCAAAATGTCGTGCGCCTGGGCGGCATTGGGGTTGCTCAAGTCGCGCGCCACTTCCAGGAGCGCGGGCAGCTTGAGGCTGTTCGGCCGGTTCAGGGCGTCTCCGAACAACACCTCCAGCACCCCTGTCGGCATCGATGGATCCGTCAGATATTTGGACAACGACGCGTAGTCCGCGTCGGAAACCAGATTGGCCAGATGCCGCGAGACCTCGAGCTGGCCGCTTTCCGGCAGATTCGGGAACATCTCCAGCAGCTTCCGCGCCTTCTCCGACTCCGGCTCCTGCGTGACGAGGATGGTGTCCACCCGCTCGTCCCAATTGGTGATCAGGTTGGGATTCGGCGGGCCGACCACCCGCGGTCCGGTGGCCGGGGAGGGATGCGGCGTCAGACGGCCGGTGTGGTTCGTCGCTTTGCCTGGGGCTCCGGTCGACGCCATGCTGTCCCCCGCGCTCACGAGGGCCGGGGCGGGCGTGGGAATCGGCACCGCCATCGGAACGCGGCGGGCGGCCAGGCGGCCGAGTAAGAGCCCCGCCGCGATCACGATCGCCACCCCGGCCAACCCTTTCAAAATGGTTCCTAACTTGCTCATTATCAATCCACTCCGAAATCTTCTACCGGCACCGGCGGGACCGTTTCCCAACCCACCCTGCCCGGCAGCCTCGATCCTACATTTCAACTCCGCCGCCGTCAAAAAGTTGCGCCCGGACCGGCGTCGCTCCCCTCACCCTCTCCCAGCGCATGGGAGAGGGCCGGCCTGTCCGCCATAGCCTCGGCGGCAGCGGAGGTGAGGGCCGCTCTCCCGCCTGACCGAAACTCTTGATCGCAGCGCCCTTCCGTTCGTGACAAGCGCGCGACGTTTGCCCCATGCTGGAGCAGGCCACCCGGGAAGCGCGGTCCAATCCACGGGCTGGCCGAGCGTGACCGAAGAATCCACATCGCTGGGCAGAAAACTCGCCCCCATCCTTGGCGGCGGGTTCTTCCGTCCCTTGACCCGGCCAACCGCCCCTATCTATATCGATTGCGCGGAGCGCCTGGCCACCGCCGCCGATGAGGGGGGCCAGATCCCCCACGCGGAGGCCCGCCTGATCATCCGCGAGGTGATGACCAGCTACCCCGACTCGCCGCTGGAGGACGACGAGGGCGGCCAGTTCCGCGACCAAAACCAGCGGGCCGCGCAGTTTTTCAACAAGCTGATCGAGGCCCACTGGCTGGAGCCGCGCCGCGTCAGCCTTGACGAGCATTACGTCCTGATCACCCCCCAACTGCGCCGCCTCCTGCGGATGCTCACCGAACTCGCCGAGGACCGCCCGGCGGAGCTGAAGGATTTCGCGGCGACGCTCCGGTCCATCTGCCAGGACCTCCTGCGCGAGGGGGCGCTCGATCCAAACCGGCTTTCCCCCGAGGAGATGCGCCAGACCGTGAAGGACCTCCTCGAACGCACCGGCCGCGCCGAGGACCAGATGCACGGCGTCGAGAGCCTCATCCAGCAGCACGAGCAGGCCCAGCGGGTGAGCGGCTCGGCCCAGGAGACCTTGCAGCGGTTCCTCGTGGAGTTCCACGCCGGTGATCACATGGTCTGCTACGACGCCTTGCAGGAGGGGGGCCTGCTCCCCCGCCTCAACCAGGCCCGCTCGACCGTGCAGGAGGCGCTGTTCGACCCGTTCACGAAGCAGCGCCTCGCCGAGGGCCTGGCGAAACACCTCTCGCTGGAGCCGACCCCCGCCTACACCGAAGCCGAGCGCTGGCTGGTCCGGCTCGAGCGCCAGTTGGCCTCCCTCCCGGTGAAGCAGCGCCTGATCGACGGCCGGATGTCCGATTTCGCCCGGCTCTCCGACGCCCGCTACCGCTACCAGACCGAGATGCGCGGCCGCCGTCCCGAGCAGGTGAAGAGCTACCTCGAAGCGGCGGCCAGCCTGTACGCCGGAAAGTCATTCGCCGAACTTGCCGAGGAGCCGGGGATGAGCCTGCTCTCCCCGGAGGTCGAGATGGTTTTCGGTCTCGATTCCCTCGCCCGCTCGCGCCGGCCGCGCGCCCCGGTGGAACTCGCCCTCCAACCCCCGCCCGAAGGTGGCGACGCCGGGGCGGCGATGGACGAAATCCGGCGGCGGAACCTCAACACCCTCAACCCGCAGCGCGCGGCCCGTTTCATCGTCAAGCACCTCCCCGCCAAGGGTGCCCGGGTCTCCACCGCGGACTTGCACCTCACCACCGACGAGGACCTCCTCGACCTGCTCGCCGCCCTCTCCTTCGACCGCGAGCCGGGCGCGAATTCCCGGCATCCGGTCAGATGGCGCGTCCTCGCCGAGCGGGCGGACCTGGGTCTGGAACCCGGGCGGATCCCGCGCGACCCGGAAGCCGGCCGGTTGGTGGAACGGCTCATCCTCGAAAGGACCTCCTGACATGCCCCTGCCCTGGCCCTCCTTCTGGCAGCACATCCCCGAAGCCGACCGCCCCGGCCTGTCCGACATTCTCGCCGAGCTGCTCGGCCACGGGGCGCTGCTCGGTGAGTCGGGCCGCGACCACGAGCTTTTCCTGCTCGCGCGCCAGTACCAGCAGGAGCTTTCAGAATATCTCGCCCCGCTCCACCTGGAACTGATGCCCGACCCCGACCGCCCGATCTTCCAAGTGCGGCCGGTGCCGGGCGATTGCGGCCTGATGGCCCGCTTCAACAAGGCCGAGACTCTCCTGGTGCTGACGCTCTGGCGGATCTACCACGACGCGCGCATGGAGCAAACCACGGACACCGTGGTCGTCAGCGCCAACACCATCTGGCACCGCCTCAAGCTCTATTTCGAGTCGATCGATCTGCCCAATCCGTCGCAGCTCCGCGAGATGCTCTCCCGGTTGCGAACGCGCCGGCTGGTGCGCCTCCAATGGCACGAGGATGCCAACCAGTTTGGTGAGTCGCAGGTCGAGATCCTGCCCACCCTGCCGCGGGTGATTCCGTTTGAAAACGCCGCCGCCTGGGAACAGCAGGCCGCGCTCTACCAGCAACCCGCCGCCGAACCAGCCGAACCGAAGGAGGCAACCCCGTGAGCCAGCGCATTTCCCTCACCCGGATCATAGCCGTCAATTGGTACGGCTTCCGCCAGGTGTTCGACGTGGACGACAACGTCCTGATCTCGGGCGCCTTCGGCACCGGAAAATCGGCCATCCTCGACCTCATCCAATATGTCCTTCTGGGCGAGCACTGGCGCGCCAACCGCGCCGCCGCCGGCAGCGCCCGCGGGCGCGACCTGGTCGGGTACTGCCTCGGCGACACCAACCAGACCGGGCGCGACGGCGGCCGGCACTTCCTCCGCCCGGGCGGGGTCACGCTGGTGGCGCTCGAATTCACCCGGCCCGCGGCCAAAGGCGCCCGCGAGCCGCAGCGCGAGACGTGGGGCATGCGGCTCGAATACACCAGCCCCGACGCGCGGCCCAAGCACGCCTACTTCTTCATCCCGGCCCGCCTCGAGTATGCCGACATCGCCCCGGAGGGGCGGATGCTCGACGAGGACGGGTTCAAGACCTGGATCCGCCGCGCGGGGTTCCCCGAGTTTCTGCTCACCGAGCGCCAGGGCGACTACCTGAAGGAGATGGCGACGCCCCGCCACCTCAACTTCGACGACCGCGCCTTCCTCCGGACCTTCCCCAAGGCCATCGCCTTTGAACTCGAGGACAACGTCGAGCGGTTCATCCGCGATTTCATCCTCGAGGAAAGTACGCTTGATGTCCGCGAGGTCCGCTCCGCGCTCCGCGCCTACGATGACACGCGCAAGCGGCTGGAGACCCAGGAGGACGAGGCGGCGTTCCTGCGGCGGATCGGCCTGCACCACGCCGCCTGCGAAACCAGCCAGCGCGAGGAGGCGATCCTCCAGCACACCACCCGCACCCTGCGCCTGCTCCAGGCGGAGGAGCGCCGCGAGCGGCACGCCGCCGAGTTGAAGCGGCTGGAGGAGTCCCATGCCGGGGACCTCCGCGCCCTGGCCGCCGCCACCGCCGAGGCCACGGAAGCCGGCCGTCTGCTCGAGGAGGTGCGCTTCCAGATCGGCCGCGATCCCGACGCCGTCAAAATCGCCGACCTTGAGCGCACGAAAACCGAACTCCACGCCAAGGTGGCCGGGCTGCACGAGGCGCGCAAATCGGCGCGGCAGCAGCTCGACGACCGGCATTACCGCTGGATGCAATGGCTCAAGCACGGCGCCGCCCTCCCGCTCAAGGGCCTGGCCGGGGTGTTGACCGTCGACGACACCCTGCTCGCAGCCCTCCGCACCGGCACCGATGTTGAACGGCTCGCGGTGCTCCCGCCGCTGGCCCAGCGCTTCAACGCGATCTTCAACGACGTCCGCGATCTGGCCCAACCGCTCCAGCAGGAGATCCGTTCCGCCGAGGGCATTTTGCGCCAGCTCGCCGAGGACCTGGAAAACCTGTCCAAGGGCCATGCGCCGGGGGGTTTCCCCCTGTTCCAAGCCGCGCGCCAGAAACTGGGAGCGGGGGTGGAGCAACTCGGGCGGCTGATCGAGGTGAAGCCGGAGGCCGAGCGCTGGTGGCCCGCCCTCGAGTTGTTCCTCGGCCGCAACCGTTGGGTGCTCGTGGTCACCAAGGACCAGGACTACCGCGAGGCGCTGGAGATCTTGCGCAAGACCCCGCCCGGCCGCGACCCCGAGTCGCTGCTCAACCCCGCCGAGACGCGCCAGCTCCGCACCGGCGTGCGGGAGGGCTCGCTCTTCACCAAGATCCAGGTGACCCACCCCGGCGCGCGCGCCTATGTCGAGCACCTGCTCGGTGATGTGCTTTGCGTCGAGACCATCCAGGAGCTGGAGACGACCGACGCGCCGCGGGCCATCACGCCCGAGGGCATCTTCAAACAAAGCCCGCTTCGCCGCCGCCTCAAGCCGGCCGGCCCGGTCGAGCTCACCCTCGGCCGCGAGGGCCTGGCGCGGATGAAGACCGCCAAGCAGCGCCAGCAGAACGAGACCCGCACCGAATGCGAGGCACTGAAGCGCCAGCTCGCCGACTTGCAGACCTGGCTCGACGACGGGCGCAAGGGAGGCCTCGGCGACGGCACCCTGCCCGACCGGGCCGCGGAACTGCCACAACTCCCCGGGCTCGAAGCCGAACTGCGCCGCACCCGCGAGACGATCCTCCTGTTGCTCACCCCGGAACGGGCGGCCCGCCAGCACCAGTTCGAGCAACTGCAAGGCGCCGAAAAGGAGGCGCTGGCCCGGGTGGCCGTGCTCGGTGATCGCCGCCGGAACTTCGACTTGATGGCGAAGCCGGAACGGGAGGGCCTCGCCCGGGCCCGGGAGGAGGCCGAGGCCGCGCGACTGGATGTCGAAGCTGGCCGGGTCAGCCTTGCCCGGCGCTTCAGCGGTATTCTCGGCCCGGCACTCACCGCGCGGCGCGACGAGTTCCGCGCCGGCTTCCCCAAATGGGCCGACTGCTTCGCCGCGGTCGCCGAGGCGGCCGCCCTGGCCGGCCAGGCGGCCATGGCCGCGCGGGCCGCACGCAACAGCGAACGCGAGCGGCTCGCCTCCGCCCGGGACCCGCAGGGCCAGCTCCGCCACCCCGAGTACCACGGCGAGTTCCCTATCGAGGACGAAGGGAACGAACCCTGGGCCGCCCGGCTGCGGGTGCTCGAGACCGTCGAACTGGACAAGTCGCGCCAGCTCGCCGCCGACCGCCAAAAGGAATGGGAGCGCCGCCTCGAGGACAACGTGCTGAACGAGTTGAACCGGCGCATCACCGACGCCCAGAACACCATCCGGCTCCTCGACCGCTACCTGTCCCAGCCGATCGGCAGGTTCCGCTACCGCCTCAGCCAGCGGCGCGACACCGCCGGCTACGGCGCCCTCTGGCGGCTGCTCGACTCGGGGCTCGAACCGACCGACCCGCTCGCCGCCGCCATCCAGGAAAACGAGGTGCGGCGGGCCAAGGAACAGCTCATGAAGGCGGTGGATGCCACCGACCACGCCGAGGGCGTGGCGGACCCCCGGTCCCTCTCGCTGCTCGACTACCGGAACTACCACCATTACGACCTGGAAATGGTCCCGGCCGACAAACCGGACGCCCCGCCCATCTCGCTCTCGCGCAGCGGCCGCAACCTGAGTGGCGGCGAGGGCCAGGCCCCGTTCTTCATCTCGATGCTCGCCGCCTTCCGCCGCGTCTATGACCGGGGCGACCGCGCCTCCGGCCGCTCGCAACAGCTCGGCCTCGTGGTCATGGACGAGGCCTTTTCCAAACTCTCGGGCGACGGCATCGATGACTGCCTCGCCCTGGCGCGGAGCTTCCAGTTGCAACTCGTGATGGCCTTCCCGCCCGAGCGGCTCGGGGTGATGGTGCCGCACGCGGAAACCGTCGTCATCTGCCAGAAAGAGGTTGAGCGCGACGCGCAGGGCTACGTCACCAAGGTCACCAACATCCCCCTCCTCACCACCATGGCCCAGGCGATGGAGGCCCTCTCGTGAAATGAACCCGGCGGACCTTCCCCTGGCCTGCGAACTTTTCGCCCAATGGCAGGACGCCCGGGGCGGCCGCACGGAACCCGCCTCCCGTCCCTTCTCGCGCGACTGGGAGGAATTGCTGGAGGAGGCCCGCCTCCTCTCCGCCGCGGAGCGCGGCGAGGCCGAGCGCGACGCCCGCGCCCTCGCGGAGGACGGCTGGCTCGAACTGAGGACGGTGCCCCGCCGCCCCCACCTCATCCTCCGCCTGCTCATCCCGCTGGCGGCCGAGCCCCGCTGGCGCGCGGCCTTCGGGTTTGCCCCGCCGTCCGACCCGGAGGCCCGGCAGATCCGGGAACATCCGTGGGGACCGGAACTCGCCTTTCTCGCCGCTACCCGGGTGAACCTCCCGTTCGCCGAGTTGCTGCGGCTGGATGAGTTCCTGAAACGCGGGCGCCCGCACGGGGAGATCGTCCCGATCAAGGAACGCTCGCTCGAGATCTTCGGGGATGAAAAGCGCCTCGACCTGCTCGCGGACTCGGTGCTTTTCCGCGACGGCCGCCTCGATCTCCGGCGGCACTTGGGCTGTGAAATCATCGGCGTCCCGCTGGCATGGAAACGGGGCCCCGCGAAGGCGGACGGCCGACCGGTGCTCGCGATCGAAAACGCCGCCACCTGGCACTCCTACTGCCGCTGGAACGCCGCCCGGGGCGGCTTCAGCGCCGTCGTCTATGGCGACGGGAAACGGTTCCTCGACGGCGTCCCCCATCTCCCGGAACTGTTCGCCGAACTCGGCGGCAGCCGGCCGATCCTCTATTTCGGCGATCTCGACCCCGCTGGCGTGGTCATTCCGCGCGAAGCCTCCGCCCGCGCCCGGGTGCTCGGCCTGCCCGTGATTGACCCGCATCTCTGGAGCTACCGCCGGCTGCTGGAGCGCGGCGCGGGCGAAACGGGTGGCGAGGACCCCGGCCCGCTGGAACCAGGCCTCTGCGACTGGCTCGGCCCCTGCGCCGAGCCCGCCCGCCGGCTCTTCACCGCCGGCCACCGGCTGGCGCAGGAACATATCGGCTGGGATTTCCTCCGGGACATCGAGGCGATGGAGTAAGGAAGTTGCCGCGGGCAACCCCCGATCCCAAAGCGATTGCGCCCCGGAAGCAACCTTGGGCTGCCGTGCCGCAGATTTCCACATGGGTTCCCAGGGCGCGAGATCGTAGCGCAGATTTCCAAATCTGCTGTGTCGCAGGTTTCCCAACCTGCAGGCCGTGCGAGGTCTCGACGCGCCCAGCACTCCCGCCGCCTGCGCCGCTTCTGTCCGGTCCAAAATGGGAATTGCTGCCCCCCACTCCACCACCCGGGCTACTCCCCCGGGGTTGCTTTCAAAACCGCTTATGATAGGCTCGCAGCACAAGACACCATGAGCACCCAGAATTCTTCCCCCCTCACGCGGCGGCAGTTCCTCGCCCGGAGCACGGCGGCCGCGGGCGCGCTCGCCCTGCCCCACCTGATTCCCGCCGCCGCGCTCGGCCGCGACGGCGCGGTGGCGCCCAGCGAACGGATCGTCATGGGCGGCATCGGCCTCGGCGGCCGCGGCTCCTACGACCTTGGCGCGCTGCTGGGCGAACCGGAGGTGCAATGGGTCGCCGTCTGCGACGTCCACCAGGGCCGGCGCGAGGCAGCCAGGAAGACCGTGAACAACAAGCTGGGCACCAAGGATTGCGCGGCCTATGGCGACCTGCGGCAACTCCTGGCCGAGCGGAACGACGTGGACGCCGTGCTGATCGCCACGGGCGACCGCTGGCACGCGCTGGCCTCGACCCTTGCGATGCGCGCGGGCAAGGATGTCTATTGCGAGAAGCCGGCCTGCCTGACAATGGCGCAGGGGCAGATGGTGGTGGAAACCGCCCGCCGCTACGGCCGCGTCTATCAGACCGGCGCCCAGCGCCTCAGCGAGCCGAACCACGTCTTCGCCATCGAGATGGCCCGCTCCGGCCGGCTCGGCCCCATCCATACCGCTTACGCCGACATCCGCTGGCGCGATGGCATGCGCCACGACTGGCTGCCCGCCGAACCGGAGCCGTCCAAGGAGGAACTTGACTGGGACCTCTGGCTTGGCCCTTCCCCCTGGCGGCCGTACAACTCCGGTTATGTGAACGGCGGCGGGTGGTACCACCATTACGATTTCGCCACCGACGTCGCCATGTGGGGCGCGCACTCGGTCGCCCAGGCCCTGGCTGGCCTCGACATGGAGAAGGTCACCACCATCGACTTCGACTACACCGGCCCGGACGACACGATCGTCACGCGCCTGTCGAGCGGCGTGAAACTGGTGCTCTACCGCAGCCCAGGCTCCGTGTGGGACCCGTGCAAATACTGGCACGGCGCGTGCGGCGAGCGTTTCGACGGGCCCGAAGGCTGGGTCGCCGCCGCGGATGGCTACACCGGCCCGGACGTCTCCTCGCCCGCCCTCCTGCGCGAATACACGAAAGTGCTGGCGGACTACACCACGCGAACCCAGCGGCCGTTGAGCCACGTGCGCGACTTCCTGGACTGCATCAAGTCCCGCCGCCGCACGGTGGCGAGTCCGGAGGTGATGTTCCGCTCCATGTGCGTCTGCCTCGCGGCCGACATCTGCGAGCAACTGGGACGCAGTCTCAAGTTCGATCTGGTGAAGGCCGAGTTCGTGAACGACGCCGAGGCCAACCGCCTCCGCTCCCGCGCGATGCGCGTGCCGTTCGCGGCGTGAGAGCGTGCTTCAAGCATAAGCCGAGGGGCTGATTGCGAGTGGGGGCGGCTGGATGGCGACGTTGGGCGGTTCCTTGGAGGCTCGTGGCAGCGGCTCATGTTGTAGGCCGGGTGCCCTCACCCGGCGAATTCGAGCCGCCGCTGCGTGGGGACACGCGGCCTACAGGATCAGGCTTGTCGTTAGAAAGCCGGGGGGGGGGGAATCCCGCCAACACCTCGTTGAGTGCAGTCAGCAACGGGTCCACCTGGCAGCCGAAGAGCTGAAACATCCGGCCCAGGCCGCCCACCCGGTCGAAGGGGGCCAGGCCGAGATCATCGCGCTCGACTTGGAAAGCGAAGACGCCCGGTGGGGGCACCGGGCCTACAGGAGGCCGATCCCCCGAGGAGAGGGAGAACCTTCCCCTCGCGCTTCGCTTCGCAGCTCGGACCGTTGTGCGGTCCATTTCTCTCGTTTAGACGCTGCATCACAGCCCTTCCGCTAGTCGAGTATTCCCGCTTCTGCCCTATAGCCATGTCTTGCCAGATGATCCCGCACCTCCCGGACTATGGCCTGGCCTTCCTCATCGGACAGTTCGATTGGTCTCCTCGGGGCATCGGGTGGCGTCAGGGTCACGGCGGGATCGAAGATAAACCATCTATCAGTATCGGAGGTCCATCCTATCGTATAGCTTAACTTGTACATCTTGGGGTCTCCTACACGTTGGAAGAATAGACACTCCGGGGCGTATGGAAACTGACTTAGCCGTAACAATTCAGTAGCCAAAGCGGTCACTGTTTGGAAGTGATTGATGGATGGACATCAAACCACCCGATCACCCCGGAACACCCGGTCACCAAACAGTGACCGAGTTTATTAAACTCAA
>Ga0182030_10008445_pt1 | contig 21307 bp, 17 predicted proteins | sample 812S3MmetaG_FD_121299 | JGI IMG/M metagenome (GOLD analysis project Ga0182030, IMG submission 121299) | Permafrost microbial communities from Stordalen Mire, Sweden - 812S3M metaG (Illumina Assembly) | ecosystem: Environmental > Terrestrial > Soil > Wetlands > Permafrost | place: Sweden...
CACGATTCGCTGTTTCAAAAGCCACCATTCAACGACGCCTCTGAGCGTGTCCTGCGCCGCGGGATGCGCTGCAAAATAATCCAGGATCTGGCGCTCGATTGCCGGTTCACTTTTCAATCATCACAACGTGGGGGGTGGCCTGCTCATCGCGCTGCTAGCATCGGCCATGCCGAGCGGATTTTATGGGCTTTCAAAGGGGGAGAACCGCCAGTTGACATGATTTTATCGCACCTCGAATCGCGGAATCTCACCGGCAGGCTGCCAGCACTGGTAAATAAGATAGGACAAATCGGTCCTAGCCCTGGCAGGCATTTGTCCACCCACTCAATGCTCCGCCGGAGTCAGCGGCGTGACAATCTCGTGCTTCCGCATGAGCTGCCAGAAAGCCCGGCGGTGCTTTTTCGACGCGCGCGCCGCCTTGCTGATATTGCCATCGTTGGCGGCCAGGAGTCGCCGGACAAATGCGGATTCAAATTCGGCGATGGCGCGCGCCTTGAGGGTCTTAAAGCACATTTCTTCCGCTGAAACGAGGGCGGCGGGGAGGCAAATGTCTTCGCTGGTGATCAAGGAGTTGTCCGAGAAAACCACCGCGCGCTCAATAATATTTTCCAATTCTCGCACGTTTCCCGGCCACGCATAAGCGAGGAGCTTATCCGTGGCGGAGCGCGAGAGTTCGACGACCGGTTTTGAGAATTCCCGGGCGTATTTCGCGGCGAAATGCCGGGCCAGGAGCGGAATATCTTCCACACGATCCCGCAGCGGCGGCAGCTTTAAGGGGAGAATGTTGAGCCGGTAATACAAATCCGCGCGAAATCTGCCCGCGCGAACTGCGCCTTCCAGGTCGGCATTCGAGGCGGCAATAATCCGGATATCCGCGTGACATGATTTCCTCGCCCCCAGCGGCCGGTATTGTTGATCCTGAAGGAAACGAAGAAATTTCACCTGGGTCTGCAGTGGCAAGGCATCGATCTCGTCGAGAAAGAGCGTGCCTCCCTCGGCATCATGAATCAAACCCGAAACCGCTGTGGAGGCGCCGGTGAAGGCTCCGGCGTCATGGCCAAACAATTCGTTTTCCACCAACTCCGAGGGAATTGCGCCACAATTCACGGGTACAAACGGATGATCCGAGCGCGGTCCAAGCTGGTGAATGCCCCGCGCGCACATTTCCTTGCCGGTGCCGGTTTCACCCGTGATCAGGATGCTGGCGTCGCATTGGGCTAGCTTGGGGAGACGGTGCAGGGCCTCCAGAAAAATCCGGCTCTCCCCGAGAAACTGCTTTAGGCCCCAGCTTTCTTCCAACTGCCGCGTAAGGGTGTTGCGAGCGGAAACCGCGCCGGACCAGCGCATGATGCGCGGGAGGAGGTCGTCCAGCCGCAAGGGGGCGAGGCAAAAATCCGCCGCGCCCATGCCGATCAGTTGCTGAAGGTCGCTCGTCTCGATGGTTTCCAGGATAACGAGCGTGAAGAGCTCCCGCTGGTGTCGGCGAACCGCTTCAAAGACGATCGCCGCCTCGCGCAAGCCTCCGGGAGGCAAGCATAAGAGTAATAGGTCTGGACGCAGTTTCGCCAACCGGCTGGAGCAAATCGCCGGGTAATCGGCCATACCCTGCTCTGGCAGGGTCTCCCGCACGAGGCTTACATTGGGAGCGGGTAGCAGGACCGCCTCCAACGCGCAGCCCAAAAGATCTGCCGACGGCACGCAAATCGCCAGGACCTCTGTGCGATCTTGGGGCCTATCAACTATCGCCGCCTTGTAAAATTGCAAATTGCCGCCGGGCATAAATTTCAAGCGTGTGTGAAAGCCCCATTTTCTGCGCGGAGGCCTGGCTAGACTGGCCTCTGCTCCCGGGCCTTGGCAGGAAAGAGCAGGCGTCTTTGCAACGCGCTGCCAGGCGCCTAATAACGCGCTAACTCAGGGACGAAATATAACGGCCGGGAGTGCCCCAGGGGGCGCTCGACTGACAGTTCAATTCCTAAACACCAAATCAATCTTTGACAAAGGCTCGCGGACAAAATTTCAATACAGTGTATCAAGCGCCGGGCACAACAGTCAAATGTTCATTTCAAAAAGTTAACCTCAGGTTTCGATTAAGTAATGGACCAATCGACGTTTGGAGGTCCAGAAATCTGGACGGCTTAAATCGCGTCCGGCTTTTCCTTTCATACCCTGGTAAGCCTCCGGCCGCTCAGTTCTTTCAAAAATCTCTGTAAGGAAGGCCGCTCTGCCTCGACCAATTGTCACGCGGCCGCTCGGCGAATCCTAAAAAGCGCTGGTGAGCCGCATTGGGCCGGACCCTCTTCGCCTCCGGGCGGAGGGTGCATCTGACCGAAATGGTAAGGCAATTATCGCCACAAGACTAAACACTGAAATATGAAAGCAAAAATGAAAACATCCTTCCTTACGAATTATCTCGGCATCATGGGCGTCGGATTGGCGGCGCTCGTTTCTACCGCCAACGCCACAGACAACGACGGTGGTATTCTTTACACCATGGATAACGCCAGCGCCGGCAACCACATCCTGGTGATCACCCGCACCGGCGGCACCATGAGCGTGACCGCTTCTTACGCCACCGGCGGCCTCGGTCTCGGCACGGCGGATGGCTTGGGCAGCCAGGGCTCAATTCTTTTGAGCCCCGACTCGCACTGGCTGTTCGCCTGTAACGCCGGCAGTGGTGAAATTTCGGTTTTTGAGACGCTGCCCGGGGGCGGACTCCAGCTTACCGATATCGTCGGTTCCGGGGGAGGGCAACCGGTCAGTCTTACACTTCATGATAGTCTTCTTTATGCTCTCAATGTCGCCGCCAATGGCAGCAATGACAATCTTACCGCCTTCCATGTTGGCTGTGGCAATCTAACCATGCTGCCCGGTTCCTCCCGCTCCCTCAGCGCCGCCAGCACGACGCCCACCCAAGTCTCGTTTAGTCGCAGCGGAGATGCCTTGGTCGTAACCGAAAAGATTACCGGGTTGATCGACACTTGGCTCCTCGCGCGCGACGGCACGGCAACGAATCATCAGGTGTTCACGTCACTGGGAATATGGCCGTTCGGTTTTGCTGTCGGTCGCGATGATCGGCTTTTCGTTTCCGAGGCCGCCGCCGGTGCCCCGAATGGCAGTTCCGTATCCTCCTACGAACTCTCAGACACGGGCGGCTTGGCGGTCCTCAGTGGAAAAGTGCCGACCGAACAGACGGCGGCCTGTTGGTTGGTCCTCACTTACGATGGTCGTTATGTTTACACGGCCAATGCCGGCAGCGCCTCCCTCTCCGGCTTTCGAGTGAATTCGGAAGGCAACTTGGAACTCCTGAACGATCCTGGCTTGCCCGCCAGGACTGGCATGCACCCAGCCGATATGGCCTTCAATCAGGATGGCCAACTGCTCTTCAGTCTCAATAATGGCGACGGCAGCATCAGCGCCTTCGGCGTCAAATCCGATGGCGGATTGGCGCCCAAGGGCGGCTTAAGCGGCCTTCCGACCACTTCAGCCGGTCTGGCCGCCTGGTAATTCAGGATAGGCAAGGCGTAGAGCGTTGGAGCTGCTAAGGTGCACTCACGCTCTACGCTCATGGACCTGCGCTTTGGTTTTTTTTAACGAAATGGCAGTCCTACGAATTTGACGGAACGGCGATAGAGTTCGCCTCGTACACCGAGCCCCTATTCCGCGCGCTTCTCGAGCACTCGCTCAATCCGGCGGTCCGGAACCAGCCACCAGAGGGCGACGAATACATAGAGACTGCTCGCAAGCAACGGATTCAGGAACGCGAGCGGGATGGCGATGAAATAGAGCACCGGGGAAACTTTGCCCTTCCAGTCGCTTCCGATAGCTGACGCCAGCAGGGAACCTCTTCCTTGCTGAACAATGATGGTTCGTTGCAGAATATAATAGGCAATGGCCGCCATCAGCAAAACAAAGCCATAAACGGCGGTGGGCATGGGGGCAATGTGATTCTCCCCCATCCATCCCGTCGTGAATGGAAAAAGAGACAGCCAGAAAAGCAAATGCAAATTTGCCCACAAGATGCCGCCGCTGACATGCTCGGTCGAATGAAACAGATGATGGTGGTTGTTCCAATAGATGCCCACATAGATAAAACTCAAGACGTAGCTCAAGAACACCGGCAACAGCGGTTTCAGCGCCGCGAGATCAGCGGCGACCGGCACTTTCAAATCCAGCACCATGATGGTAATGATGATGGCAAGCACGCCGTCGCTGAACGCTTCGAGCCGGTTCTTTTGCATGTGCAACAAATAGCAAAATAAGCGGTGCTTGTCTCCCCCACTTTGCGCCTGCCGTCCCCAACGGGGAACGCGCCAGCGGAACGACATCCAATGGTAGCTTGACTGGCGCTCCAACTTTGGGTAGGACCATCAATGCGCATCACCCATGAACAATCCACAAAACTATTCGCGCCGGGATTTTCTCGGCACCACGCTCGCCGCCACTGCCGCCGCCTCGGTTTTAGGCGTAGTGAAAAGCCGGGCCGACGAAACCAGCGTGGCGCCAACCAATGCGCCTGCACCGTTGGAAATCAAACGCCAGATCAAACTTGGCGTGATCGGCCAGGGCGGGCGCGGCTCATGGATTACCGATTTATTCCGTCAACACGGTGGGTTTGCGATTCACGCGGTCGCCGATTATTTTGCGGATCGAGCCCAAGCTGCGGGTGAGCGCTTTGGTGTGGATGCTTCACGGCGGTTCAACGGGCTGTCGGCTTACAACCGGCTGATCGAGTCGGGCGTCGAAGCGGTTGCGGTCGAGTCGCCGCCTTATTTTCACCCCGAACAGGCGGCGGCCGCGGTGGACGCGGGCAAGCACGTTTATTGTGCGAAGCCGGTGGGAGTGGATGTGCCCGGCTGCCGCACCATCGAGGCCAGTGGCAAAAGGGCGACGGAAAACAAGCTGGTGTTCCTGGTGGATTTTCAAACGCGCGCGGATCCATTTTACATCGAGGCGATGCGCCGGGTTCACGCGGGCGACCTCGGCAAGATAGCCTTTGCCGAAGGCATTTATCACGCGGACTCTCCGTGGGCGCAATGGTATGACGCGCTACGCAATCATCCCAACGATCCCGAAACGCGCCTTCATGCTTGGGGACTCGACAAAGTTCTGTCCGGGGACATGATTACGGAACAAAACATCCACACCCTCGATGTCGTGAGCTGGCTCATGGGCGCGCCGCCACTGCACGCGGTTGGCTCCTGTGCACTGACGGCGCGGCCCCAGGTTGGCTCGTGCGCCGACCATTTCACCTGCCATTTTCAGTTTCCCGACCGGGTGGGTGTCACGTTCAGTTCGCGGCAATTTAATGGCTACGGCACGACGCCGGAAGGGATTCGCGTCCGGGCGTTTGGCGAGAAAGGCGTGCTCGAAACCGAATACGGCGGCAGCGTGCTGATTCGCGGTGATAATTTTTATCGCGGCGGAAAGTCGCCGGACATTTACGAAGCCGGTGCGCGCGTCAACATCGCGACGTTTTACGCCAGCATCACGCAGGAGAACTTTGCGAATCCGACCGTTGCGCCGAGCGTCCAGAGCAATCTCATTACCATCCTCGGCCGCACGGCGGCGTATTCCGGAGAATTATTGACGTGGGACCAACTGCTGGCCGCCAACGACAAATTACAAGCGGATTTGACAGGATTAAAGGACTAGCCCATGCGTGCGAACCAAGACCGAATGACCCGTCGGCAAATGATTTCCCGCACGACCGCGGCGGCGGGGGGCCTGGCGCTTTCCGCGACGCTCGCGCCGCTGTTTGCCGGCGAAGCGCGGCGGCGCTTCAAGATCGGCGCGTGCGAATGGTCTTTGCGCAAGAGCGACCCGTCGTCACTCGAGGTTGCGAAACAAATCGGGCTGGACGGCGTGCAGGTCAACCTGGGATCGGCCGGCGACCAAATGCACTTGCTACAGCCGGCGGTGCAGCAGGCCTACCTCGACGCAGCAAAACGAACCGGGGTGGCAATTTCGTCGCTGGCCATAGCGGAGATGAACAATGTCCCGCTGAAAAGCGATCCGCGGGCGGAACAGTGGCTCGCGGATTCCATTGAGGTTTTACAGGCGTTGAATTTGAAGATTGTCTTGGTCGCCGAATTTAGCAAAGGCGATTTATTCGACGACCGGGCGGGCGTTGATCGAACCGTCGAAGTTCTGAAACGGCTTGCGCCCAAGGCGGAGAAGGCCGGCGTGATTTTCGGCTTGGAAAATTACCTGAGCGCCAGCGAAAACCTCGAAATCCTCCGGCGCGTTGGTTCGCCAGCCGTGCAGGTCTATTACGACGTGGGGAATTCCACCGACAAAGGCTATGACATTTATCAGGAAATCCGGATGCTCAAGGGCAAAGTCTGCGAATTCCACGCGAAGGACGGCGACTTTATGCTGGGCCAGGGCCGCATTGACTTTCGAAAAGTACGCGCGGCGATGGATGACATTAATTTCAGCGGCTGGATTCAAATCGAAGCCGCTGCGCCGCACGAGCTCGTCAGCGACTACCAAAAACATTACAACTTTCTCAAAGGCGTTTTTAACGCTTGAGCCAGAATAAAACCATGAACATTCCTCTCCGAAAAATCCTCCTCGCGGCTGGCACGCTACTCGTCACCATTGCCGTTGGGGCGCTGCCGATGCCTGAAGTGCACTACGGCTACACCGACACGCCGCTTTTGCCGGGAACCGACTGGCACGTTCACGATAGCCGGCGGCCGCTGCCGCCTATCGTTACACCCGGACCGTTCGTGGGCAGTCCCGCGCCGTCGGATGCGCTTGTCTTGTTCAACGGAAAAGACTTATCGGCGTGGGCCGATGTGAAAGACGGGACCCTCACCAATGACAGTTTAAGTGTCAAGCAAACCGGGCAGATTCACACCCGGCAGGAATTCGGCGACTGCCAGTTGCACGTGGAATGGGCCATGCCCGTCAAACCCGACGGCGACGCGATGGAATGGGGCAACAGCGGCGTATTCCTGCTTGGCTTGTATGAAATTCAAATCATCCAGACCGATATTTATGCCGATGGCATCAGCGGCGCGGTTTATGGCCAGTTCCCGCCGCTGGTCCGTGCCGTGCGTCCGCCGGCGGGGGAGTGGCAGAGCTTTGACATTTTTTTCACTTCGCCGCGATTCGCGGACGGCAAGCTCACTGCTCCAGCCTATGTGACCATTGTCTTAAACGGCGTGCTGATCCAAAATCATCAGGCGCTCCTCGGTCCGACCCGGCACCGCGAATTGGCTACTTATGACAATCAAGCCACTCGCGGACCCGTGATGTTGCAGTACCACGGCTCGGACGTCCGTTTCCGCAACATCTGGATTCGTCCGCTCGAGACAAAATAGGCTGGAGAGAACGGATTTATTGCGGCTAGGTGGTCCGCTTCGCTCGGCTGCGGGCGCAAATACTGCCAGAGGTTCTGAAGTCGCACCGCTCAGCGACGAGAAAATGGAATGAGTCACGCCGCCAATGCGCTTGGCGATCACGATCGGCTGAATCGCAAAAAACAGACCCCGTAGCCGGGGATTTCCTGGCGCCAGCCGGCAGCATCGTCGAAGAGCGCATCCTGGCTTTGGTCGAAGTTATGCCCGGCATCCACTTGAAATACCTCAAGGTGAAAGTGGGAAAGGGCCGGAGAATTGCGGAGGCGAATGCGGATGGATTTCGGCTTGGGATCAAAATTACCGATCAGTAATCCAACGACCCTTTTGTCCTCAGACATGGCCGCGCATGAGGTTACCGCCTTCTCTGGTGAACCTTCGCTGGAAATGCGCGTCGGGAGTTGCGCCAGTTGATTGAAAGCTTTGAAGGCGTAAAACACTTTGCTGGGAACGCCGTATTCATCGAACATGCTCCAAGGCGTCGTGCCCGCGCAGTAGTAATTGGCCATGTCGAGCGGGCTATTCTGCAACTTCAGCAAAGCCGCGACACAAAAGGAAGCGCCCTTGATGCCGCGCGTCTCTTCGAACAATTGCCGAACTGAACCGTTCTCATACGATTTCGTGTTCCCAGGCCGCAGACCCGCAAAGGTTGGCAGGTAACGCCATTCATTCATCTGGCTTTCGGTGTTCTTGAAACCGTATTTATCGAGCAGCTCCCGGGCGTCCGCCGCGTCCGCCACCAGCTCGTCAGGATCGCCGTGGTAGGCGTGCCACGAAAAGAAATCGAGCGGCAGCTTCCGGTCGCGGCAGAAGGCTAGAAACGGCTCCACTCGCTGGCTATGAATTCCGGCGGCGGCGGGGCCGCCGACTTTCAGCGCCGGGTCGTGTGATTTAATGGCTCTGGCCGCTGTTTCGTAGAGGGCGAAATATTGTTCCTGGGTGCCGTGCCACATGTCGGGATATTCTGTTTCATTCCAAATCTCCCAGTAACGGATGTTATAGTGAAAGCCATTGTTCCAGCCTTCGTTGTAGTGCCGGATGATATGAAGACAGATGGTTGTCCACTTCTGAAAATCGACCGGAGGATCGGTGTGATACCGGGTCCATGGTTCAATGCACTGGCCAAGCCGGTAGATGATGGCTGAATGATTGGCGACGATAGCTGCCAGATAATCATCCGTCTTGGCGAAAAGATAGTTCTGCGGATCTTCAGGATCAGCGCTGAACAAGGGAAAAATGCACGAAACATCGACCACGTCAGGAAATGGCCAATGGCAATCGTGCAATCGCGTGGAAGGAAACCCAGCCTGGGCATGATAGCTGTTCAGGCGGGCATTTTCGCCATTTGCGAGCGGACCGTGGTTGACGCCATGCAGCGCCTTGACCTGACCCAGCGGTTTGGCCAGGTCAATCACCAGCGTCGTTTCCGGTTCGGCCGCCGCCAGCGGGCCCAACGCCGGCCATAAGGCAAAGAGGAGACTGACAATGTGAACTCGAAAATGGTTCATATGGATATAATTACTACATCCGCCATCCCCGTACCCGGGGTTTCACCCGGCGGTCTTTTGAGGAGGCAACACTAAACAGGTTTTCTCAAGGCGTCGATAGATATTTAATCTTCGGGGGTATCGGTGTGGATGAGTTTGACCCGAAGGGGGATGCCCTCATAAACCTTCAGTGGCTTGCCTGAGCCGGCCTTCGGTCGGCGGCTGAAGCGGTCGCACACAGGTGCCCTTGTCCGCGGCGCCGGTGACGATCGCATCGAGTTGTTGTCCAATTTTTACCGATAGCAGCAACGCGGCAGCCGACTTAACCTCGCGCTGCTCAACTTTGGTATGACGGCGACTTTTTGCTCGCGCGCTTGGTTGGCTTGAGACAGTCAGGCTGGAGCGTCAATGGAACTTACGCGCACCAGTTTTTTGTTCACAAACTCCTGGATGCCCATGCTGGAAAGCTCGCGGCCATAGCCGGAATTCTTGATGCCGCCGAACGGCAAATCCGCTGCCGTCCAGGTCGGGTGATTGATGAAGACCATGCCGGTATCGATGCGGCTGGCCACGCGCTTCCCGCGCGCGAGGTCGGCAGTGAACACTGAACCGCCCAATCCGAACTCCGAGTCATTCGCGAGTTCCACGGCCTCCTCCTCGTCTTTGACCCGGAAAAACAGGGCGACCGGTCCAAAAAATTCTTCGTGGTAGGCCGGATTGCCCGGCTTGATGTTTGTCAGGATCGTTGGCTCCATGAAACATCCGGGGCGATCAATCCTATTGCCGCCCAGCGTGAGCTTTGCGCCCTTGGAGACAGCCTGTTTGATCTGGCCGAGCAGTTGGACCAAAGCTGCTTCTGTGGAAAGGGGTCCCAATGTGGTTGCCCAATCCATCGGGTCCCCCGGCTTGAAGGCCGCGAGCGCGGCCTGGAATTTTTCGAGAAACTTGTCGGCCACGGATTCGACGACAATGAACCGCTTGCCGGCGACGCAACACTGGCCCATGTTGTTCATCTTCGCCCAGACTGCCCACCTGACCGTCTTTTCCAAGTCGGCATCCTCCAGCACGATGAAAGCATCGCTGCCGCCCAGTTCCATCGTGGTTTTCTTAAGATTTTGTCCGGCCCGAGCGGCCACAGTCTTTCCGGCATCGACGCTACCGGTCAGCGCCACCCCTTCGACCCGTGAATCGTCAATCACGCGATTGACCTGCTCGTGAGAAATGAACAGATTCGTATAAGCGCCGGCGGGCGCACCCGCCTCCAGCCAGAGGTTTTCAAAGGCCAGGGCACATTGTGGCACGCACCCGGCGTGCTTGACCAGTACGACATTGCCCGCCATCAGATTCGGCGCGGCAAAGCGGGCGAGTTGGTAGTAGGGAAAATTCCACGGCTGGACGCCAAAAAGCACACCCAGAGGTGTGTTTTCAATCACCGCCTCGCCCGAATTCGGCTGGAGCGTTTGGGGCGCGAGAAAGCGTTCCGCATGCTCGGCGTAATAGTCGAGAATGTCCGCGCTCAGCTCCACTTCACCGCGGGACTCGGCGATCAGCTTGCCCATTTCCAGCGTCACCGGCTTGGCAAAATCATCCACTCGCGCCCGCAAAATTTCCGCGGCTTTGGTGACCACAATCGCGCGCTCGGCAAAACTCTTAAACCGCCAGGTCTCAAAACAGGTGGCCGCCGTTTCGAGGGCGGTCTCCAGTTGTTTGTTGGTTAATTCCTTGAACTTCTTCAGGGCTTTTCCATTCGCGGGATTGATGCTCTGGTAACTCATAACCGCGAGGGTATTGAACGGCGCGGCCAAGGGGCATGGGGTGTTCTCCCCATATTGCACTTGCTGGTCATCAGGGCACACAAACTCGGCGTGCTCCAAAGATGGATGTTCAGCGTTGAACGCCAGCGTGAAATCGGAAATGCTGAGAGGGTATGAGGACTATTATATCCTATGAAGGTACTTTTCGTCGCTGACCTGCATTATGCGTTGAAGCAATTCGACTGGTTGCTGGCAAATGCGGCCGGTTACGATGTGGCGGTGATCGGTGGCGACCTGCTGGATCTGGGCTCGCTGCTCGACCTGGACGTACAGATTGTGGTGGTGGAAAAATATCTGGGCCGGCTTCGCGCGCGAACCCAACTGCTGGTCAGTTCCGGCAATCACGATTGCGAGGCGCGGTCAACTGCCAACGAAGCTGTTTGCAAATGGCTCCACGAGGTCAAAACCGGACAGATGTTCGTTGACGGGGACGCCGTCGAGATTGCAGGCTCGCTCGTTACAATTTGCCCGTGGTGGGACGGGCCGATATCGCGCGGCGAAGTTGAGAAGTTGCTGATGCGGGATGCCGCCCGGACCAAGTCGAAGTGGATCTGGATTCATCATGCCCCGCCAGACTGCTCGCCCGTGAGCTGGACGGGAAAGAATTTCGGCGGCGACGAATTCCTGGTTGAATGGGTCCGGCGCTTCGAGCCGGACCTGGTACTTTCCGGCCACATTCACAATGCGCCTTTCGTTCCCCGTGGTTCCTGGGTTGACCGGATCGGCAAGACCTGGGTATTCAATCCCGGCAAACAAATCGGTAGCCACCCCACGTGCCTCAGATTCGATCTCGACCGGATGAGTGTGGAATGGGACTCCTTTGAGAGTCGAGGGCGGCAGCAGCTCAGCATTCCCGTCGGAGCGTTTACCGGCCCGGCTCTCGTGGCTGATGATGCATGAGCGAACTGAGAACTTCGTCCACCATGCCGATATGGTCGTGACCCTCGTATTGCTGTTTCAGGTCCACGAGATATTTGTTGAGTGTATTGAGGCGTGCGGCCAGCAGCGTGGCGAGGTGGAGGCTGGCTTCGGGCGAGGACTCCAGAAACCGGCGCGGATTTTCGACGAGCACGAAGGAGCTGGCTTTTAACGTGCGGATCGTGACGTGATGACCGCCACCCAGCAGCACGGACATTTCGCCGAAGATGTTGCCCGGCGCAGAAGCCTTGGCCACGCGAATATTGTCGCGCAGTATCTCGACTTCCCCGTGGACGAGCACCCACAACGGACCGCTCGCAGCGCCCTGTTCGATGACAATTTCGCCCGCTTCAAAGCTCTCAACTTTGTGTCCGGCGACCAGTTGCAAGATGGCAGACATGACGGAACATCGTTAGCCGTTCAAGAATCGCGAGTAAACAGAAAAATTGAATGGAATGACGTGGCAGGAGTCCCTGGGAACGCCGCGTGCGCGGAACGCATTGGCTCGCCGCACACCGGTCGTGACGTTTAATAGGGTCCGCTCACTTGAGTTTGATCTTCGCCGGGAGAAACAAGAGACCAATGCCACCGACTAAACTCATGAGGCCGACGGGTCCCAGTTTTAACCAAGGAATGGATCCAGCGGGCCGCCCCTCGGAAGCAAAAGCCGCCACGACCAAAACCATGCCCGCGATCAGCATCAAAATTCCGATTACCAAATAGTGTTTATTCTTTGTCAAGTTCATTGGATTTTGGATTGCCTTGAAATTGGGTTTCCGGCGTAGGACTTCCTGGGGTTCTCAAAAACCACGTTGTGGATCGCGAGGAGGCGCATGCACTTGGTCTCCGAATAATAAAAATTTCACGAAGGCCATCCTCCCAGCCTTCAACGACAAATACGAGGATATTCATTCGTCCGCCCGAAGTCCGCGCAGTTCAAGCTGGCAACAAGTGGTTGCCTCGAACAACTTATTGCAACATTATTGGAAGAAAATACCATGACGTCGCGAGAACGTGTTCTGACCCTGCTGGCCGGTAAATCGGTGGATAGGCCTCCAGCCATGCCCATTACCATGATGTGGGCGGCGGATTTGATCGGCGCCAAATATCACGATTACGCGACGCGCGCCGAAACGCAGGCCGCCGCCCAATACGCTGTCGCGCGCCAGTTCGGTTTCGATCAGGTTTCCGTCATCTCTGATCCGTGCTGCGAAGCTGCGGATCTGGGGGCGGCGATTTTCTATCCGCCGGACGCTCCACCCGCTATCATCGAAGAACGGGCGCGGCTCGCCAACTCAGCCGACTTGAGCACCTTACATGTTCCCGACCCGCATCGGACTGGCAGCCGCATGGCCAACCGGATTGAGGCGGTGGAGCTCTTGCATCAGCAGGCTGGCGATACGCACTTCGTGGAAGGTTGGGTAGAAGGGCCCTGCGCTGAAAGCGCGGACTTGCGCGGGATCAACACGCTGATGATGGATTATTACGACGATCCCGACTTTATCCACGGGCTGGCGGATTTTACCGTGGACACGGCGTTAAAATTCGCCAAGGCTCAGATCGAAGCGGGGGCGGACATCATCGGGGTCGGCGATGCTGCCGCCTCGCTCATTGGCCGGGAACTGTATGATGAATTTGTTTTTCCCCACGAAAAGCGGCTCGTGGACGGCATTCATGCCGCTGGCGGCCGGGTGCGGCTGCACATTTGCGGCCGTACCATTCAACTGGTGGATGCGCTCGGCAAGCTTGGTTGCGACATTGTGGATTTGGACACGATGGTGGATTTGCGCGCGGCTCGCGCCGCGATGGGCGACCAGCAGGTGTTGCTGGGAAATGTCCACACAGTCAAAGTGGTAAAAGACGGCCCGGCAACCGACGTGCGCCGCGAGTTGGCACAGTGCTGCGCCGCTGCTGGGAAGGCGTGGATCGCAGGGGCGGGCTGCGAAGTGCCGCGCCATTCGCCGCCGGAAAACGTGCGCTGCTTTGCCGAAGTCCATCGAAGTTGATCAGCGCGCAGTATGGCGGTGATAGTTTGACGCATGAATGCTCCTTTCCCCGTTCCTGAACCGGTATTGCGCCCGCCGAAATTTGCGCTGTTGGCCTGCCCAGTGTTTGAACGGGAGATCGGGTTGCACGCCGCCGCCGCGGCGCACATTGTCGAGACGCGCTATTTCGAAATGGGTTTGCACGACCGGCCCGATCATCTCCGCACCGAGCTGCAAAAAAATTTGAGCGCCGTCGATGCGCGGACGGACATCGAGGCGGTGGTGCTGGCCTACGGACTCTGCGGTCGCGGCACGGTGGGGCTGCGTCCCCTCCGGCATAAATTAGTCATTCCGCGGGCGCACGATTGCATTACCGTGTTCATGGGCAGCAAGAGCACCTACGCCGAACATCAACGAGCTTGTCCCACCGCCTACTACTACACGCCCGGATGGAATCGGGAGCGGCGCGTTCCCGGGCCGGAAAGGCTGGCGGCAGTGAAGGCCGAACTGGCGAAAAAGTTCGATGCCGATGACGTGGACTGGTTGGTCAAGACTGAGCTAGAACAATGGGCATTGCATGACACGGCTACCTACCTCGACCTCGGCACGGATGATGCCGATGGGGAGGCGGATTATGCGCGGCGCTGCGCCGACTGGCTGGGATGGAGATTCGAACGCATCCGGGGCGATGCGACACTCCTGCGCGATTTACTATGGGCTAAATGGGACCAGGCCCGTTTTCAAATCATCGAAGCGGGACAGCAACTCGGCCAGTCGCCAGACGAGCGTATCATGCGCGCGGAGCCTGCCGTCCCATGAGCCAGCCCCTCCAACTCCAGGTTGAACTGGGGGCTGGCGAGCGGCGGATAATCCCGCTCCCTTTCGGCCAGCGTTCGCTGGCCGACGTTCTCGGCGCGCACGGGCTGCCGCTGAACACGCGGTGCGGCCAGCGCGGGCTCTGCCGGGGTTGCGAGGTGGAATTGTGCGCCGGTTCCCTGACGGTGGATGGCGGCCAAATCAATGCGCCGGCCGTGGTTCAGGCCTGCCGAGCCAGAATATCCGGCCCGGCCCAGATTCACCTGCCGGCTCGTTCGCGCGTTGAACCTCGACCGCGGGTCGGGGAAACCTTTGAGATCGCCGTGCCGCATGCCCATCAGCCGGTGTTTCCATTTGTCTCCGGCGGGCGCGACACGGCGTTCGTGGTGGATGCAGGCACGACGACGGTAGTCCTGCTGCTCGTGGATCTCAGCACTGGCGAAGTGCTGTCGCGGGCTGGCGCATTCAACGACCAAATCCGTTTTGGCGACAATGTGATCACGCGCATCGAAGCGGCCGGTACTCCGGAAAAGCTCTCCGCCATGCAGCGCGCAATCGTGACGGAAACCATCCAACCCCTGTTGCTGCGGGCCTGCGAGCGCGCCGGGCGTCCAATGGCAGGCATCGCTGGTGGCGCAATCGCCGGAAACACGACGATGCTGCATCTGCTGGCGGGCGCGGACCCAACAACGCTGGGCATTGCGCCGTTCACACCGCGATTCATCGCCGGCCGACAAATTTTGGCCGCCGAGATCGGATTGACCCCGAATGGCCTTGCGTCGGAAACGCCCATTCAACTGCTGCCCGGTATTGCCGCCTATGTCGGCGCGGACATCACGGCCGGAATTTTTGCCTGCGGCATGGGGTTCGATCCGTTGCCCAGCCTGCTGGTGGACATGGGCACGAACGGCGAACTTGTGTTGCAGAGTGGAGGCAGGTTGACGGCGTGCGCGACCGCCGCCGGTCCAGCGTTTGAAGGCTGTGGGCTGAGCTACGGAACGCGGGCGTGTGACGGCGCGGTCAGCGATTTGAATCTGACGTTGAATCCGTTTCAGCTTGAAACCAAAGTCATTGGCAACGTACCGCCGGTGCGGGCGAGCGGCATTTGTGGCTCGGCTTACGTGGACTTTCTGGCGACGGCGCGGAGGACCGGGTTGCTGGGGCAAACAGGACGATTTGAACTGTCAGCCTGGAACAATGTGCCCCCACAAAACCGTTTTGACGACGATGGCGAACGGGCGTTGCGCCTAACCGAAACCAACGGCGCCAGCGCGCTGCGCATCAGCGAGGTGGACGTCGCATTGTTGCTGCAGGCCAAGGCGGCCATCGGCGCGGGCATTGAAATATTGTTGGAGAGGGCGGGTATCCGGGCGGCGGACTTGGGGCGCGTTTATTTGGCGGGCGGATTTGGCATGCACTTGGACGTTGCGCATGCCATTGCGATCGGTTTGCTGCCCGGCTTCCGCCCCGAGCAGGTGCGCGTGGTGGGCAACACGTCGCTGGCCGGCGCACTGCTGGCGGTGGTGGACCGAACCGCGCTGCCGGCCATGGAAAATCTGCGTACGCAAATAGAAGTCATCGAGTTGAGCCGCGCTGATGAATTTGAGGACCGTTACATTGAACACCTGACGCTGCCGTGAAACCGAACGACTTTCCCGCGATTCCGCTGTTGGAACATCGGCCTTACGACCGGATTCGCGAGTTGTATTTGTTTCAGGAACCAATGCTGCTGGCGGCCATCCGGCGCGGCGACCGGGGCGAGGCGCGGCGGATCATTAACCACGTCTTGGTTCACATCTATAGCGCGGGCGAGGAACGAAGCGATTTGCTGAAAGGGTTGTTGTTGGAACTGGTGGTGATGATTTCCCGCGCGGCGGTCGAGGCCGGCGCGCGGCAATCGGAGGTGCTGGGCATGAACTTCCGTTTTCTCACCGAGCTGGCGGAGCTGAGCGACGACGAGGATTTGGCCGCGTGGCTGCGCAAGATGCTGGAAAACGTATTTTCGACCATTGAGCGGCAGAAGGATTTCACGCCCCCGCTGCTGATTGGCAAAGCGCTGGATTTCATGAGAAACAACTTGCACCGGGACATTTCGCGGGACGAGACGGCGCGGCATGCCGGAATTTCGCCGAGTCATTTCTCGCGGCGGTTAAAAGAGCGTACGGGCCGGTCGTTCACGGAGTTGTTGCGCCAATGCCGCGTCGACCTGGCTTGTGAATTATTGGGCCGTCCCGAGCAGTCGCTGGCTCAGATTGCCGACACCTGCGGCTTCTGCGACCAGAGCTATTTTACCCATGTCTTTCAGGAGGTAAAAGGCGTAACCCCGAGACAGTTTCGCGACCACGGTTGGACCAATGGCCGTTAGCCATTGTTGGTGTGGACGGCCCGGCTTATCGCCGCCAAGTGATTTGGCGCCGTGCCGCAACAACCTCCGATCATACGCGCCCCGGCGGCGAGCAGGCGGGTCGCGGCGGCGGCCATATCCTCCGGCCTGGCGTCGTACGTCGTGCGCCCGTTTTCCGTTCGGGGCGAACCGGCGTTGGGCCGGATCACGACCGGGGCTTTGCCGGCGGCGCCGGCGAGTTGCTTCCCCAAGTCCACATAATCATCCAGGCTCAAGGCCGTACCACAGTTTGCGCCCACCATTTCCGCGCCGGCGGCCAGGGCGCGCTGCGCGGCCTCGGCGGCGGTCACGCCCATCATGGTGCGAAATTCACCCCGCGCGGTTTTCTGAAAGGCAAAAGTGGCGATGACCGGAATTTTGGGGTCACAAGCCTTCGCCGCCTCCAAAGCGATGACCGCTTCGGCAGGGTCGCTCATCGTTTCGATGAGGATGGCGTCCGCGCCGCCTTCTAGCAACGCGGCGATCTGGTCGCGGAACGCCGCGCGCAAATCATCCGCCGTGGTGTCGCCTAGCGGTTCGAGGAAATCGCCAAACGGTCCGACGTCGCCAAGCACCCAACCCGTGGGGCCGGCCGCCGCCCGGGCGATTTGCGCCGCGGCGCGGTTCAATTCCGCCCCGCGGTCCGCCAAACCATGACGTGCCAACCCGAAACGCGAGCCGCCAAAAGTATTTGTGGTGATGAGATCGCAACCGGCCTGGCGATAAGCAAGATGAATCCGGCCGATCTCTGCCGGACGATTGACGTTCCAAAGCATCCCACATTCGCCGCTGCCGAGACCGAGCGAGATAAGTTGCGTGCCCATCGCGCCATCGCAGCAGAGCGGGCGGCGGTCAATTTCTTGAAGAAGCGGCGCGGGGTTCATGACTGGAGATGTTCTTAGCCGACAGTGCGGCGGAAGGCAATACTTGTTTGGCCAATAGCACGGAAACACAAAAGAAACGCACCGGATTACAAGACCGCGCGACTTGAATCCGGCAAACTGCGTTGGCTATGAATGATCTGCATCCGCTCACCCAAGCCATCGTCGCTGGCCGGCGCAAGGAAATCCCCAACCTCGTCAACCAATGTATCGCCGCCGGCGAGAAGGCGGGTGACATCGTCACAAATCGCCTGGTGCCCGGCATGGCCATCGTGGGCGAGAAGTTCAAGCGGAATGAAATCTTCGTTCCCGAAATGCTCATCGCCGCCCGCGCAATGAAGGAGGCATTGAAAATTCTGGAGCCGGCGCTGGTGGCTGCCGGGGTGAAGCCCGAACACAACGCGGTCATCGGCACGGTGGAGGGCGATTTGCATGATATCGGCAAAAACCTCGTCGCGATGATGTGGAAGGGGGCTAACATCGAAGTAATTGACCTCGGCGTCAATGTGGCGCCCGCCAGATTTGCTGAGGGCGTAAAACAGCACAAGCCCAAGCTGGTGGGGTTGTCCGCCTTGCTCACCACCACCATGCCGGCCATGCGCGAGATCGTGAAGGCCATTCGCGCGTCCGGGGTGCCGGTCAAAATCGTCATCGGCGGCGCGCCAATTACGGATGAGTTCGCCCGGGAAATTGGCGCCGACGGCTATTCGCCCGATGCCAGCAGCGCCGTCGACCTGGCGATGGCGCTGTTGCAGGGCAAAGTCTGACGCCGGACGTATTCCATTCTTGTTGGCCTGCGCAGCCCTCCTTCACAGCCTGCCAACTCGCGTTCGTTGCCGAATCCGTCGCCAAAACTCTGGTGCTGGACCCTAAACTACCGCCGGCAGATTTTTCAGCTCCTGCTTCAGAGGTGTCGAACAAGGATCAATATCGGAGAAATTTCTATTCTGATCGCCGTTTACACCGCCGTAGATAAATTAAAGGGCGATTTGTGAAAATATCTCTAAAGGAGTTTGGGCCATCGTACGATAAGCACGCAATGCGATAGGGCGTCACAAAAGAGAACCCTGGTGCACATCGTGACAAAATATTTTATGAAAAGAAGCCCGCACATGCTGGGCCAGCGCCTGGCCTGTCAGCTGATACCGGGGTCCCAGCCAGTTTTGCCAACCACCACTGGTTGTTCGCCGATAGGGGGCAGATCGCTCGGACTCATTCCTCAGTCTAATATGGCAAATAGATTCAAATGGGCGCTGGCGGTTCTGGCGCTTTGGGCCGGCATCATCCAGCCGACGAATGCACAATGGCTTACGCAGACAAATGTGATCGTTCCGGGTTGGTCGGCGGTTTACTGCTACGTGGACGCGTCCAGCCAGCCAATCCTTCCCGCGATATCCGGTGTACCGCTTGCCGCGGGCAACCCGATTGACCAGATTTGGCTGTGGAAATACCCGGTTAGCGACGCACAATATTCAACCAGCCCGAATAATCCGCTGAGCGGCGGCGGTCAATGGCTGACTTGGCAATTATACCAAACCAATTCAGCAAATACGCTTTCGGCCATTATTCCCAATTCCGCTTATTTGGTTCATTCCAGCGCCACCACCAATTACACATGGAAGGTGCAAGGTCATCCGGTGGCCCCGAGTTACACTTGGGACATGACGGGGCTAAATTTCATTGGCTTCGACACTCCCTATGCCACGCCGCCCAGTTTTCAGAACTATTTTTCCCCGGATCCGGCCGTTTCGGCCATTGTTCAGATTTACCAATACGTGGGCGGAGACTTTTCACCGGTCAATCCGCAGTACATTTTTGCCACAGGCAGCACGCCGGCAAACCGCGGGCAGGCCTATTGGGTGAGCGCTACCAATGTTTTTAACGCCTACTTCGGGCCGTTCAAACTTTCATTGCCAAACCCGGTCGGCCTGAGCTATGGCAGCACGGTGGGGCAGCTCACGATCAGCCTGGCGAATTCCACCACCAATAACCTCACCGTCACCGCGCGCTTGCAGCCATCGGAAATCCCGCCAGCCGGACAAGCCAACATCGTGGGCGTTCCCCCCTTGCTGCTGCGCGGGGCGTTAAACTCAGCCACCCTCACCTACGCCTATACCTCCCTGCCGGTCGGGACTGCCAACAGCTGGACGCTGGCGCCGGCTGGACAGCCGGGATCCACGATTTCGTTTGTGTTGGGGGTAAATCGCTTCGCAATGACCGGCTCTCCGGGTGCGCTTTATGCCGGATACCTTCAATTTACGGATTCGCTCGGTTTCTCTGAGGTGGATGTGCCGGTTTCGGCCGTGACGGCGAATACCGCGGGGTTATGGCTTGGCAGCGCGAGCATTTCGCAGGTGGGCAGCTATCTGAAGAACTACGCCACCAACGTGGACGGTTCGTACCAGCAGGCACCGGTCACCGAGCAGCATTTTGTCACGAATTATCCTGCGATGTTCGTGACCACCAATCAGGTGATTAACGAAACGGTGGTATCGAATATTGTCGTGAATTACTCCAACAATACCAACTTGGTGGTAAACTATTACACCACCAACTGGAACGCCGGGGGCACCAATTACTTTGTGCTGGGCACCAACCAGGCGGTTGATACGTACGCCCTCAGCAACCTGGTCATCACCACCACGACCACCAACTTCTATGTGACGAACAATACCATCGTTTGGCAGTCGGTTTGGTCCACCAATCTGACCGGCAGTGCCTTTGCGGTCACCAACTTCATGACCGTCACCAATATCATTGCCAAGACGACGAATAATGCTCCCGTGGTCGTCACCAATCTCGTGGTCAACTACCTTGCCGTCACCAACGAAGTGACCACGAATGCGCCGTATAGCGGTCCCGTGACGATCCAGAGCGTCAGCAATTGGACGGCGAACAGCACAATCTTAACCACGAACAAAGCCTTTCTGGTTGTGGGCACCAATGCCCTGTCGCTGGTAACCACCAACGGGGCCGTGCAAAACTTTGCTTATTGGGTGACCAACCTCACTGTCAGCGTGACGGCCACCACGAATTTTGTGGTCACCAATACCGCCATGGATGTGATTGTCAACGGCCCGCTCCGAATCGTGGTGAATCCGCAAATCTACAATTATTCCGTGTCCACCTCCTGGGAGACCAACTACCTGACCAATACCTTCGCGATCAGCAACAGTTTCGCGCAACTGGCGGGGGGATCCAGTTTGCTGGGCAGTGTTACCAATCAACTGTTTGCCGTTGTCACGAACGGACCGATTGTTTCCTGGTCCACCAACTACGGCGTCACCCTGTATGTGGCAACCACCAATGCCGCCTATACCGTTACCACCAATGCGATGACCGGCGGTGGCTATGTGGTCACCTCCATCAATACAAATCTGGGGGCGGTAGTGACCCCGTATCCCTTGCGGTTGATCATTTTCAATGATGGCACCAACGCAACCCTCCTGCAACGCGTCTATTATGGAATCAACCAAAATTCGAACATCGTCGCGACGACCCAGGAAAGCCTGCTGGATCCTTCACATTTGAATTCTGCACGGCGGATTTCCTGCACGAGTTTGCCGTGGACACCGAACAATACCACCTGGCCCTTTGTGGGACAACTAGTCTTGGGGGGCGCGCTCTCGACCACGGTTACGGATAATTATGACGATCAA
>Ga0182030_10008446_pt1 | contig 21306 bp, 11 predicted proteins | sample 812S3MmetaG_FD_121299 | JGI IMG/M metagenome (GOLD analysis project Ga0182030, IMG submission 121299) | Permafrost microbial communities from Stordalen Mire, Sweden - 812S3M metaG (Illumina Assembly) | ecosystem: Environmental > Terrestrial > Soil > Wetlands > Permafrost | place: Sweden...
AAGCTGGCGTTCTATTTCTAGGGGATGCAAAGCCGGGCGCGCAGGACTCGGACAGCCGTAGCGGCGCGGTGAATGGTGCGCGTTCCGATCAGAGCAACCTCACATTGGATGGTCTGGACAACAACGATCAGGGGCGGGGCTATGCTTTTTCCGGGGTGCTACGATCAACTCGCGATTCGGTGGAAGAATTCAGAGTTGTTACGACGAATGCAAACGCCGATTCGGGGCGATCGTCTGGCGCACAAATTTCGCTCGTGACACGAAGCGGCACTAACAAGGTGCATGGTAGTCTGTACGAGTATTTTCGGCCTACGAATACCGTAGCAAATGACTGGTTCAACAAACAGGCACAGATAGAAAGCGATGAAGAGAACCGGCCCGGGAAATATCTTAGAAATACGTACGGAGTCACAGTAGGTGGCCCACTTGCGAAGGATAAGCTCTTCTATTTCGGCACCTACGAGGGACAGAAGATCGCCGAGAGCAAACAAGTGACACGCAATGTACCGTTGGCAAGTTTTCTGGCAGGCAATTTAACTTATGTGAATGCGTCGGGGACAACTACGACTCTGGGGCCATCCGATTTGGCTTCGATCGATCCCAAATGCTCGGCGGAAGGCGGGTGTCCTCTTGGTCCTGGTGTAAACTCAGCAGCCATCCAATATTTGTCGCAACTACCTGCTGCCAATGGGAACAACGGAGGAGATGGATACAACATTGGCAGTTACACGTTCTCATCGCATGCGCCTGAATCCCTCATCACATACATTTTCAAGCTTGACTACAAGCCGAACAGCAGGCATACACTTTTCGTGCGTGGCAATTTACAACAAGACAACGTTGTTTCTGAGGCGCAATTTCCAGGTTCTCTCCCGAACACGCAGACCTACGACAATTCGAAGGGACTAGCGGCAGGCGATATCTGGTATATCTCAAATTCCATGGTGAATAATTTGCGCTATGGTTTTATTCGCCAAGGCTACTCGAACCGGGGATCAACCACTTCTGATTTTGTAACGTTTGGCGGTATAGACACGCTTGCATCGACATCGAACACCTCTGCAATTATAAGCATCCCCGTCCATAATGTGGTTGATGATCTTACTTGGAGCAAAGGGGCGCATACATTCCAGTTTGGTGGAAACTATCGCTTAATTACCGACAATCGACAAGTGGATGCAACGTTATATAAGCAGGGGAATGTCACGCCGTACTATTTGACGATTGGAAGTATCGCAGGACAAGGGACAAGTCTAGATCCAGGAGCATTTGGATACGCTCCGGTGGGGCAGAATTTTTATAACGCTTACAACCGCGCGATTGCCGATATTACAGGGCTAATCACACATGCTTCTGAATACTTCAATTACAAGGTGACGGGAAGTTCGTTATCGCCGCTGCCAGCAGGTCAGTGGACAAAGAGGAGCTTTGTCGCCAGCGAGGCGGAATTCTATGGACAAGATAGCTGGAAGGTGAAGCCGAATGTAACAGTGACGGTTGGGCTACGCTATGGGTTATTGCAGACGCCATATGAGTCTCATGGGCAGGAGGTAGTGCCGACATTCAATCTTGGCGGATGGTTTGATAATCGAGCGAAGGGTGCCGCTATGGGGGAAACTGTACAGCCAGATATTTCTTTCATGCAGGGTGGGAGGGCGAATCATCAGCCTGGCCTTTGGAGTATGGACAAGCTAGACCTGGCCCCTCGGTTCTCAGTTGCATGGTCGCCGATCAGCAAGGCTTCCATTCGAGCAGGGTGGGGTCTTTATTACGATCACTTTGGGCAAGGAGTGGTCAATTCATTCGATTCGCAGGGGTCTTTCGGCCTCTCATCTAATGCTGCAAACGGTGTGGATCAAGACGTAAATACAGCGCCGCGATTTTCGAGCGAGACCAGTGTTCCCACCAGCATCATTCCGTCCATTTCTTCAACGGGAACACTGCCGACAACACCGCCGCCCATCCAAGCGCTTACATGGGGAATTGATGGCTCACTCAAGACTCCGTATTCGCAGGTCTTTGACTTTTCGATTCAGTATGAGCTTCCGAAAGGAAACTCGCTGGAAGTAACTTATAACGGCAGACTTGGTAGACGCTTGCTACAAATGCGTGATATCGCAACGCCTCTAGATTTGAGCGATCCAAAGAGCGGTACGGACTGGTTTGCAGCAGCCTCGCAGTTATCGAAGGACGTGGATGCAGGCTTGACGATCAGTCAGGTCGCGACCAACCCATACTGGGAGAATATGTTTCCGAACGCAGCGGGTAACGGATACTCCGCGACTCAGAATATTTACAACGATCAATTCAAAGCGTTCCGAGGGAATGAGACCGCGGCCTTGTATGACTTGGATCTGGGCTATTACGGAAACACTCCAGTGAATCAGCAATTCCGTTTCTTCGATCCTCAATATGCCTCTTTGTATGTGTGGTCCTCGGTAGGAACGAGCAGTTACCATGCGATGCAACTGTCATTTCATCATCCGATGTCGCGTGGATTGAGCGCGGACATGTATTACACGCTGTCGAAATCGATCGATCTTGGGTCGGACGCGGAGCGTCTTGCTCCGAATAGTTCATCCGTTGGTGGAAACGCATTCAGCCAGATCATCAACGTGTATAACATCAGGGGAAATCGCGGCGTATCTGACTTTAACACGACGCATGCGATTACCGGGAACCTGCTGGCGTTGCTGCCATTTGGTCGAGGGGCGGCGATTCTTTCGAATGCAAATACCTTGGTGGATGAGTTGATTGGGCACTGGAGTCTTACTGGCTTAACGCATTGGACGAGCGGACTGCCATTTACAACGATCGATGGATTGGGGTGGGGGACGGATTGGGCTGACAACAGCTTCGATGTCGCAACGAAGAAGATAGCCACGGGCGGTCACACGAATGTTTTCAAAAATCAGGCTGCTGCACTTGCGAGTATTCGTGCTCCGTATCCCGGGGAGACCGGGGAGCGCAACAACTTGAACGGCATGGGCTATTTCAGCGTGGATGCTGGACTCACAAAGATATTCAAAATTAAGGAAAAGCAGGACATCAAATTTGCAGCAGAGGCCTTCAACGTTACGAACTCAGTGCGATTCGATCCCCACAGTATTGTGAACGATCCGTTTGGCAGTCCAACTGCTTTTGGTCAATACACTGCGCTGTTGACTGATGGAAGGCGGATGCAGTTTTCATTGCGCTACGCTTTCTAACTGGGGATCAAGAGGCTTTTGCCAGCCGGCAAGAAGTGGACGGCTGGCATTTGGCTTTTGCTGGGCGATAATCTCTGCTCGACCGGCTGCAGATTGTGTGGTACGTTCGCTCTTTGAGACCTAACTGCTGTAATTGTCTTTGATCGGCCTTCGAGGCACGCGAAATGGGACACGCCGCCACTATCGATGAGAGAAAAGGGCGCAAGGCGCCATTGATCTCATTGGAGCACGCAGCCTCGGGACGTTATGCGGCAAGACGCAACAGGTCAGACTATCCAATTCCCGATAATCTGAATCTGATCTTGACATGCGCTCAAATTCTAGTCGCATTCACACTGCTGGATGTTGCGTCCCATGTGCGAAGTAACTATGTTGTATTTGGCGTGGCGATAGGTTTTGCGTTCGTGATGCAGTGCGGATTTTGCCTGGCACACGAGGTGGTTCATCGGAAGCTGCATAGTCATCGGGGCCTAAACCTTGGCATGGGAATTCTTCTTTTTTCCTTGTTTCCAGGGAGTCTGCATTTCTTTGAGGTGGCTCACCTGCTTCATCATCGAAGAAATCGGTCCGATGACGAACTTGAGGATTATGTTTTGCCGGGCGAAGTGGCCTGGGTAAAGCGAACGATGTACTATCTGCTTATTTCAGGGCTTTTCTGGCTGCTACTGCCGCTTTCATCTCTCGTCGTGGCAATAATTCCTTTGCATCGTATACGTCTGCCGAAGCCGGACCCGGATGCTGGATCATTTCGGAGATTCATTCAATTTTTGAATGGGGTGAGGCCGGGGCGGGTTCGCAGGGATTTGCTGGTTGCATCCGTTGTTTGGATCGCGGCCTCTGTCATATTGCATTTGCGTGTAGAGGCGCTTGCGATCTGCTATGCGGTGTTTGGCTTTTGTTGGGCGAGTCAGCAATATATTTATCATGTGCGGACGCCGCGGCATGCGGTTCTTGGGGCGCTTGACCTGAAGATATGGAAGCCGCTGGGATGGCTGTATCTTCACTTCAATTATCACCTGACGCATCACCTGGCCGTGTGGGTGCCGTGGAACTCTCTACCTGCAGTTGCAAGTCAGGATCCGGAGCAGAGTTACGTCTTGACTTATGCGAAGTTGTTCCGCCCTCCGGAGAGGTTAGAGCATGCGTGGCCCAATGAGTACCAGGCGGAGGGGCCGCTGCCTTCCAAGCCTAATCGAAGAATGAAATCGAGCATGGAATTGCCGTGGTGACAAAGGGAAACCTATTGATTTGTGCTGAAAGTGAGAGATATGAATCATCTTGAGACGAGCGCTGAAGAACCTGCGGTGCAGCTTGCTTCTATTCCACTCAATGCTTCTGTCTGGCAGGATGTGCTTGCCCAGGCGGTTACCGGCGAATTGATCGCCGCGTTGAACTACACGTCACTTGCGGAAATCTGCGATGACCCAGAGGAGATAGCTGATGCTCTTGAGCATGCTGATAACGAGCGGGGGCACGCCGCGGCGTTCAGTGAGGAGGGAAGGAAGCTTGGAATTGAGGTGACTGCGAATGTGGATGCGCAGTATTGGAAGAGACTGCGCATCGCATTTCTTGGAGCCGTCGCTGACCGGGACTTTATCGGGTGTTTGATCATTCAGGAGATCATGCTGGAATCCTTTGCAGTTGCCAGTTATGAGCGCGTGGGGCGAGTTGCGCCGGGAAGCATGGGCAAGGTGTTTTCAGCGATTGCTGCCGAGGAAGCGGATCACATTGATCATGCCATGTCAATCCTCAGGGCTGAGCGTGCTCGCGATGTGAAGGAATTCGATGCAAGAGTATACCGGTTGCATCTTGAGGTAATGACAACGCTTGCGGAGATGATGGCGAAAGATGACAAGAACGGACACTGCGAGGTGTGTCACGGCAATTGCGTGAAGCGGTCGCTTGGCACTGTTGGATTGAGCACCGGCGAACTGCGTGGAGCGTCACTGCAGCAGTACCTGCAGACGCTGGACAACCTGGGACTGCCGGGCGAGATCACGCTTGGGTGGGTCATGCAACTACCGGTTTAGCGGTCGGCGTGAAACGGGCAAGCGAAGAGAGGTCTACGGTTTGTGATGGCAGATGCGGATGCTGGCTACGCTCGCAGGTGACTTATCAACGCAGTGGGAAGCCTTGAGGCATCGATGTCTACAGAGTTTGCGCTGATTGGGCATCAAGAAAGCTGGGAGGCCGCGTCCGATGTCGTTTCCGCTTTGCGCGGACCCAAGCATGAACCTATTCCATATGAAGAGATCAGGGAGATATTGCCGTGGATTCCTCCACGGGTAGTTTGTCATGTAGATGTGCATTCGACAGCGGGGCATTCGTCGAGAGGGGTTTATGTCGATTCATTTATTCCACCGGATCGCCTTGACGTAGCCTATGTGCGCGAGAATCTTGTGCGTGTGCGCCAAGCCGCTGAGTGCGCCATTCGGGCCGGCGCGAGGGTTGTGAGTCTCGGAGGTTTCAGTTCCATACTATTAGAAGGTTCGTTGGATCAACTGCCAGACCGTCGCGGCACAGCGTTTACGACAGGTAACAGCCTCACGGTGGCATTTATTGTTGAAGGTATTGTGAAGATGTGCGCTCAGGAAGGGCGTGATCTATCCAGGTCAGTGGTGTTGATTCTGGGAGCAACGGGAGATGTAGGATCTGGTTGCGCACGCTGTCTGGCTCCCGTGGTGGGGCGAGTACTGCTTCATGCTCGCAATGCGGAACGGTTGGAGAAGTTAAGGCAGGAACTTGTGAAAGTCCACAGTCGCGTGGAGGTTGTTCTGGATTGCGAGAATTATCCCGCGGAGGCAGATATCGTAGTCTGCGCTGCGAGTGTGCCGTTTCCTTCCTTAGTCTTGAAAGGCATCTCGCCGGATGCGCTGGTATGTGATGCGGGATACCCCAAGAACCTTTTGCAATCCCTTGAGATGAGCCGACAGATCGTGTTCTTTGGGGGGTTGGGGCAAGTGACGGGAGGCATGAGTTTCAGTCCGGACCTAAGTGGGGTATTGAACCGGCATCCTTTTCCGGATGTTGCTCATGGTTGTCTGCTTGAGGGAATGGTGCTGGCGCTTGAGGGAAGATTTGAGGATTACTCGAAGGGCAGAGGGTTGATCACATCTGAAAGGGTGAAGGAGATTCACGCCATGTCATTGCGGCATGGAATCCGGTTGGCGCCATTCTATAACTCAGGCGGGGCTTTGAAGAGTACCGCAAGCTATGCTTCGGAAGGACGGACAAGATGAGTGCCGGTTCACAAGATCAAGTGGCCATTTCACAATTACTCTTCGGGATGAGTTGGGAAGATCCAGCCTCGGATCAGAGAGCTTTGTCGATCAAGCCGGGAGAGACGCTTGTGACTATTGGCTCCGGTGGTTGTAACAGCTTGACCCTTTTGCTTGATGATCCGGGAAAAGTGTATGCAGTGGATATCAATGCTTCCCAATCTTCTTTATTGGAGCTGAAGCGGGAGGCAGTCCGCCGTCTTGACTATCAGGTGCTGCGGCAATTCCTCGGAATCGATGAAGCGGACAATCGATGGGAGACATTCTGTGACTTACAAAGTAAGTTAAGTGAGGAAGCATCGAGGTATTGGACGAGCAAGGCAGACGCGGTTCGAGCTGGGGTTGTGTATCAAGGCAGATATGAGTCGTTCATTCAGAAGTTTGGCAAGGTGTTAGCGCTGGTGCAAGGGAAGAAGCGGATTGAAGGGTTTTTTCGTTGTGAAACGCTGGAACAGCAGAGACACTACTTTGAAAAGCGATGGAATACGGTCCAGTGGAGGCTCCTCTTTCAGTTAGCGTTTAACAAGCGCATGTTGGCGAAGCGTGGTCTGACGGCGGATTATTTTAAATTTGACGATGGGTCTTCTTCTTTTGCGGAGAGTTTCTTCCGGCGGTCAAAGCATGCCATGTGCAATATCCCTATTCAGGGAAATTATTTTCTGGCGCAGTATCTGCGCGGCCAGTACTGGAGTGAGGAAGCTGTGCCGGCTTATATGAAGAGAGAGAATCTCCCGCTGGTCAAGGAGCGGTTGGATCGACTTGAGATTGTTACCGCCGACGCGCAAAGCTGGTTGGGGAGGCAGCCGTCTGCTTCGATCGATGCTTTCAGTCTTTCGAATATCTGTGAGTTGATGAGTCCACAGGAAGCGGTTCGCTTGTTTACCGAAGTAGCGCGGACTGCTCGACCGGGCGCTCGTATCTGCTTTCGGAACCTGATTGTTCCTCGGGCTGCGCCGGAGAGTTTGCAGTCAAAGATTCAGCTTCAAGAGGGATTGAGTGCTGAGCTGCTTGCGCTAGACAGATCGTTTGTATATTCGAGGGTTCAGGCGTACGTGGTCCATTGAATTCAAGCGAGCTTGAGTCTTGCATGGTTGTATGAATTGGGACACTGGCAACGTTGAGATACTTGCATTGGCATGGACCTCAGCTGGCCATTTATATTGGAGGGATGGGCGAGGCGCGCAAAGTGGATCTGGTGGGGGTCGGGCTGAATGCCACTGACACTGTGATTCCACTTGCCACGTATCCTGCGCGCGGGGCAAAGGTTGAGTACACCAGCCATTCAGTGTTGCCGGGGGGGCAGGTTGCGACCACAGTCGTCGCTTGTCAGGCGTGGGGCGCAAAGACGCGATATGTGGGCAAGCTGGGCGATGATCATGCCGCGTTGTTGCATCGTCGCGCGTTTGCAGACGCGGGCGTAGAGACGCAGATTGTGACTGTTCCCGGGGGCGTGAGCGCACAGTCGTTGATCCTGGTGGATGAAGACGGGGAGCGGACGGTGCTGTGTCGGCGGGATGAGAAGCTGACGCTGCGTCCCGAGGAACTGGAACGGGAATGGATTGTTGGCGCGCGGGCTCTACACGTGGACGGCTTTGATACCGCCGCGGCGACGCTGGCGGCGACCTGGGCGCGAGAGGCGGGGATTCCCGTCATCGCGGATCTGGACGAGCTTTATCCAGGAGTGGAAGCGCTGTTAGAGAAAGTCGACTACTTGATCGTGAGCCGGGATTTTCCGTCTCGTTTGACCGGGGAGACAAACCTGGGACGAGCGCTGCGTGCGATGCAGGCCAGTTACGGGTGCAAGTTGTCAGCCGCGACGCTGGGGTCCGAAGGTGTATTCGCGTGGGATGGCGAAGGCTTTCACTATAGTGCTGCCTATCGAGTTCCGGTGGTGGATACGACGGGAGCCGGCGACATATTCCATGCTGGATTTATCTATGGGCTACTGCAGAATTGGCCGTTAGGGCAGCAACTTGATTTTGCCTGCGCTGCCGCTGCGTTGAACTGCACGGCAGTGGGTGCGCGCGGAGGAATTCGATCGCTGGATGCTATCGAAGGCCTCATGCAGACGGCGCCTCGCTATGCGGCGGCGGCTGTTTCTTTGGGCGCCGACTAATATAGCTCCCAGACTCATACAGACTTACGGTTCAGCGTGGCGATCGCGGGTGAGGTTGTAATAGATCACAGGCGTAACGATCAGGCTGAGGAAGATTGACAGCAGCAAACCTCCAATGACAGCGATGGCAAGTGGCTGAAGCATTTGAGAGCCCGCGCCGAGTGCGAAAGCAAGTGGGAGCATTCCACAGACAGCGGCGATCGCTGTCATTACGATAGGCCGCAGGCGCCGCTGGGCAGCGTGCAACATCGCTTGCCGGGCGAGAGCGCCTCGATCGGAAGTGCTCAACTCTGAGTCTGTGACGGTACGGAACTTTTCATCGGCGTCAAGGAGAAGGATGCCGTTCTTGGCGACGATACCGATGACCATGATCAATCCCATGAAGCTGGCAACGTTGAAATTGGTATTGGTAATCAGAAGAGCTGTGACAACTCCGACGATGGAGAGTACGGAACTGGAAAGAATGGCGATGGGTGCGGAGAAGTTGCGGAACTCCGTGAGTAGCACGCCGAAGACGAGTGCCAGCGCCAGGATCAAAACCCGAGCTAAGTCGCGAAAGGCTTTTTGCTGTTCCTGGTAAGTTCCGCCGTACGAGACACGGACCGACCTGGGAAGATTGAGACGCTCTACGGCTTGCTTGACCTTGGTCATGGCATCGCCAAGATTTGAGCCCTCAAGACGTCCGCTGACCAGCACAACCTGCTCAAGATTTTCGCGGCGGATTTCATTCTGCGGAGGCAACTGGATAACTTCCGCAAGCGAACCGAGCGTTGCTGTGTGGCCGGTGCTGGAGTTGAGAACGGTGTTCTGGATGGCGTCGAGCGAGGCGCGACTGGCTTCGGGAAGACGCACGCGGATGGTGTAGGGACGGCCGTTGACGATCATTGGATCGTTGGTAGGAAGTCCATCCATGATGGACGTGGCGTCTTCTGCTACTTCGGTCGGCGTGAAGCCGAGGCGGCCTGCGACGACTGGGTCGATCTGAAAATTGGTTGCCGGACCGCTCAGTGTATTGTCGACGCCGTTCTGTGTGTCGACGACGCCTGGGATTGCCTGGATGGCTCCTTGCACGCGGGGAGCGAGTTGATGGAGAAGGTCACCGTCGTTTGAAAAGAGCTTGATTTGAATGGGCTCTGGAGAGTTGGACAAGTCGCCGATCATATCCTGTAACACCTGAGTAAACTCAACATCGAGTTCTGGCTCGCTGGTTTTGAGTTGCCGGCGAACGTCCTCCATGACTTCATCGATGCCGCGGGAACGTTTTGCTTTCAAGCGAACCGTGAAGTCGCCGTAGTTGGCTTCAGTGACGGCGGCGAGGCCAAGTTGAAGACCGGTGCGGCGCGAAGTAATGCTGACTTCAGGCGTGTGCTGCAGGATGGACTCGACATGTTCGAGGATGCGATTTGTTTCGGTGAGCGAACTGCCAGCGGGCATGGTGTAGTCGAGGATGAAGGCACCTTCATCCATCTCAGGAAGGAGGTCGGAACCAAGACTGTTGTAGGCGAAATATCCTGCGATGACGAGGCCGAGGCAGATGAGCGATAGGGTCAGAGGACGAATGAGAATCCATGACAGGGCGCGTTCATGAAGGTGAAGTACGCGCCTCATGATACGTCCGTGCCCTTCGTGGTGTTGGTCTTGATGAGCCTTGGACGCAGGCTTGCGCAAGAGGACCATACTGAGAGCCGGCGTGAACGTGAGAGCCAGTATCAGAGATGTGATGAGGGCCGCGGTCATGGTTACAGCGAGCGCACGGAAGAAGCTGCCAGTGACGCCAGTAACTGCAATGAGCGGAAGGAAAACGACGACGGGAGTGATGGTTGAGCCAAGGAGCGGGATGGCGATTTCGCTGAGAGCCTTCTTGACGGCGTCGATGCTGGCTTCGCCGCGATTGCGATGGACTATGATGTTTTCGACGACAACGATTGCATCATCGATCACGAGGCCGATTGCGGCGGCGAGTCCGCCGAGAGTCATTAGATTGAAGGATTGGCCGATCAACCAGAGAAAGAGAATGGTGACAGCAACGGTGACGGGAATGACGAGGCCGGCGATGAGAGACGAGGTCCAATCGCGCAGGAACAAAAAGAGAATGAGGCAGGCGAGGGCGAGACCGATAAAGATAGCGTCACGTACGCTGGCGATGGATTCGCGGACCAGCTCGGACTGATCGTAGAAGGGGACAAAGTGTGCGCCGGCGGGGATCTTCGCTTGCAGTGCTGTGACCTCCGCAGCGACTGCGTTAGCTACAGCGACCGTGTTGCCTGATGGCTGCCTGGTGATGTTGAGCAGAACAGACGGTGTGCCGTTCGCAGTCACCATGGTGTAGATGGGCATGGTCGAGGGCTCGACGGTGGCGACATCCGCGACGCGAACGGCGGTTCCGCTGGAGGTGGTCTTGATGACCAGATTGCCGAGTTGATCAGGGTCGTGGGCCTGCGCACCGACGAGGGCCAGGATGAGTTGGTGATTGGCATCATAAAGACCGGGTGAATCGATGATGTTGGAAGCCTGGACAGCATTCACGATGTCAAGCAGTGTTACCCCGGTAGCCTGCAGGCGGGCCAGGTTGGGAATGATGTGAAACTCGGGAACCTGGCCACCTTGCACAACGATGGTACTGACGCCTTCAACACGGTTGAGGGAGGGCTTGAGATCGTACGTCGCGATTTCCCATAAGCGGGTGGGCGAAACAATGTCTTTGGCAGACGCATCTTTGTCAGAGATGAGGGCGTAACCAAGGATCGGGAAGGTGGCAAAGGTCAGGCGGTTGGTGGTGATACGGGCGGTGCTGGGGAGCGTTTGCTGAACCTTGGCCAGGGCGGCATCGGTGAGTTGGAGGGTGCGGAACATATCCACATTCCAATCGAAGAAGAGGCTGATTTCCGCGGAGCCGCGGCTGGTGGTGCTACGGACAGTCTGAAGGCCGGGGACGCTATTGATGGCGTCTTCAATTGGCTTGGTGATGGTGACCTGCATTTGCTCGACAGGCATGACACCGTTGTCGACACCGATTACGACTCTTGGAAAATTGGTGTCTGGAAAAACTGAAATGGGAATTTGCGTTGCGGCGAAAACACCGGCGATTGTGAGCACGACGAGGAAGAAGAAGATTGGCTTAGAGAGGCTGATCAGCCAATAACTCCTGGCAGGGAGAGTCGATGAGGGGACGGTACTCACTTATCGTCCTTTTTTCCGCCGGCGTCGGCGGGTGGATCCCCAATCTTGACTTTAGTACCGTCATCCAATCCGTAGGCGCCAGTGGTGATCACAGTGTCATTGGATGTGACTCCGTCGGTGACCTGAACCCACTTCGAGTTACGAATGCCGAGGGTAACCGGATGCTTGTGCGCTGTGCCATCTGCGGCGATTAGCATGACGGATGTTGTTACTCCGTCGGTTGCCGTCTGGACTGCTTCGGATGGGATGGTGAGTGCGTCAGGTGCGGATTTGCCGGTGATCTTCGCATGGACGGCTGTGCCTGCTCGAAAGATTCCTTTGGCGTTGTCAACGCGAAGCCATACTTCCACGGTAGTCGAGCCGGGATCAAGCGCAGGACTTATCAGCGATATCCTGGCGGGAACTGGCTCATCCATGCCGGGTACGGAAACAGAGGCGGGAGAGCCCACGGCAAGGTGCTGCGCGACCATCTGGCTTATGTGAAGTTTTGCGAGCAGAGCGGATGTATCCATGATGGTGATGACGGGGGCGCCGGCGGAAGCTGTCTCTCCAGCAAACAGTGGACGATCGGTGACGACACCATCGATCGGACTTCGAATCTCGGTGTAGCCAAGCTGCGCTTCGGCTGCTTGATATTTTCCTTTTGCAGATTCGAGTTGGCCTTGAGCACTTTGAAGGGCGGCCTTCCGGCCAAATTTCTCGATTGCTTCCAGATGTTGTTTCGCGATGTCATAGGTCGCCTGCGACTGAACGAGTGTGGCTTTGGCGGTGTCCAGGTCGCGGCCCGGGATCGCGCCTTGTGAGAATAACTGCGTCCGGCTGTTGACAATTGTCTGGTTAAGATCGAGGTTGGCCTTGGCCTGTGCCAAGTCGAGCTGAGCCTTGGTGTAGTCTTCTGGTGCGGTAGCCTGGGTCGCGGTTTGATACGTGGCTTGTGCTGCTGTGTAAGCGCCTTGATTGTCGACGACCGCTGCCTCGAGATCCTTGTTTTCCAGAGTAGCAAGTAGCTGACCTGCTTTCACCTTGGAACCTCGTTGTACGAAGAACTTTTTCACGGGAGCCGTGACCTTGGGTGAGATAGCAGCTTGAGCCAAGGGTGCGAGGACGGCGTCCGCCGAAATCTCCTCAGAGATGGAGGTTTTTTCTGGATGGATGGCTTGCACATACACCAAGGGCTTAGGCGATTCTTCCGCTTTCCTGCAACCGCTGATCACTGCCACGCATGCCAGAGCGGAAACTGCAATGCAAAATGAACGAAGCTGGATATTGCCCGCCATGGTTATATCGATCCTGTCAGTATCTGGAGATTGGCTAGAGCATATTGATAGCGGATAGTTCCATCTTCGCGGGCTAACTGAGCCGAAGCGTATGCATTCTGCGCGTCTACCACTTCGAGGACGGTCGCTTCCCCAGAGGAATAGCGAAGGCCAGTCAGGCGAAGGCTTTCCCTCGCCGTATCGACGCTGAGATCAAGCGACTGCAGCTGACTTTGCGCTGTCGCTGCTTCAGCGTAGGACTCTTCGATTTGTGCTATGAGTCTTCTTTGTGCCGCGTTCAACGTGACCTTGGAAGCATCGCGCAATATTTCGGACTGCCGGATTTTGTGCTGAGTCGAGAGCCAGTCCCAGACAGGAATGTCGAGAGTTGCAGAGGCTGAGTAACCGAGGTTGTGGACGCCGTCTGGGCCGCGCGCCGCGAACTGAGCCGAGTCGATGCCGTAATTGAAGGCCAGAGCCAGGTCGGGCAGATAGGCTGCTCGCGCAGCTGTGACATCGAGGTTTCCTGCTCTCAACGAGTTTTCGGCGCTCTTGATCTCGGGGTTGAGATGGGTTGCCGCTGCTACTGTGTCTTCACGACTCGGCAGCGGCGGAGGCAACGATGGTGCAGTGATGGTGAAGGCTGTGCGCGGGTCCGGATAGAGAAGGACGCCCATTTCGAGTCGAGCTTTGTCAGCTTGCAACTTGGCGTCGGAGACGTCGCGTTCTCTTTGCTGCTGTTGCAATTGAGCTTTCACCACGTCAGCATGCGCTGTCTCTCGCCCGGCTTCCCGCTGTTCTGTAAGCCGGGTGAATTTGGTGGCTTCCTGAGCAGCACGCTGAGTGATATCCAATTTGTGTTGGGTAGAGGCCACCTCGTAAAACATGCCAATGACGGTTGAGACCAAGCCGCGGCGAGCGATCTCCAACTCAGCGGAAGCGACGGCGGCAGTAGCGGCGGCGCGCGATGCTGCCGTTGTTTGGACAAGGCCAATGGTCTCAGTGACAACGCCCTGGCTGGTGTATTCGTGCACGGCATTGTTGGCGATGAAGCGAGGCAGGGATGAGATGGAAGGCGAGCCAGCGCTGGCGTTGCTCGAAGTGGTCTTCCCACCTGCCGCTTGTGTGTACAGAAACTGGTTGTGATAAGCAACGGAGGGTAGAAGAGCCGCGCGCGCGATGGAGCGATCCAACTCACTTACCCGGCTTGCGGCGAAGGCTGCCACGAAGGTGGGCTCATTGGCCTTAGCGAGCGCGATTGCCTGGTCCAGAGCCACTTCGTGGGGAGTGGAAACAGAAGCTGATGTCTGAGTTTGTTTAGACGTATCTTGTGCAGGGACGTGAACATTTGTAAAGGGCAAGAGTGCGCAGACGCCCAGGAGGGCTGAGCATCCGCGACGGAGTTGGAGGGATTGTTCCATGACTATTTCTGACCGATCACCAAGACACGGAAGGAACCAGCAGCGATAGCAGGGCGTGGATGAGGATCCTGCGCAGTTGCCGCGGGTCGAGGACCGAAATCGGCGGTGACGATATAGGCGCGACCATTGACTGAGTCAAAGGCCATGGTACGTGCTCCACGAGCCGTAGATAGCGCCTGGATCCTCGGATAAGTCGGTTTGCTCGCATCGATCACGGAAAGAGTGCCTCCTCCATTCGAAGAGAACGCAAGCTGGTGTGTGGCATCATAGGCTGCAGCGTCTGGGCCTTCTCCAATGTCAGGTGTGGCAAGTCTCTTTCCGCTGCCGGCGTCAGTGACAATCATTTTCTTCCCATCGCAAACGGAGAACAAGCGATGGCCTCTCGTATCAATGGCAAGGCCAGAAGGTGACTCGCATCCGTCCAGGGGCCAGGTAGCGGTGACTCTGTGGGTTGCGGCATCCAAGCGAACGATTTCATTCTTGTCTTCAATATTGACGAAGACGGTTCCGGCGCCGTCGACAGCGGGGAACTCAGGCTTGCCGGGCAAAAACACCGTAGCGATTACAGAGCGATTCTCGGCATCGATGACCGTGACGTCCTTGCTGCGGCCGTTGAATGCCCAAACGGTGTTTGTTCTCGGCTCAAAAATGATTCCGTCAGGGTTTGTTCCAGCGGGAATGGATGCGACTTTAGCGAAGCTTGTTCGGTCAAATACTACAACCGCATTCGCGCCACCGTCGGAGGTGTAGCCATACTTTCCCGCGCTGTCGAATGTAATTCCGTGCAGGCCCTTGAAGTCGGTGAGGGCGGCGAGAGTTTTTCCGGAATTGGTATCGAGGACCTCAAGCCGTGTTCCGTGTGTGATGTAGAGATGATGCGTAGCAGGATCGACCGCGAGATAGTCCCAACCACCGGAGCCACCAATCGGCCAAGTTGCGATCACGCTATACGGTGATTGACCGTGGCTCGTCGTGGGAAGAATCAGCATCATGGAAACAGCGCTAAGGGCGAGTGCAGATCGTCGCTTGAGGAGCCTATTGAGGTTCATTGATACTCCGATCGTTTGATACTCTTTTCTACATCATGAATCTCGCTATATAGACTGTCACATGGCCACCTTAATCAAACCTGAAGAGATGGGTAGAATTTGCAAGAGCTTTGAAGTATTTCATGAATTCGATGTGGCCATGGCTATTTCCCGGTCGATGGAAGGAAGGCGGACTTGAACGGTTGTTCCATGTCCAACCTGGCTGGTGATGGCGATTGTTCCCCGCGCTTTGTTGACGATGGACTGGCAGATGGAGAGACCCAGGCCGGTGCCTCCAGTTCGCCGGCTGCGCGATGGGTCACATCTGTAAAAACGATCGAAGACATAAGGTAAGGAGGCCGAATCAATGCCATCGCCATGGTCAACGCATACCAACTCCAGCCACGTTCCCCGGCGATTTGCGGAAAGCTCAATTGTTTTTCCACTGGAACTATGTTGGAGGGCATTGGTCAGGATATTCGAGAGGACGATTTCAGCTTGAGCCGGGTCAATGGCTGCATACAGGTCTTCAGAGGCCGATAGATGGATGGCGACTTGCTGCACTTGAAATAAAGATGCGAGTTGGTGGCTGACATTGCGAAGGCTGGTTGTCAGATTAGTGAGTTGAGGTTCACTGGCTTGCATGGCCAAGGAGCGATCGCCGTCCATTCGGGCAAGAGTTAGCATGCCGCTTACTATCTCTTCGAGGCGTTGGCAGTCGGCTTCACAACGCTCCAGGCCAGCATGATACTCCTCCACCGTTCTTGATTTCATGACGAGCAATTGCAATGATGATTTCACCACCGAAACACCAGTTTTCAATTCGTGGGCAGCGTCTCCGACGAACTGTTGCTGTTGGAAGAAGGAACGTTCGAGGCCCTGTAACAAAGCATGAAGAGCAAGGGCAAGAGGAGCGAGTTCATTGGTTTTTTGAGCCGCGGCCGAGGGTTGGAATTCCCATGATGTGGTGGAGACGCGAGACGCTTGGGCAGCTAGGTCCGCAAGCGGAGCCAGTTCACGATTCAAGAGCCAATACATAACGATGGCTGTAAGCAAGAGTAATCCGAGGCTGGTGAGGGCGTAGAATTCGACAGCTTCCCAGATCGAGTCCCACACGGGTTCAAGGGGCGATCCATACACAATGAGGACGGAGCGTGGAATACCGCCGCCTTTGTCTCCTGGGTCGACGATGCGTAGGCCAGAAATCGTGATGGTCCCGTAGATGTGCCCGAAGGCGACAAGCTTCGTGGCCTTCCTGCGAGAGGTGGAGAGGGTCTGAGGCTCAACGCCTTCCCAATTGGGAGACTTTCCGAGAACCCTGAGGTTCTGATCCCACACTTCAAAGATGTCAGAGCGAGGAAGGTTGGCTTCGGTGCCGTCGAGCATGACGTTGTCGTGGGCATCTTCCGCATCTTGCACCGCACCGAGCAGGGAGTCTGCCCTGCCTCGAAGCATGATGTCAAACGAACGAAAGCGCGCGTGATGTTCATAGGCAAAAGCGAGGGCACAAACGCAAATTGCCGACAGCAATTCGATGAGAAGAACGGAAAGAATCAGGCGGCGTTTCAAGGAGTGATGTTTCATGCTGAATCCGCATCTTCAAGACTCAATCGGTAGCCTCGACCTCGCAGCGTATCAATGCAGGGATGCTGTTGGTCGGCATCTATCTTTCTGCGGAGGTTGGACACATGCGCCTCTATGACGTTGGAGTGATGTTCCCAGTTGTAATCGTAAAGATGTTCCAGCAACTCACGCTTGGAGACCACTACCCTGGGTCGGTGCATGAGATATTCGAGAATGCGGTATTCCATTGGGGACAGGTCGATCAATTTCCCTTCCCGATGAACAGTTTGTTCGAGGGTGTTGAGTTTGACATGGGCCAAACGGAGGATGGAGTCGGCAACGCCTTTGGAGCGGCGTATCAGCGCTTTTGCGCGAGCGATGAGCTCGCCCAGATCAAAGGGCTTGGTCAGATAGTCATCAGCACCGGCGTTCAACAGATTCACGATCGAGCTTCGTTCCGCCCGAGCGGTCAGAATGAGCACGGGGGTGGTGTCACCTTCGGATCGCAGCTTACTGAGAACGCCTGATCCATCCAATAGCGGCAACATCAGGTCAAGCACGATCAGATCGTAGCAGCGGTTTTCGGAGAGCAGGGCGCCTGTGCGGCCATCTTCCGCGCAGTCCACTGCGTATCCGGCGCCTTCTCTGAAGGCTGCGGCGATATTCTCCGCGAGCCGCACTTCATCTTCGATGACAAGGATGCGCATGCTTTAAGTTTCGCCGAAGCAACCTGAATCCTGGCTGAAGATTCAGGAAAAAGTTGCGCTGCTTACCAGGATTTCTTGATGAGGGTGTCAAAGGCGACGCCGCCATTTTGATCGCGAGTGGCGCTGACGGCGACTCGCGGCGATACCTGATATTGCCCCTGAATGGTTTGACTCTGGGTGGACCCGACATTGTCAGAAAAGGTTATGAACAGATTTCCTGTGACACGTTGTTGAATCGTGATGTTAGCCAGGCCCTGATTGCTGGTGCCGGACAGGACTGGATTGATAGAGAGCTGTGAGATCCCGGCGATCTTTGAGAAACGGCTGGTTACTTGACTGCTGACCTGGGAAGCGATCAGTGATTCGGCGGCCTGGTTCGCGGGAGTCGAGTCTTGGGCGCTGGCTTCTGTTGTCTTTCCGAAGGCTAACAGGTTGATGATATCGGCAGAAGGCAGCGAGGGGTCTGAACTGTACTCGGTGCGCAGTTGACTTATAGGGCCGTTGAAGCGCAGATAGATACTGTATTGCTGGATGTTGGTGTTGAGCGAGACGTTGACGACAGGCTCAGTTTCAGATGGATTGACGAACTGAATCGTGCCGCCATTCAGGACGAACCGGGAGCCATTGAGGATGATGTCGCCATTGTTAAGGTTGACTCTGCCAAGGATCACCGGATCAGCAGCTGTACCGCGAACTTGAAGGTTTGCTGAGCCGCCGACGCTGAGAGTTCTGCTGACCAAGTTCACGTCATTGGTTGAGCGCACGGCGAGATTGAGCTGGATGTTCTGACTGAATCCATGCGTGGGCGGAGTTGCGACACCGCCGGAGAACTGATTGATAAAACTGGATAGGTCGAATCCTGGCGTGAAAGATAAGTCGGATAGATTTACTGACCCACCCAGCAACGCTTGTTCGGTTGATCCAGTCAGCCTCAGGTTAGCGTCTACGCTCTCTCTGACGCCTTGTGGATAGAGGATGCGAATGCCCTGCGCAGCAAGAGCAAGATTGAACTGCACGTTTGGCTGATAGGCGACTCCGCCTTGCGCGGTAAGGGTTCCGCCGCCGACGGTTCCCTGGAAGCTGGAAATATTCAATCGATCTTTGGTCAAGGTTAGGACGCCGTTGCCATGTTGCAGACCAACGGGCAGTGCGTCAGAGACAACGTTGGCGTCGACGATGTTAATCTGTCCCGCCACATTTGGGTCGTGGCCCGCGCCATAAGAGTTGATATTGAACTTGAGTTGACCTGAAGTTCTGTAGTCGGGGGCCACCAATTGAGCCAACTGCAGGTCTACGGTGCCCTGGAGCAGCACAGACATGGGGGCATTGCCTTTCACTGGGATGGAGCCCTGGAATTGCAGGTCTGTGTCTGTCCCATGAATTGCAGATCGCTGCACTTGAACGATGTTGTCTTTGTAATCGATGTAGATAGGAGCGGACGTTGCTAGTCGAATACTGTTGCCATATGCCACATTGAGACTGGGGATAGTGACATGAGCCTCAAGCTGGCTGGTGTTCTTCAACGGACCATGCAATGTGGCGTGGATCTCTGTTTGTCCGGTCAGCATTCCGGCCTGGGCGGGGGCATAAACAGCGACCAGAGGTGCGAATGGAATTGCCTGTGTATCCAAGTTCGCATCGGTTTGATAGTCGCCGGTGAGGTTAACTTTGGCATTGGCGCGGATGGAAGTGTTTACCGCAGAGCTAGCGAGGGCGGCGTTGGCAACGTGGTTGTCGACGTTGAGATGAAGGTTCAAGCCGTTGATGGTCTGCTTTTGGACTACAAGCTGAGGTATCGCCAACACCGCGTCAGCTTGCGGATTATCGAATGAGCCCTGGCCGGATGCTTTCAACGTGAGCACGCCGGTAGCATCGATGTTTCTGGACTTCAGTGCTTGCAACTTGGCGAGGTCGATGCCGGTGGTGGAGGCTTGTGCGGCGTATGTCTTCTGTTGCGGTTGGACGTCAATCTTACTCACGAAAGCCCCGGCAGAAAGATTCACGGCGAGATCGCCGTGTACATGGTTTCCTGTTCCATCGAAGGTCAGCCTGACGGATTGGATCGGTTCATCGTAGGCAACGACATTGGTGAGAGCCACCGATCCGTTACCAACCAGGCTCAGTTCGGTCCCACGCAAACGAAGGGACGCATTGAGGATTCCGGCTACAGGCAGTGAAACTCCAGCGGCTTTGGAGATTTCGGCGATGGCCAGTTGGGAGGCGGCGAGTTGAATCTGTACGGGACTGGTGTTCTTGAACTGCCATTGCGTGAGGCCGGCACTGGCACTGAAGGCGATGCGGCCACGCGATGAAGGTTGAAGCTCGGCTTGTTGCAGGCTGCCTTGCGATGGGCTAACGTCGACGTTGGTTCGGAACAGCTTGAAGGAGCTTCCGTGAACGTGGAAATCCGTGGCAAGAAGTTTGCCGGTCAGATGCGGCGCAGATAGGGAGCCTTGGACTGACCCCTGGAAGGAAGCTGCGCCATCCAGTCCGAAAGGCTGCAAGGGCTGGCCTGGCGCGGGTTGACGGAACAGGTCGGCGATGGTTTCGACTTCACGAAGGTCTTCACACTGAAGTGTGATGTTCAAGTTGGAACGATTGCTCAGCAGGCCGTTCAGAGTCAAGTCTGTTTTTGCTGTACGCAGATAGGTCTGCTTGAACTGTATTTGTTTTCCACTCGCTTGATAAGTTCCGTGTATCGAGCTGTTGATGGGGATCAGCGGCGTATGGGTTGAGCTTGATTGTGCCTGGGTATGGCTAACTTGAACAAGGCGCCCATCTACAGTGGCGTCAAAGTTTGCGACCAGATCGTCAATGGATTTACCCCAGGCAGCAGTCGCCTGCGCGTTCAGGCTTCCGGCGATAGCGACGTCCTGGGGTAGCGAAGATGAAGCGGCAAGTTTTTTTACATCCGCAAGAGAAATGCTCGTGAGATTTGCCTTGATGCTGGTGTGTGAATCGCCGCTGATAGAGGTCATTTGTCCCGAAGCTATCAAGGTCCCGCCGAGAAGAGACGCCTGAAATCGCTGCAGAGTAGCATTGCCATTGGCAAGGGAATAATGCCCCAACAGATCGTTGACGCGGGCTCGAAGTGTGGGTGTGTTGACATCGAGCTGAGAGCTGCTGAGATCGCCGTTGACGACGAGAGAATCAACTAAAGTGCGATTGGCGACTCGCCGATACTGGGCGGTGCCGCTGAGGTGTATGACGCCTGATGGAATTGAGATGTTTCTGAGAATTTGCCGAACCTGGCTTCCATCGGCGTAGGCGTCGTAGCGCAAATCGACTTGCGGCGCGCTGTAATTCTGGAGAGTCGCCATCACCGTCAGTTGCGAAAGACCACTGATCAACTTAGCACTGGTTAGATGGAAGGTGTTGGGAGTTGCGTCGAAGTGTGCATCGAGTTGGTGGGGGATGGGCTTGAGGGAACCAGAAACCAGGCGCCCATCCGAATAGGAAAGATGGCCGGAATATTGTTCGAGTTCAGGGTTGAACGAAGCATTGAAATCGAGATTGCGCAGGTCGGCGTCGAGAGCGGCTTTGCGGTC
>Ga0182030_10008447_pt1 | contig 21305 bp, 15 predicted proteins | sample 812S3MmetaG_FD_121299 | JGI IMG/M metagenome (GOLD analysis project Ga0182030, IMG submission 121299) | Permafrost microbial communities from Stordalen Mire, Sweden - 812S3M metaG (Illumina Assembly) | ecosystem: Environmental > Terrestrial > Soil > Wetlands > Permafrost | place: Sweden...
GGCTACCGCAACCTCACCTACCTGCTCCTGAAAGCGCAACGCCTGGCCGCCACAAGAACCCAACTGGTCGCTTTTCAGAAAGCCGCGTAAAACGATGACTTTTACAGTTTCTCGTCAAGAGCCGTTTTTTTATATATACTGAAGGACGTTCAAGCTTCCTTCGCTAATAAGGAAGTATAAGTCTGCTCGGCATAATGATTTGCGAGTGATGCCGACTGAAGAATTGGGTCCGATTATCTCATGATGCGCACTCTCAAGCAGCGCGTTCTCATAGCTCTCACAGCCACGTTGATTGCGGCGATAGTGGGGGCACTGGTCGGCTACCTGCTGGGTCGCGTCATCACCATACGGCTGGCTGAAGGCAAGCTGATGGAGCACGCAACCCGCATTTTGGTGGGCGAAGAGGCTTACTCCTATGAATCGCGCGTCATGCTCGCGAAAGTGAACAATTCACCCTATACTTACTGCTCGGATACAGAAATTGCCTGGTTTCGCAACATGATCTATCAGTCCGAACATCTGAAAGATGTTGGGCATATGCACAACGGAAAGATTGAATGCTCGGCATTGCTCGGCCAGAATGACAAGTCAAGCGAACAGTTACATCCTGATTACGAGCGCTGGGATGGCAGCAAAATCTACATGAATCCAACCCCGCTGCGGTTTGATAATCAGCCGGTCACCACCGTGCAAGTCGCGGGCGCCTTTGCTGTTTATAACCCCTATAACATCAAAATTTTCGATTCCCCTACCATGCACTACACAATCAAGCTCTTCAGTGCGCCGAACCGCCTTGCCGGGCACCTGGAAGGCAGCGCGACCGACGTGGATACATCGGTTCCAACCCTCGATGGCCAGTATCGGTTACATAACACCCTCTTTTCGGTTCGGTGTTCTTCTCGCTTTTTCAACTGTGTCACCACGTATCTCTCCATACCTGAAGCGCTGCGAGCCGACCGAACCCAACTCGCTTTGTATACGACGTTAGGAGGGATGGCAGGTGCCTTCCTGGGATTCATCTGTTCCCTGCTTTACCGGCACAATCGCAGCATGGAACAGCAGCTTCGACGCGCTATTGCCCTCGATGAAGTGCAGGTTGTCTATCAGCCCATCGTCAATCTGACCACAAGGCGGATCGTCGGTGCCGAGGCTCTGGCACGATGGACCAGCGAGGATGGCGTTGTCGTCAATCCTGAAGTCTTTATCCGCCTCGCCGAGAACCTCGAATTTGTGGGAGAGATTACACGACTCGTAGTCCGCAAATCTCTGCGCGATCTGGGTGAGATACTGCGCAGCCGCACTGATTTCAGACTCAGCATCAACGTGACCGCAATGGATCTCTCCGATCCAGAGTTTCTTCCCATGCTGGATCTCCTGGTAGAGAGGGCGGAGGTTTCGACCATGAATATGGCCATTGAAATCACGGAAGGCTCTACCGCCAATCAAGATTCGGCCATCGAAACGCTCCGGCATCTGCGAGAGAGAGGCTATAGCGTCCACATTGACGATTTCGGCACCGGTTATTCAAGTCTCTCGTATCTGCGCGATCTCTCCGTCGATGCCATCAAGATCGACCGATCCTTTACGCAAGCCATTGGCACCGATGCTGTGACGGTCGGCATCCTCCCGCAGATTCTGGCGATTGCTGAGGCGCTGCATCTGGAGGTGATTGTCGAAGGCGTCGAAACCAGGCAACAAGCCGACTATTTCGGCAACTCGCCTCTGCCCGTTTTGGCTCAGGGCTGGCTCTTTGGTCGACCCATCACGTCGGACGAATTCCAGTCTCTGCTTATTGAAGACGAACGAAAAGCCCGCATGGATGCCGCCTGAATTGTACCGCTCCTACGCAACGGCGCAAGACGAAATTAGTCGCCTTGCGCCGTTGCGGGTGCCCCAGGTCTCGATTTTGAGACCTGGGAGAACTAGCTAATTGGACGATGTTACTGGATACCGAGGTCTGACAGCACCTTTGGTTTGGGTTCGTCGACGGCTAAAAGGTTGTGGCAGGCAGCGCAGTCTTGAGTGATGCTTTTGCCATCTTTGGCAGCATGATCGCCGTCATGGCAACGGAAGCAACCCGGATAACTCATGTGCCCGATGTTATTGGGATGCGTTCCCCAGGTCACCTTCATGAACGGGAAGACATTCTGGCTATAGAGTGTCGCCAATTCATCACCAGCGGCCTTTACCTGATCGGCCTTGGATGCCAGCACGTCGGGATGCTCGGCACGATAGAAATCCGCTAGCTGCGCGGGAATTTTCGTGCGCGCTTCGGCTTCCGTCTGATAGTCAGCCTTCAGCAGTTCCAATCCCTTTTTGTGAACCCAGGGCAGGTCTGGCGAAACCGCGCCCTCGGCCATGGCCCGGTTGAGTGCGTCTTCTGGTGTTGCAAAGGTGTGCGCAGCGCGATTGTGGCAATCAATGCAATCCATCACCCGCCGCTCGCCCTTGGGAACGCCAGCGCCCGCCGTAGAGGCAACAAACTCCGTTACCGAACCATCGGCATTGCGCTTTTGCACCCAGGGAATCGTCGTACGGGTTGGGTCGGCGGTGATGTATTCGATATGGCCCAGGTGCACGCCGTGAATGCCGGTCAGATGCGAGAGCGAATCCCGTCCGCCCAGGTGCAACACCACCACCGTCTGCGTCTCAGTGTTCTTTTCGTCATCGGCAAAGGTGGACTTGACGAGCAACTTTTCTCCGATAAATCGCGCTGGAGTATGGCAGCCTTCGCAAATTTCACGCGCCGGACGCAGGCTTGTCACAGGCGAAGGAATCGGCGTGGGATAGTCAGGAATAAGCTTGGGAGCAATGCTTGCGAACGGATGCAGCGTCACTTCAATCAATTGCTTGGTTCCGTTCACCTTGGCGCGCACATACGATCCCGCGCCAGAGCCGATGTGGCAATCCACGCAGGCTACGTGCGAGTGAGCGGAAATCTGGTAGGCGGTGTACTCCGGGTGCATCACATGGCAGGACTGGCCGCAGAACTGAGGCGAATCCATATACGCCGCGCCGCGATAACTGGCCACAGACACGATCAGAAAATTGGCGATGGTGGCCACCAGCACAATATCCAAGCCATGACGAAATATCCTGTCGTTGAAATCGACTTTGGGGAATTCGGCGGGGATCTGACCCGCCTTACGCAGCTTGCGACGACGGAAATAGATGCCGATCGGAATCAGCAACAGCCCCAATACAAACAAGGCCGGCAGGAACAATAGAAAAATGATGCCAAGGTAGGGATTGTCATTGGGAAGCCCCAGCAATTCCACTCCCCAATAGCCAAGCATCGTCACACCGGAGGCAGTCGTGATGGCTCCGCCAGCCAGACTGAGAGGATTATTGCCGAAGAACAACGCTGGACGCACCCAGCCTTCGCGGAATTTTTGAAGCACTGATCCTTCTCCCTATTTTGTGGATGACCAAATGGACGGCCCGCCAACAACGGCGGGCCTGTATCAACTTCCCGGATAGATCGAACTGTCTACTTCAAGCCCCTGTAATAGGCCACCGCGTCCTTGATCTGCACATCGGTAAGCTTGCTGCTGAATGGCTGCATCTTGCCCTTGCCGTTTTTGACCGAAGCGAACATCTGATCGGCGGTGAGCTTCTTGATATCAGGATCGGAGAGCGGCTTTACCTTGAGCATCTTGGCGGTTGGCGTCTCGGCAGCACCGGTTTGGCCATGACACATTGCACACTTTGCCTTGTAGGTCGCTTCGCCTGAGGATTGGGCAAAGCCCACAGCACTGGCCAGGGAAACAACAACAGCCAGCGCCACTTGAGATCGAATCATCTTTGTCATTCGTGACTCCTTGAGTTTTTCGCCGTTCAGGATGTGTGAGGAACACTGCCGAACGAATACTTACTTGATGAATGTGCGGAAGTAATCGACTGCGCCCTTGATCTCCGCATCGGTGAGTTTGCCCTTGAACGGTTGCATCTTGTCTTTCCCGTTCTTGGTGAATTCAAACATCTGGGCCACCGTGTTCTTTTTTACAACAGGATCGGTGACCGGAAGTGTCTTCAGCAATTTACCGATCGACGTTGCCGCCATGCCGTCCACGCCATGACAGCTCTGGCACTTGGCCTTGTAGGTTGCCTGCCCTGCGGACTGGGCAAAAGCTGCCGCTGCTGTCAATAGAACTGTAACAGTCACTACCCCAAAGAACCGAATCGCTTTCATCATGACCAGACTCCTTAAAAAACATCACGGCAAGTGTATGCGAGAGCACGTGGGGCTGTCAGAAAGATTTTCAAACAACCACTGCTCCGTTCCGCTTTTGCACTGATACTCATTGCACAAAGACAAAAAGCAACAAAAAAGCAAAAGGGGACGGGTTGGCAAAAGATCGTTGCCAACCCGCCACGGTGATCAGAATTCGTAATGCATACCAATCGTGACATTGTTGGCATGGAAGTTGCGCGGCGCGGTCAGTCCTGCCGAGCTTTCAGTCAGGCCGGTCGGATAGGCGGCAAGCGATGGATCGTTACAAGCAAGAACCTTCGCCGTCGCGGAAGTCGCCGTACTGCAATACGGTGAGCCGGAAGGTCCGCCCTCGCCGTAACTGTAGTAGTTGTACTCTGCCTTCCAAATCCACCCGGAACGGACCGTCCAGGCAAGATTCACAAAGGGCGACTGATACTTCGAGACCAGCGAGCCGTTCACGTCGCGCGCATCGTTGAAGAAGCGGCTGCCGTTCACGTCGCTGATGCGGTAGCCAATGTTGGAGTGAATGGATTTGTTGGGCGAGAGATGGACGGCCAGCGTTGCGAACTGCGTGGGAGCCTTCGAGAAGTCCTTGCCAAACCAGTCCGAGAGCGCTGCGCCACTGAGTTCCGTCGCGCCCGTCGCGCCTCTTCCGAAGACGTTGGGGCAAGGGGTGCTGGTCGCGGTTTGCACCGCTCCAGGCAGGGTGGCTGTTGCGCCGTTCAGGTAGCAGATGTTGGTCGACGAATACACCTCGCTATAGGCGTAGTCGAAATCAAGCCCATAGTGCTCGTTCGGCGATAGAACAGCGCCCAGACTCGCACTCCGGCTGTAATCGACGTGCTGGAGCTGGCCCTCATACGGAGTGCCGGATGCGGCGACTGTGGCTGTTGGCGCAACAAACAGCGCCGTTGTGACCTGATTGTTGTTGGTGTTGTTGTGGCGTTCCAGGTCGTTGTAGGCGCCGGAGATCGTCGCCCATGGTCTGGGCCTGTAGCGCGTACGCACCTTGTAGTGCCGGGTCTGGCGCGGGCCAACCGGGGTAAAGGAGTTGTCGTCGTAGAGCGCCTCGACTGTGCCGTTCAGCTCCCAGTTGCTGGAGAGGCGCAGCGCGGCATTGAAGATTCCGCCGCTCTCGTTGATGGTGACGGTTCCATTGTTGGTGGCACCGGCAGCCAAGGGAATGTTCCCGGGATTGCCACCGGGATCAACCGGAGCCGTTGAGGAAGCGGCACTGTAGAGATTCTCCGCGATCATGTGGGTGCGATAGCGGTAGGTAAGCGAGAGGGTTACGCGCGGGGTGGCATCCCAGCTACCGGTCAAGCTGTTGGTCAGAAACCGCTGGCCAAAATATGCAGGCGCCGGAGTATTGATTCCGAATGCTCCCGTGAAGGAGGAGGCACCATTGGCAGCGGTGGTCGTGGTCAGCGGACCGACGTAATTGATGGTCTCATTTCCCGCTGTAGCAGGTGCCGATAGCGTGGTCTTGTTGGTGAAAGTGGTGGCTCCGGGCTGGTGGACGTTGGAGTAGTCAACCTGATCGGCGAGAGTGACCGTCTTCATCGCCCGCCAGACGATGCCATAATCGGCGGAGACCACTTCCCGATGACCGGAGGCGACAGCGTTATACGTGATCGAACGGGCCGCCACATCCAAGCCCTGGAAGTTCTCGTAGAAGTTGGGCAGGTTCATCTTCGCGTTGGTATAGCGGAAATCGCCGTTCATCGCAATGTTCTTGATGCTGGAGCTTTGCAGAAGCAAGCTCTCTGTGGGAGTCAGGATGCGCGTCGGCTGGGAGCGCTGGTAGCTGGTCACAACCGAGCAGGCCGGATTGATGACCGGCAGGCCGCCGGGGGTGATTGCCGGCGAGAGAATGGTGGAGACCTTGGTGGTGGCGTTGTATCCACTGCCCATGCTGGCGGTATTGCAAGCACCGATGCCGTAGGCGGTTTGGCTATCCCAGTTGCCCAGGTAGGCCCTCGTTCCGTCCGCTTCTTGCACCAGGAAGCCATTTGGGTTGAGCGTAAAGTAAGAGTCGGCCTTGTAGTGGTCGATCTGCTCTTCAAAGGTCACCCTGGTGTTCTGCACCGGTTTCCAATCGACCGCACCGGTGAAGTCGTCTGTGCTATTGCGCTGAAACTCTTCCAGCACGGCATTGTAGAGGGCGATGTTATAGCTTGGGGTCAGGCTCGGCCCCTGAAAGATATTCTGCGAGTAGGCCACCCGATAGGTGATCTTGGAGAGCGGATAGAGCGTAAGATTGATATCCGTCATGCGGCGCACGGTGTTGAACAGTACTGGCGACTGATTCACCTGCGGCCAGGCCAGCAAGCCGGTGGGCGCATTGGAGGGCCCGATGGCGATCGACTGCCCGGTGGTGACGTTGGGGTTACCCAGCAGGTCATAGTCAAAGTACTGGCGGTCGCGGCGGAAGTTGCCCGAAAATTCGTAGAGCTTGCCTTTGGAGAAGGTCAACTTGGCAAAGTCGTTCGGTTCGCCGCCAAAACCGCTGCCGGTAGCCCTGAGCCTATCGACCAGCGTATCTTTGGTGCCTGGCAGCGCACGCAACTCAAAGGTTTCGCCCTGCACGCGTGGTCCCGACTGGATATTGACCAGTGTGCCGTACATGGCTCCGCTGCCCTTGATGTTGGCGATATTCCCGCCCAGATCCCCGCTCTGGTGGATCGAATACCCGGGCGGGGCATCGATCTTTTCTGCCGCCGCCAGTAACGGGGTCGTGGGCGTCGGATTCTGGGCAACAGCAATGGCCGCCGCCAACAGAAGAATGGCAAATCCAATGCCGCCAGCGATGCGCCGGGGGTTGGCAAAAGAGGGCCGTTGCATGGACAGCATTGATATCCAGCCTGTCTGGTTCATAAGAAGCCTCACTTCAAAAAAACGTCGTTACCGATCTTGTCGTCTCGAAATCGTGGACCATGCCGAAGGGGAATGGGTTCCGCGCCTTTCTGTCGTTCGACGGAAGGCGCGGAGCGCTTCATCACCTCTTGAAATACGGTTCGATATTGGAGCCGTGAATCATGGTGTGGCAGTCGGTGCAAGGTTGCAACTCCGCCGATCCCGAACCCATCCCGTGAACCGTGCCCGCCGCAACTGGGCTATGGCACTGGTTGCACAACATGTTGATTGACGGCATATTCAGCAGCCTTGCATTCTGCGACCCGTGCGGCGTGTGGCAAGCAGTGCAGCCCTCGGCCTTGACCGCGGCGTGCTCATAGACAAACGGCCCGCGCGTCTCGGTATGGCACTTGGTGCAGACTGCATTCTGGTCGGCTGTGGACTTGAGATTGTGGTTCCCGAATGTGCCGTGCGGATCGTGGCAATCCGAGCACTGGACCAGTCCCTCGTTCACCTTGTGGTGGAAGGGCATGGAGAACTGCGGCTTCACATCCGTGTGGCATTGGTAGCAGAGCGTGGGCTGAGCGGCCTTGAGCAGATGCTCCTTGTCCTCGCCAGCGTGGACGCTGTGGCACCCGATGCAACTGACATTGGCCTCGCCGTGAGCAGAACGCTCGAAGTTGGCGTGCTGGCCCTGATGGCAGCTCAGGCACTTGGCATCCAGTTCCTTGGCAGTGGCCTCGGCGGGGTTGAAGATCTTGGTTTTGTCGCCGCCCGACTCAACGTGCGCCCGACCTGCGCCGTGGCAGTTCTCGCAGGTGACACCGTTCTTGCCGTGCATCAAGGCCAGCTTGCTATGCGGATTCTCAGCAAACCCCTTGGCAACCACTTCATGGCAGGTGGCGCAAGTCTCACTGCCTACAAAGTCGGACTGCGCGGCAAGCGGTTTATCGACAGGCTTGTCCGCTGGTGCCTGAGCCGTCAAAGCCGCGGTACACAATAGGCTCGCGCCCAGCATCATCCAACCCACTCGCAGTCTCCGCGTCTTTCTCGGAGCCGCATCAACCTGCAATTGCGTCTGTGGCCAAAATCCCTGCATCAGTACACCACCTTGATTTCATCTGCTGCTTACCGCAATCAACTCTACCAGCGTTTGGCAGCTATGAGCGGAATATCCGAGAAGAAAAACACCCGATCGGACAAGCACACCCTGGGAAAATGCTCTCTGTGTGGAGCATCACACCATGGGCTGCATCCTATCGCCTTGTTTTGCTCCTGAACGGTGATGCTTATCACATACGTGATTCTGGTCAATTATCGGTCTCGGTTTCCTCATTCAATGTGACTTAACTCGGCGGCGTAATCAGCCGGCAGCAACCCGAATTATCTGCCACAGCAACCGACCCACTGAGTCGAAACAGGTTCTCGCTCTCAGACGAGCAGACCGCCGGCACACAGAAAGAATATTTGCAGATCATTGAAAGAGGAAGGAAGTTTGGGACTCCCAAGTCCGCGATAGCCGTGAGTCTCATCACATCCAAGGACGGAACCGCTCCGGCAAACTTGGCATAAGAGCAAGTCTCTTTTCCGATAGGCCGTGAGCGCTTCACTCTCCAAGATACGATGATGCTGAATCGGGAGCGGACGGGGCAGAACATGACGCAGGCACAGAACGTGGCAGCAGCACAGGCTCGACAAAAACATATTGCGCGGCAGATTCCGATGGGCTGCGCTGCCTGCTCAAATCGTCGTCCGGGCTGGTTCTGTTCTCTGGGCAGTGCGGTGCTGGCCGATCTTGAAACCGTCACTACCACGGTCAATCTGGCTGCGCAGGCTTCCCTGTTCAATCAAGACGACGATGCCCGCCATCTCTATCTCATCTGCAACGGCTACCTGAAGCTGACCGTTGGCAACCATGAAGATCGCGAGATGATTGTCCGCGTGGCTGGTCCCGGCTCCATGCTGGGTCTCTATGCGGTTCTCTCGCATGGCGTTTATGAGGTCTCCGCCGAAACGTTGACCACGGCACAGTTGCGCCCCATTGAGCGGGAGAGTTTTCTCAACTTTTTACGCGGACACAAAGAAGCCCAGATGCGCGCCGTGCAGTGCATCTGCCAGGAGTATCGCTTTGCGTTGCAAGATGCCTGCCGCATTGCGCTGGCTGAAACAGTGGCGGCACGTCTGGGTCGCCTGCTGCTCGAACTGGCACAACAGATCGGCGAACACCTCAACGACGGCGGCTTCCGCTTTCCGCTGCTGCTGACGCACGAAGAGATGGCCTCCATGGCCTCGACCACGCGAGAGACCGTTACCCGCACGCTGGGCCAGTTCCGCAAAGATGGATGGATCTCGATTGAAGACTCGCTGGTCACGCTGCACCAGCCGGATCAGTTGCAAATGCTGATCTGAACGCTATCTCATGCGGCTGCCACGTTATTCTGAATTCACCATGACATTGCCAGAGAAGCCTTTTTGCCGCGTAACCGTTTACTGTGGATCAACCAATGGAAACAACCCTGCATTTCTGGCTGAGGCACGCGGGCTGGGCGCAGCGATTGCTGCGGCTGGGCTAGGGTTGGTTTATGGCGGTGCCAACGTTGGGTTGATGGGCGCGGTGGCCGATGCGGCACTGGCTGGCGGCGCTGAGGTGATTGGCATTTTGCCTGAAGTGCTGGTGGGGCGCGAGATCGCGCACAAGGGACTGACTCGCTTTGAGCTGGCAGCCACGATGCACCAGCGCAAGGCGCGCATGGTGGAGTTGGCCGATGCGTTTCTGGTGCTTCCTGGCGGGTATGGAACCTTCGAGGAGTTGCTGGAAGCCGTCACATGGGCACAACTTGGGCTGCACAGCAAACCCTGCATTCTTATCAATACGGCGAACTATTGGGATGGGCTGCTGACGTTTTTGGATTCGGCGGTAGAGGCGGGATTTTTGAAGCCGAGGAATCGGGCGCTGCTGCGGGTGGCGGGGAATGCGGCGGAGGCGGTGGGAATGGCGAAAGGTTGAAGGCTCTATAGTTTCACAGTTACTGAGACTTTTTTACGCCCGTGAAAGGCGGCTTTTTCTTGAGAAAAAAGCCAGTTGAGCGTGTGCATTCGGACTACATAAATTCTGGAAATGCGATAGACTGTTGGCTGCAGTGGTTTGTTAGCTTCCCGGCTCAGAGAATTTAGACTCGCAACTGCATTTGAAGCAGGTTCTGGGGCACCCAGATTTTCTGGTGGAAAATCGTGCCATTCTGAATCACCCATTCAACTCATTCAGCCAGTTTGCCACTTGTCTGCATCTTACGAGATAATGCTTCCCTACTCTCCTGTCGATACTATTCCTGTACTTCTAGCTTCAGCAGAATCACACAGGGAAAGGGAGGTTACCGCTTTGGTGTACGGAATCTCAGTCCCTGACCTGGATAATCATGGTCAGCATGGTCGAGATTTGGACACAGATTGGCGCAAGGAGCTCAAGCATTTGGGCCGAAAGCTTCCAACCGGAAAGCGTGTGCAACAACGAGATGGACGGCCCGCTCTGGTTGCGGTTCTTTTTTTCATGTGCCTCTCGTCGGTAAGCCAGACCCTTTCGGTTTCCACCGCTGCCACAAAAGACACACCCGGTACAATCACCACGGCGCGGGAAGCACACAATCTTACCGACCAGCAGGCGAAGCGCGCCCTCCCGATCCATCTGCATGGGGTTATCACCTACTTCGATCCTGACTTCGGCACCGGACAACCGGCCATCTTCATCCACGATAAGACTGGCGGCATCTTTATCGAGATGAAATGCAAGCCGACTTGCAAGGAGGCCGCCCAGCTTTTTGTTGGAGCCAAGGTGGACGTGCGTGGTGTCAGCGTCCCGGGGGGCTTTGGTCCCATTGTTGGCAGCCAACAAATTCGCGTTCTTGGGCGCGCTCCTCTACCCCAGAAGCCGCCGCGCGTAAGCCTTGCCATACTCAAAACCGGCGTGGAAGATGCCCAGTGGGTAGAGGTCGAGGGTTCCATCCATCGCGTCGTCGAATATCCCCAGAGCGTAACGCTGCTGCTGGAGATGCTGGATGGACCCATAGGCATAACGATGATCAGGGACCCCGGCGCTACCTACTCCAATCTGGTGGACGCGCAGGTCAGAATTGATGCCAACGCCGCACCCACGATGAATTCCGACGGCCAGATGATCGGCGTGCACCTGCAGGCACCGAATCTCTCCACCTTGCATGTGGTGGAAGCGGCTCCGAGCGATCCGTTTGCGCACTCAGCGATTCCGATCGGCGGGTTGTTGCAGTGGGGGCACTACTCCACACCCATGCATCGCGTCCATCTGCGTGGAACCGTAACCCTGCAATGGCCTGGTTCCATGCTCTGCATTCGTGATGCGACGCGCGGAATTTGCGCCCGGACTACTCAGGCAACCCCGGTTGCAGCAGGCGACGTGGTCGACATGGCCGGATTTGTGGAGACCGACAATAACGCTCCCACCGTCACCGATGCGGTTTTTCGAGTGGCCGGGAACAACCACCCGGTTGCACCGCAACCGACAAGCAAAACCGAGATTCTGGTCGGGGGATCTGGATCCGAACTGATTCAGATTGATGGCCAGTTGATTGGCTACGATCTGACCTCTTCCGACGCCACTCTTCAGCTCTCCGCCGGGGACACGCTGTTCACCGCGAGTCTGCCCAAGAGCCTCGCAGGTGACCAAGAGAACGCCTGGAAGATCGGCAGCAGGCTGCGCGTCACCGGCATCTGCCAGGTCAGTGTCATCGATGTTCAGAACAATGTGCGCGGGGGCGTGGCCGTGACCAAGTCCTTCCGTGTCCTGATGCGCTCACCGGCGGATGTAACGGTACTGGAGGGGCCATCCTGGTGGTCTGCGGCTCATGCCTTGATTTTGCTTGGACTGGCTCTGACTGTCTCGCTTTTCGTGCTGAGCTGGGTCGTCATTCTCAGAAGGCAGGTCGAGTTGCAAGCAAACAAGCTGCGCGAGAGCGAAGAGAAGTTCCGACATCTTGCTCAACACGATTCCCTTACAGGACTCAGTTCCCGCATGGTTCTTGAGGACCAACTGAAAGACGCGATGCGCGGCAACCGCTACCATCGGGACGGTCTTGCCGTGATGATGCTGGACCTGGACAAGTTCAAGGAAGTCAACGATAGCTTCGGCCATCAGGCCGGCGATGAAGTGCTCCGCGTGAGTGCACAACGGCTGCGCGACGCGGTAAGGTCAAGCGACGTTGTGGTGCGCCTGGGCGGGGATGAGTTTGTGGTTCTGCTATCGGAGATTCGCGACCCGAAGGCGGCGGAGATGATCGCTTCCACAGTGGTTTCGTCGCTGTCGCTCCCGGTCCCATTCAAGGGAATCGAGATTCCGATCTCAATCAGCGTCGGAGTTGGAACATCCTTTGCGGGAAAGACGGATGCCGAATCGCTGCTGCAACAGGCCGACACCGCGCTTTACCATGCCAAGAATCATGGTCGCCACTGCTTCAAGGTATTCACCCCAGGACTGGAATCCAGTCCTGAGAGGCGGGTGAAAGCGGACGAGCGGGCTACGACGCCGACGGTTTGATGGCCAGCGGGGCTTCCGATGCAAGGCTACAACAACAGGAACAACTACTGCCCAGTTGGAGGTTCATGACAAGCTACGAGCCTCTGCATTGCAGGCAAGAGTTCGCTACTGTGCATTTTTCGGACATGGTGTATGGAAACAGGACACTGGCAGAATTACAAAAAAAAATTGCACATGAATTATTTATTTGAAGTTCTCACGGCTCACACCGATGAAGGAGATAGATCATCCGACCCTGAATCCTGCAGTGCATTACGGATGAATGCGGCTAAATCTTTGATCGGTTGATGAACGATGGCAATCCTGAAGAAGCGAATACTGGTAACTTCGGCGGCCTTACTGGTGACGGTCGCATGCGGGACGCAAGTGGGATTCATGCTGGGTCGCGCCCTAACGCTCAAACTGACAGAAAACAAGCTGAAGCAATATGCGACGCAGACGATGACGGAGGCGGATGCGGCCTCGCTGGAGTCGCGCGCGATGCTGGCGGCAATGCGGGCTTCCCAGCGCACGTTCTGCTCGGAAGATGAGATCGCCTCGTTTCGCAATCTTGTTTTTCTATCCGAGTATTTGAAAGAGGCGGGACGTGTACGCGACGGCAGAATTGTCTGCTCGACGATGCTGGGGCGGCTGGGCGAGCCAATCGCACTGCCCAAGCCGGACTTTGCGCAGTCGGACGGCATCAACGTGTATACCAAGCTGGCGCCATTCCGCGTGGGCGATCTGTCGGTGATCACACTACAACAGAACGATGCGTACATCACCTTCAGTCCGTATATTGAAGCGCACCGCGTAACGGCACCGATTCATTATTCGATCATGGCATTCAACGATCCTCACCAGCGAACGGATGACTTGATTGGCACGCCGGCAAAGAGCGATATTCTGAGCGGAGAGACGGCCCAGCAACTGGATGACAGCATTCACGCGACGGTCTGTTCGGCACAATACTTCAACTGCGTCACCGAGTACATTCCGATTACCGATGCGATTGCAGCAGACAAGAGCACGATTACGATTGTGGGCGTTGTTGGCGGCTTTCTAGGCGCGGGATTTGGCTTTCTGGGCGCGTGGCTTTATTGCCGCAATCGAAGTCTGGAGAAGCAACTTCGCAGGGCGATCCACAAGGGGCGGATGCGCGTGGTCTATCAGCCGATAGTGGACCCGGTGACCGGATGCGCGGTGGCAGCGGAGGCTCTGGCTCGCTGGACCAACGAGATGGGCGATGCGGTTGAGCCAGAGGTCTTTGTGAAGATCGCCGAAGAGCACGGGTTTATTGGCTCACTGACGAAAGTGGTGGCTCGCCAGGTGCTGCATGATCTGGGTCCGACACTGCGTAGTCATCCGAACTTCAGAGTCAGCATCAACGTGACGGCGACAGATTTGGCCGACAACAAGTTTCTGCCCATGCTGGAGAAGGAGATCAAGAAGGCGAGGGTCTATCCGCAGTCAGTGGCGATAGAAATCTCTGAAGGCGCGACATCCAAGCACGAGGTTGCCTCGGCAACGATTCGCGAGTTGCGGCGGCTGGGACACAGCGTCTTTATTGACGATTTCGGCACAGGCTATTCGAGCCTCTCTTACTTGAATGCGAATACGGTGGATGCGATCAAGATCGACCTGAGCTTTACGCAGGCGATTGGTACGGACACTGCGACGACAGGAATGCTGACGCAGATTGTTGCCATGGCCAAGACGCTCAGGGTGCAAGTGATTGTGGAAGGCATCGAAACCGTGGAGCAGTCGAACTTCTTTTCATCGGCTGAATGCTCGATCCTCTTCCAGGGCTGGTTCTTCGGTCGTCCGGTTCCGGCGGATACATTCCGCAACTGGCTCACAGCAGACGAAAAGAAGCAACTGCTTCCGCCGAGCGCACCGTCTGTGGCTGCCTGACTGGTGCAGAACTTGAATCTGTTCTCCCCAGCAAGCGTGACCCTTGCTGGGGAGTTTGTTATTGCGGCGAAGAGAGACTGTTTTTGATGCAAGAGTTGGAGGCGCGAAGCGCAGCTGCTGTCTGCAAGACCTGCTGTCGGCAAGACCTGCCGTCGGCAACACTCCGCAGGGCCGCGATACACTTATAAGTTGAGAGAATCTTTGGGGACCTATGTTTGAGAATCTGACAGATAAACTGCAACGCGCCTTCAAGACCCTTCGCGGGCAGGGCACGCTGAATGAAGAAAACATTGCCGAAGCACTGCGCGAGATTCGCGTGGCACTGCTTGAGGCCGACGTGAACCTGAGCGTGGTGACTGCGCTGATTGAGCAGATTCGCTTGAAGGCAGTGGGCACCGAGGTGATGACAGCACTGTCGCCATCCGAGCAGGTGATCAAGATCGTGCGCGACGAGCTGATTACGATGCTGGGCAAGGACACGGCACGCTTCAAATTTGCCTCGCAGCCGCCGACGGTGATCTTGATGGCCGGGTTGCAAGGATCCGGTAAGACGACGACGAGCGGCAAGCTGGCCGCATGGCTCAAGAAGGGCGGGCACAGGCCGATGCTGGTGTCGGTTGACGTGTATCGTCCGGCGGCGCGTGAGCAACTGAAGGTGGTGGCCAAGTCAATTGATGCCAAGCTCTATGAGGGCGACCAGAAGGGTGAGACGGCGGGCACTGCGCTGGTTACACGACTGGCCAAGGAGGCACGTCGCGAGGCGGTCATCATGGGCTGCGATACGCTGATTGTGGATACGGCTGGCCGACTGCACATTGACGCAGATTTGATGGGCGAGATGGAGCAGTTGAAAAAGCTGCTGAATCCATCGGAGATTTTGTTTATCGCCGACGCAATGACCGGGCAGGACGCGGTGAATTCGGCGGCGGACTTTCATAAACGACTGGGTCTGACCGGCGTTGTGCTGACCAAGATGGATGGCGATGCGCGCGGCGGTGCGGCGTTGTCAATTCGGCACGTGACCGGACAGCCGATCAAGTTTATCGGTGTGGGCGAGAAGCCGGATGCCTTTGAGCCGTTCCATCCCGATCGCATTGTGGGCCGCATTTTGGGCATGGGCGATATGCTCTCGCTGATCGAGAAGGCCGAAGGGACGCTTGACCGCAAGAAGAGCGAAGAGTTTGCCAAGAAAGCTCTACTCGGCGACGGCTTTACGCTTGAAGATTTTCGCGACCAGTTGATGCAGATCAAAAAGCTCGGCTCGATGGAGTCGATTCTGAAGATGATGCCGTCGGTGGGTCCGTTTGCGGGGTTGCAAGAGGCGTCAAAGAACGTGGACGAGAAGCAGTTCACGCGGCTGGAGGCGATCATCAACTCGATGACGCCGAAGGAGCGCCGCAACCACGAAATCATCAGCGGCACACGCCGCAAACGCATTGCAGCAGGCAGCGGAACCAGTGTGCAGGACGTAAACCAACTGCTGCGCCAATACGCACAGATGAGCAAGATGTTCAAGATGATGGGCAAAGGCGGAATGGCCAAACAGATGCTGCGCGGCGGCATGGGTTCGCTGGGCATGGGCGGCAAGCAGCGGTTTGGGCGGTAGGGATTTTTGGGCGAGGGAGGACGGAATGGTCGCCAGCGCTCAGGGCACCTGGCATACTGCGAGTTCGGCATTGTGCCATCGGCAGTTGAGGCCGGATGGTTGCGGATAGCTGACGAGCACCCAATCTACGCCGAAGTTCTTCTTCAGTCGCTCGAAGTCTGCAAGCTGAAAGTGGGACCAACCGGCCTGGGCTTTTACTTGCTCTTCCCACTCCTGACCTAACTCAGGGACTTGTGTTACTACAGCCGTATCTTTGATGCCATCGGCCAACTGGCTGCGTTCGGCCAGAGCGCGAAAGCTGTGATAATCCTCGCCGGGTGCAGCCAAATACTGCGGGTCGAGTGCGAAATAGGCGTCTTTGGGAGTGTTATGCCTGATCCACGCAAAGGACTGGAGCCAAGGGTTGGACGACGGAACTCCGGGCAACTCAATATGCGCGCTGGATGCAAACAACTGGCGCTGCACGGCAAACATTCCGCCATTGAAGACCAGCAGGAAGATGGCCCAGCGCCACACTTTGGCTTTGAGCAGGAATCGACCCACCAGACCGCCTGCGGTGAGAGCCATGAAGATATAAATCAGTTGCAAAAATCGCATGGGTTGCAGCGGGGTAAGACGCACCAAGGTGTCAGGCGTAAGCATGATCATGGCCACAATCTGCTGAAAGATGCCGTAAGCCAGAATACCGAGAGCCAGACGCGCCAACTTGGTTTCTCCATGTTTGCGCGCCACCCACCACAACAGCCAGAATAGAACGAGTGGAGCCAGCGCGCCGAGCCACTCATACCATGTCCAGCGATAAAGGTTGTAGTAGGTCCGCGTATCCAGGGCGTGCCGCCAACTTGGGGTGGGCTGCTCGAAGATCCAGCCCAACGGAACAGCAACGGATGCCAGAGAGCTTTCGACGGCACGCAACCTTGCCGTAGCTGGCGGCAAAAATGCCACGGTGACAAAAAAACAGAAGGAGATGCCCAGCGCAGACATGATGGGATGAAGCACAAAGGCCAGCACCAGCAGCGGAACCGCGTGCCAGCGCTTGCCATCGAGAATGCGCGAGATGGCCAGCAGGATCAGAGCGGTTACCACGTTGCGCGGGTGCAGATGCTGGTCAGCAATATATAGCGCGGTTCCCGCCACGGGCAGCGTCAGCATTGCGGAAACCATGGCCAGAGCAGCCCACTGCGCCTGCGGTTCAATAAATATATGTTGAGAGATTCTGAAGCAGGCCCACAGTATGAGGAAGAGAGAGAGAAATTGTCCCAAGACCTCTGCCCAGGCCAATGGGATTCCGGTCACACCAACGCCGCGCGCCATTGCGCCATCAAATAAGCTGGCCTGCATCTGGAGACGAAAGAAATTGGAGTCGTGCGGATAGAGCGATGGATTGAGATCAGCCTTGACGGCGGTCAAATAAATGCCGTCGTCTTCTGAGCCAGGATGATAGCCCATGGTCAGAAAGCCCAGCACGGCAAAGAACGTGATGGGCAGAAAAACACGAAAAATCCGGCTTAGTCGCAAGCGGTGATCTCCTGGTCCTCGATCCGTGCAAAGTGAATCACAGATGCTCGTCCGATGGAGAACGCTCGTGGGAACGCCGCCATGTAGTCATTTCCCATTGTCTCAGGTTTCTGCAAGGACGCAGCGCGGAGTCTTAGGGCAACTTTTGGCATCTTCCTGTTGGACGCAAATCCCGATTGCCGCGTTGACGGCAAACCGCATATCCAAAATGAATCTTTGTTCAGAATCGAGAATGGGGCAAGAATTGGCCCCGCATTTATGGTCAACCCTCCCGCTCACCCCCTATACTTAACAAGGGTTACAAAACAAAGGAAGACCGAGATGCCGTACAACGCTGTGGCAGCGCAGCCACCGACAATGCCGCAGAAAGCAGCGCAAGCCACTCTGGCTCTGGTGATTCCTACACTTCGCGAGGCGGACAACATCCATGGATTGCTGGATCGGTTGCGATCGGTGCTCGATCCGCTGAACGTTCCTTACGAACTTCTGGTTGTTGACGATGACAGCCACGATGGAACCGAAGAAATTGTCACCGCCATCAGCCAACAAGACCCGCGCGTGCGGCTGCTGATTCGCAAGGGAGAGCGAGGGCTTTCTGGCGCGATTCTCTATGGCTGGCAACACACCAATGCCGAGATTGTGGGCGTGATTGACGCCGACTTGCAGCATCCGCCGGAGTTGTTGCCGCAGTTGCTTGCGGCTATTCAGAGCGGCAGCGATCTGGCTATCGGCAGCCGTTACACCGCAGGCGGCGAACTGGGCAGTTGGAATCCGCTGCGCAAGTTGGTCTCGGCGAGCGCTACGCGCGTCACCTGGCCGCTGCAACGTCCGGGAATCCATGCCAAAGACCCGATGTCTGGCTACTTTATGGTTCGCAGCGAGTGCCTGAAGGATGTTGCGTTTCAGCGCTCCGGCTTCAAGCTGCTGCTGGATGTTCTGGTGCGCGGACATATCCGCTCAGTCAAAGAGATTCCATTTACTTTTGGCTTGCGCTCGCGGGGTGTGAGCAAGGCCAGTTTCAAAGTTGCGTGGGATTATGCGTGGCTGCTGGCCAGCCTCTATGCTGAAAAATTCGGCTTGGGACGCAAGGCGTAAGCCTACAACGCTGGCAGCAACATCCGCAGCAAGAGAAATCCACCCACGCCGGCAAAGAACACCAGAGCCATGCGAATACCCGGTTCGCGATTGACCTCAGGAACCAAGTCCGTGGCGGCGACATATAACGCCACGCCCGCCGAGATCGGCAACCCGTACGGCAGCCAACTGGGAATCAGCTCGATCACCAGCACGCCCGCCAGCGTTGCCCCGGCAAGAACTACGGCAGATAAAAGAGCGAAGCTCCGGCTGCGACCGCTGGCCAGCATGACCGAGGCCATGGTGAAGCCCTCCGGTGCCTTGTGCAGAAAGATGGCCAGAAAGATCAGCCAGCCAAGCCAGCTCGATACCAAAAAACCAGACCCGATGGCAACGCCGTCAAAGAGCGCATGCAGGCTCAACCCGGCCATTACCGAGTTGCCGGTATGGCGGGAAACAAACTCGTCGTGATGGGTCTCTTCACCAAAATGAAAGTGCGCATTGATTGTGTGTTCCAGCAGGTGCATGACGCAGTATCCGCCCATGATGAAGACCGGACCCAGCCTTGGGCTGAGCTTCAACCCTTCCGGCATCATCTCAAGCACTGCTGTTGCGATGAGGAAACCCGCGCCCAGAGCCACAAAATAACGCAGGTAGCGCTCCACGCCGCGAGCACGCACCAACACCAATCCGCCTGCTACATCGGCGAGCGCGGCAATGGTGCCGAGAATGAGGGATAACTTCAGCAATACGTGTCCTTCCGAACTTGTAAAACCTCAGGGGCTAAAGCCCAGTTGTTTTGATTGTATTTGCGGCACGACTCAAGTCGTGCCCTTTCAAAGGCCGCTGCCCCACCCCTCGCCTCTTTTCTGGCGAAGGGTGAGCAGGCACAAATTTCGACCATCCCACGCCGAAGGCCGCCAGCCCCACCGCAGGTGGTTACCCGCTATGCCGGATGTGCATCACGTCGCCATCCTGCACCACATACTCCTTGCCTTCCAGGCGCAGCGTGCCTTTGCTGCGTGCGGCGGCCTCGGAGCCGGCGGCCAACAGCGTGTCCCAGCGAATGGTTTCCGCGCGGATGAAGTGATGCTCCAGGTCCGAGTGAATCGCACCGGCACCTTGCGGAGCCTTTGAGCCAACCGGGATTGTCCAGGCGCGACACTCGTCCCACCCGCAGTAAAGAAGCTGATCAGTCCCTGCAACTGGTAGCTCTTGCGAATCAGGCGAACCAGGCCGCTCTCACGCAGGCCATAGCTGCCCAGAAACTCCGCAGCTTCTTCATCGTCCATCTCGGCCAACTCGGCCTCAACCTTGCCACAGATTGCCGTTGCGCCAGCGTTGGGTCGCATGGCAATTTCGTCGAGTTTGAAGCGACTGACAGCAGCTTCAAGATCGTCGCCCAGCGTGGTGCTTTCGCCAATGTTGAGCGCATAGAGAATCGGTTTTTGCGAGAGAAACATGAAGCCCTTGATGAGCTTTTTCTCGTCCGCCGTCATCTCCAACTCACGCAGCGGAATTTCTTTTTCCAGTGCCTCTTTTGACCGCAACAGCAGCGCCTGTTCGCGTTCCAGATCGGTGGTACGCCCCTTCTTTAAATCTTTCTCCAGACGCTCCAAACGCTTCTCGATCTGGGTCAGATCGCTCACCATCAGGTCGAACTCGACGCTGCCAATATCACGCAACGGATCAATCGCACCGACATGTGGAATCGAGTCGTCTTCAAAGGCTCGTAGCACGTGGATCAGCGCGTCCACATTGCGCAGACTGGTCAAAAACGCGGTCTCCTTCAGCGCCTCCTGACCAATCGCCGCCACATCCACAAACTCCACCGAGGCGTACGTGGTTTTTTTCGGCGAATACAGGGCCGCCAGTTTGTCCAGCCGCTCATCCGGCACGCGAGCCACGCCAATATGCTCCTCGCGCGGGTTCGAGTAGCCTCCACGGTCTTCTAACTTGGCTTTGGTCAGAATCTTGAACAGAGATGTTTTGCCCACCTGCGGCAGGCCAATGATGCCAGTCTTCATGCACGTCCCATAGGGGCCACTTGTCAGATTGAGTTGCGCAACAAGAGCCTTATTGATGATACAGGAAGGCGGGTTGCCGGATTATGGATCGAAGCGTGGGCCTTGAAAAGTATGGCGATTTTGCAGCGATTTGAAATTGAAGTGCGCAAGCCAGTGCAGATCGGAGCCGGGGCACCCGGCTCCCTCTGGATTCTTCGATCTACAACTGTAGCCTCTGGACACTAGAACGGCACTGGGGTTGCGCAGTCAGGCAAGACTGGGACGGACGGAGCGGTAAGCACGGTGGTGTCTGGATAACTGTAGGCATGATGGATGGCCGAGGAGGGGGTTTGCGATACGAACCATTGGAGCAGGGCCTCGGTTTGTGGATGGTAGACGGTGCCGTTGAGCGTGATGGGTTCAACAGCATTGGGGAGACCTTCGATAACGTCGCCAGTTTCAAGATTGTTTTGGCAAAGAGTGCTGGGCGAGACCCAGATGGGTGTGGCGTTGTTTACGAATGGGTCGTTGAAGGTTTCAGACAACTCATGACTGGTGGCTGTGATGTCTACA
>Ga0182030_10008448_pt1 | contig 21303 bp, 18 predicted proteins | sample 812S3MmetaG_FD_121299 | JGI IMG/M metagenome (GOLD analysis project Ga0182030, IMG submission 121299) | Permafrost microbial communities from Stordalen Mire, Sweden - 812S3M metaG (Illumina Assembly) | ecosystem: Environmental > Terrestrial > Soil > Wetlands > Permafrost | place: Sweden...
ACGCCCAGATCGTCCATCAGCTCAAGCGTGCGCGGCTGCAGAGTCTTGCCCCGCGAACCCCCGAACGGCCGCAGGGCGCTATCGATGAGCCGGAAGCCGACGCCGCGCCGCGCCAGCTCGCAGGCCAACGTCAGTCCGACAGGTCCGGCTCCCACGATCACTACGTCCACTGGCTTCATTCCGACGTCTTCCTCCCCAATCGGCGGGATGCATCCGTTGCAATCCCGTGCCAGCGCAGGAAAGCCTCGCCCATGATCAGGGCCAGATCGGCCGGCGGCAGCCACGGCATGTGCTCGGTGTAGACGGTGATGCAGTCCCGCCAGCTGAGCTTCATGCGCGTAATGTCGGTGCCCCAGAACAGCCGCTCGGGGCCAAAGGCGTCGTACAGGCGCCGCACTTCGTTCGACAGCGAAGGGACGGGATAGTCCTCATTGAAGTAGCCGGGGCCGCCGGTCAACTTAACCGCCACGTTGGGCAGCTTGGCCAGATTGAACAGGCCGGCGAACTGCGCCAGGCCCGGGCCCATGGTCGCGGCGCCGAAGTGATCAATGGTGATCTTGAGGTTGGGATGACGCCGCGCGGCCTCCGCGACATGCGGAAGGATGGCTCCGCCACAGACCGCGAGCGGCAGGCCGCTGTCGGCCATGGCCCGCCAGAACCAGTCCAGGCTACCGTCGCTCGGCCAGCGGATCCGGCTCATGGTCGAGGTCTCCCCCGGCGGCGCCTTTGGCGAGGCGGTGATAAAGCGCATACCGATCATGCCCGGCAGGGCGGCACAGGCGTTCAGCCGCTCACGCGCGTCAGGTTCGAGCAGATCGACCCAGCCGTGCGTCAGGAAGCGCCGGGGATAGGCAAGATGCGCCTCCACCGCATAGGCGACCGCGGCCTCGTCCCACACTGGCGGGCAGTCGATGGCGATGTCCACCCCCGCCTCGTCCATGCGGGCGAGGGCTTCGGTATAGGTGAAACGCTCGCCGTGCGCAGGCGGCGCCCCAGGGTTCTTCCAGAGATGGATCTGGGCATCGACGACCATCATGCGGCGGTTCTCCAAACAGGACCCAAGAAGTGTCCCTCGTAGCCAGCGGTTTATTCCTGTCCGACGCGTACCCGCAGTTCGATGAGACCCTCGATCGTCCCGATCAGTAGGTCCCCCGCGATCACCGGACCGACCCCTTCGGGCGTCCCGGTGAAGATCAAGTCTCCGGCCCTGAGCTCCCACGCCGCAGACAGATGCTCGATCGTCTCAGCGATGCTCCAGATCAGTTGCGATATTCTGCCCCTTTGGCGAATGGCTCCATTGACCGCGAGCGTGATGGCTGCGGAGCCGATGTCGGGGACCTGATCCTTGGGGGTGATCGGACCGATGGGGCCACTATGATCGAAGGCCTTGCCGATCTCCCACGGCCGGCCTTCCTTTTTCATCTCGTTCTGCAGATCGCGACGGGTCATGTCGAAGCCGACCGCATAGCCGAACACCAGCGCCATGGCGTCAACCGCCTTGATGTCACGCCCGCCCTTGCCAAGTGCTACGACCAGTTCGATCTCGTGGTGGAAATTCCGGGTCAGCGCGGGATAGGGCAGGGCGCCGACGGCGCCGTGCTCCACCACCAGCAGGCCATCCGCCGGCTTCATAAAGAAAAATGGCGGCTCCCGCCCCGAAAATCCCATCTCCTTGGCGTGATCTGCGTAGTTGCGGCCCACGCAGTAGACCCGGCGCACAGGAAACAACTCCGAGCAGCCTACGATGGGGATGGTAACGGGCGCAGGCGCGGCGAAAAGCAGCTGCCCGTTCGTGAGTGCGGTGGAGCCGGTTGAAAGCATGTCGCGAAATCCTGTCAGAAGCTCGAAACGGAAATGGGCGCCTTGTCGGTCGTCACCTCGGCGGCAGCCTTCTCGTTGCTGCCCGCATCCGTCCAGGCCGGCACACGTCCGATGCGGACAGCCTCATGCCAGGCGAAGTTGAGTTCGACCTTGATCCCGTTGATCGGCTCGCGCATGAACAACTGGTAGAGGTTGGAGTTGTGCGCCTTGCGCTCGTTGAACGGCACGCCGTTACGCGTCAGACGCTCGATGAACTCCTCGATCCCCTCGCAGTTCAGACACAGATGATCGATGCGCCCCGAGCCGAGCGCGCCACCCGCGGAATAGTCCGTTCCCTTCACGTCATCGGGCGTCTCAAGGTAGGTGTCCTGGTGGTCGGAGAAGTGGGCCTTGCCGATGTGGATCACGTCCTGGTCGCCGATGTAGAGCCAATAGACGGGGAAGCCGAATTCCGGATGTTGGCCGTCGCGGAAGCCCAGATTGTTCACGAACCAGTCGCGCGTGCCCTCCGGGTCATGGGTGAGGATCAATAGATGTTCCAGAAAGCGCAGACCCATGGCGGCGTCCTCGATGTCGAGCCTAGGAGGCGTGTTCGATGGCGATGGGGCGGGTCTCGCCCGTCTCGGTGAGCGTGCGAGTCGCATCCGGCCGCGCGTAGATCCAAAGGATCTTCATCGGTTCCGTTGACGAGAGATTGCGGAACCGGTGGGAGACGTTGGGCGCGATGTAGGTGGTATCGAAAGGCCTGAGTTCGTGGGTGGCGCCCGCCACGTCCAGGCAGGCTCGGCCGCTGAGCAGCACGACGCTCTCCGGGCAGTTGTGGCTGTGGAAAGGTACTGCCGCCCCGCCGGCGAACTCGGTAATGCCGTTGATGAACGACGCCTCCCCCAGCGAAGGGACCACCAGGGGCGTGGTCCGCGCGCCGCCGCCACGGTCGTGGCTCGCCATCTGCTCCGGGTGGAGCACGGCGTAAGGAGCCCGCTCGTTAGGTCCGTTGGCGACATCTTGGGCGGTGGAAACGGTTGACATGATCAGAGCCTCGTTCGTCGGGACCGGATGGTCTTCGCGACAAGTACCGTCGGCGCGGGGTCGGTGAGCACCGACTCAATGGCGGCGCACCCCTGCGATGTTGCTGGCATGCTTGAGCACCACGCCTTGGCCGCACAGAACGCGATCATGCCACCGCCCTGTGGGTGAGCGGTGCGATACCGAGCTCTTGGGCGAGGGCGTTCAACTCCTCGAGCAGTCCCTGGGAAAGAGGAAAGCCGGCAGCGGCGTAGCGACTGTGTTTCTCGAAACTCTGTTCGCCGGGCAGCCAGATCCTGTCGACGCCCGGTAATCGCTCACTGGAGCGGATGTCACGCACCACCGTGTCCGCCGACGTGCGGAAATCTTCAGCATCACCGAAAGCGGCCGGGTCGATTACAGCCACCGTCTGGCCGGTGTTGGTCAGGCTCGTGTGATCGGCGTTGAAGTCGATGACCTGCCGGCCCATGGCGGCCCCACCCAGTGTCCCCGCGAGGAAACCCACGACCAGCGCCAAGCCGTAGCCCTTGTAGCCGCCGATCGGCATCAACAGGCCCTCGGCTGAGCGGGCGGGGTCCAAGAGCGGGTGGCCCTGGCGATCGATCATCCAACCGGGCGGCATCATCTCACCTCGCTTGGCCTTGGCCTTCACCTTGCCGTAGGCGGCCATGGCCGTAGCCATGTCCAGTATGACGGGCGGTTCGTCCCGAGTCGGCAGGCCCACCGCGATCGGGTTGGTCGACAGCATCAGCTCCGTCCCGCCCCAGGGCGCCAAGTGGTTGGCGTTGCCTACGGCGAAGTAGAGGCAGATCAGCCCTTCGCTGACCACTCGACGCACGTACAGGGATGCGGGACCGGCATGGTTGCTCATCCGGGTGTTGACCCATGCCACGCCGTTCTGGCGCGCCTTGCCGACCGCCAGTTCCGTGGCGAAGGAGACCACCAGATGACCCATACCGTTGTCGCCGTCCACGAGGGCCGTCGCGGCCTGTTCGCGGACCACTCGAATGTGCGGATCCTTGTTGATGCCGCCCGCCCGGATCCGCTTGATGTACTGCGGCAGGCGGATGATCCCGTGGCCGTCGGACCCGTACAGGTCCGCCTCGACCATAAACGCTGCAAGCCTGTCCGCTGCGCGGGTGTCGAAATCCTGACTCTCGAACGCCGCCCGGATGAACTGCTGCGCCGCGGCGGCTGGGATGGAATGTTCAATCATACCGCCTTCTTACGTCATCCTCACCGTCGCCTTCCAATGCTCAATTTGCACCCTCCCATATCGCTTGGGTATGCTTTCGATTGAAGCTCCGGGGGGGATGCCACCTATGAATCTGCGGACCCTCAAGTATTTCGTCGCCATTGCGGACGCCGGCAGCTTCACCGGCGCGGCGTCAACCATCCCTATCGCGCAGCCGGCGCTCAGTCGACAAATGCGCGAGCTGGAGACCGAGCTGGGGGTGCAGTTGCTCGAGCGCCGGCCGCGCGGGGTGGTGCTCACCCCGACCGGGGCCACCTTCTATGCCTCGGCCCGGCGCATTCTGGCCGAAGCCGCCCGTGTCCGGGAAAAGCTGGCCCGCGGCCAGTTCGCCGGCAAGGCCGCAATAACCATCGGCGCTCCGCCGACGCTGGCCGGTCTGCTCCTGCCCGGCCTCCTGGAGACCTGCGCCCACACCTTGGAGGGCATAGAGTTGAAGTGCCGGGAGGCCTTCACTCCCGTTTTGCTGGAATGGCTGCAACGCGGGGTGATCGACATGGCCGTAGTGACCAACCCCGAAGGGGGGCTCGCCTTGTCCTTTCAGCCGTTACTCAGCGAGCCTTTCGCCCTGGTCTCGAACCGCGACATGGGCTACGGCGAACTGGTGCAGGTTCACCAGCTCGCGCGCGTCCCTCTGCTCATGACCAGTCTGCACAGAGGCATCGTTGAGCAACAGCTGCGTATTCTCGGGAAATCGCTCAACGTACACTGGGAAATCGATTCGGTCGACGCCATCCGCCAACTGGTCTGCACAGGGCAATGGGCGACCATCATGCCGATTTCCGTGTTCAAGGGTGTCGCGGAATCGGCCCGGCTGACTTTATCGGAAATCTCTTCGGTCCAGCTCAATCGTCACCTCGCCTTGGCCACCCGCGCCGACGCCCCCGCGACCCCGGCCATGTCGCTCGTGCAGGAACTGATCGAGGGTGAGTTCGACCGGTTGTCGCAGGAGGGCCGCTTCAGCTTCAAAGAGAGCGCCGGCCCACAGCCACCCGGTGGCGGACCTATCTCATCCTAATATGGGACAAGTCGAACTAAGCATTGGTCCCGAGGACACCTCGCCGCCATAGTAGCCCCGGCTCGCTCAGCCAACGATCGCCTTGCAGATGCGGCCGAGGCGGGAAGGCGGCGCTGCCAGGCGAGGCCTTCATTTTCGGAGACGTGACCACGCGCGGGGAGGATTGATGTGGTTTAGGAGTTGTCGGTTGAGCGCGAAGACGCGAGTCACTTCCGTGGCGATCACCTTGCTCGGAATGACCTGGGTGGGGGGCGCCTATGCCCACCACTCCTTCGCCGCTTATGACATGGCCCATAGCGTGACGGTGCAGGCGACCGTCAAAGAGTTCCGATGGAGCGCGCCACATTCGAGTGTGATTCTCGTGTCTAGGCTGCCCGGCGGCGAAGTGCGGGAACTGAATCTGGTTACAGGGTCTCCCGACATCTTTGTTCGCCAAGGCATCTCGCCAAAGAGCTTGCGCCCCGGCGACAAGGTGGAAGCGACCTATCACCCGAACATCAACGGCTCTGCCGGCGGTTCGCTGGCCGGACTCACCCTGCCGGACGGGCGGAAGTTCAAAGATCAAGAATCGTTTGGCGCTGCACCGTCGCCACCGTCCTCGTCGTCGCCTTGATGTTAACGAGCTCGCACAGATGAAACACTTGCGCACATTGTTCGTTTCGCTCGTTTGCATGAGCGTCAGCGTTCTTTTTTGTTTGACCTGGACCCAGCCGGCGTTTGCCGAAGTCAATCTGGATGGCACTTGGAAGATCGAACAGCCGCGTGCAATTCTGGATCCGATAGACGGCGCTGTACCGTTCACGCGCGAGGCGCGCAAACGTTACGAGGCCAACAAGCGCGCGAACGCCTCTAAGCATTACGATTACGATCTTGTTCAAACGCTTTGCGCGACGCCGGGCCTTCCGCGCCTGATGTTGACGCCGGATCGCTTTCATATCTGGCAGCGACCCGAATTGATTACTTTCCAGTTCGAGTGGAACCGTCTCTTTTACCAGGTCGATATGACCAATCGCGAGACCGCCCCTGTGCTGGTCGGCGTTAACATCGGCGTGTCCAAAGGGCAGTGGCAAGGCGATACGCTGGTCGTCAAAACGGATAATTTCACCGATCAAACACTGCTCGACTCGCTCGTGCCGCACAGCGATGAAATGAAGTTGACGCAGCGATTTAGGCTGCTTGATTCCAATACGCTCGAAGATCGCATCACGATAGAGGATCCGCGGAGTTTTACCCGGCCGTGGGAAGCGATCGCCAAATATAAGCGTCAGCCAGACGCGCCCTTTGCAGAAGATATCTGCATTGACCGGCGCAACGCCGGCAAGTTGCCGTTGCCGCCAAGATGAGGAAAACCGTGTTTGCTCTCATTAGATCTTCTGTCCGCGCAAATGTTGTGCATCGAGGCGTCTTGACGGCCATCGTTGCAGCGTGCCTGGTCGCAGCCGCGCAGCACGCCGGCGCGCAGGGCACATTCCCGCCTCCCGGCGCGGCTCCGCCGGGAGTGGCTGGCCCCCCGTTCGGCGCAGCGCCCCCCGGCGGAATGCCACCGGGCGCAGCGCCACCGGGCGGATTGCCACCTGGGGTATCGCCACCTGGTGAAGCACCACCTGGGGGAGCACCACCCGGCGCGTCGCCGACTGGTGGGCCACCTGACTCAGCCATCGCCGCTTTTCGAGACAAACTGGCGGCAGACTTGCTGCCGTTGACGGGTCAGTGGCCGTCACCATCGCCCGATCCGAGGAATTTCGAAGGCGTCTGGCGACAATACAATATTCTTCCGCTTGAGCGCTCCACCGATATGTACGGCGCAAAGACGCCGCTTAACGAGGCGGGGCGCTCACGTCTCGCAAAGCGCGTGGCCGCTGCACACGCAGGAACACCCTATGTGAATGCCTCGGCGGTCTGCCTTCCGCCTGGGCAGCCGCTGCAACTGGAAATCAACTTACCCTTCGTGATCTACCAGAATAAGGATTGGATACAGTTCTTGTTCTATCAGTACCACGGTGCCTGGACGGTGGTGCTTGATCCGGCGAAGCAACCGGACGGGAATGTTCGTCCCTACATGGGACGCTCAGTCGGACATTGGGAAGCTGACACATTGGTGGTGGAGACCAGCGGCTTCAAGCAGTCGCTTTGGTTGGACATCAACGGGACGCCGATCTCTGCCGACGCCAAGCTCACGCATCGTATTCGCAAGGTGCATCAAGGTGCGCAGCAGGGCGACTGGTCGCTTGAGGTCGTCACTACCATTGACGATCCTACTTACTATTCGAGGCCATGGTCGTGGGCGACCGCCTATGTCTGGCGGCCGGATAAGGCGCCAATAAGCGAATTTGACTGCGAGAGCTCGGTTAATCGGCCAGACTACATCACTAGCTCTGGAATGGTTCCCGAGCGGAACGATTGAGATGCCCGCTTACACGGATCTGGTCAGCAGTCCTGCAAATGCGCAACACAAACGGGAAGTGCAGGTCCTTCGCTCTGAAACCCTGACGGCCTACGAAACCGGGCGGCGTCGCCGCCTGATGGCGTGAGATCTGACTGTCCTTCAGTTCGTTGTCGATGCGCCGATTCTGCGTGTACAGACGGCTAATGACCCGCGCGCGACGCGGATGAGTCTGCTGAAATCTCGTCTCGGCGAAAACATTGCTGCTCGAGGTCCCAAGCGTCGCAGTCAGCGCGAGGATGGTCAGTGCTTTGCGAATTGAACGGTTCATACGATGCTCCTGGTCGTGAGGCTGATTGGGTTTGCGGTCTTGCTGCCCACACCACCAACGCCCCACCGCCAGCCGCGTTACTGCCGCTGTGTCATCCGGGCGACACAACTGTGTCCTTCCATCTCGCAGTGGTGCTCGTGGAATAGCGTCATGTCCGGACGCCTCGTGATCGCCCTGCGCCTGCATGCGCCGATTCTTCTGTCAGGCTTGCACGAAACCTGCGCCGCGGCGATCTTCCACGTGCCCTCGATAGCCATGCGCTCCAGGACGCGTACCGGTGAAACCCCGTTTCGCTCAAAAACGAGCGCTTAGAACGACGCCGTACGTTCGCGGATCGGAGAGGTTCACCGTCGACGTGAACATTGCGGTCTCGCCGGCAAGGCCCGGTCCGAGGGTCTTGTATCTATCGTCCCCGACATTGCGCACGTAGCCGGTCACTGAATACCTTTCGCTGTCCGAGAGCCAAGTGGCATAGAGGTTGCCAATCCATGCACTCTTGTTCCGGATGTATTGATATCCGCCGACCGCCAGCTGCGGCGGTGTTATTGACGCCATATCGTACGGTGAGCTCCAGCGAGCCTGACCCGACAACACAAACTTCGAGCCACCGGGCAACGGCACGGTGTGGTCGTAATTGAGATCGCCCGTGTATGGGGCGACCCCGGGGATCTTGTCGCGCGCGAAGAAGCGCGAGAATGTTTCGGGCCCGGTGATGGGGTCCGTATAGATCACCACGCCGTTCTTGTCGACGTAGTAGGAGTTCGTGTAGCCGAGATTGAGGCCGACGCGATCAAGGGTCGTGAGCTGATAGATCACTTCCAGCTCAGTGCCGTAAACCTGCACCGGCGAGGCGATCGTGGCGAACGTCGGATTAAACGGATTCGCAGGTGTTATGTTGACGGCGGCCGTCTGGTAGTTGCCATACGCGGCATAATATATCGCGCCGTTGACCTGCAGACGATCGTTCAGAAAACGATTCTTGGACCCGATCTCGTACGACGTCAGCGTCTCGGCCTTCAACTCCAGCACGATGGGGTTGCCGGTGGCGCCTGTGGCGGCGGATACGTCTCCTGGGGAGACACCGGTCGTCACCGAGCTATAGAGCATGTTCTGCGCCGTGACATCGTGCTCGAGCCGAGCTTTGTAGGTGACATTGTCGAAGTTTCGAACGCCGGCATCGCCACCCAACGATTGCGTGATCCCTGTGATGGAGGTGTAGTCCTGATCGACCCCGACCCGGGTGTGGTCGTATCGCACTCCTGCGGTTAGACGCCAGGAGTCCGCAAGCGGATACGTGGCCTCACCAAATACGCCGATGGCACGCGTGGCCTTCTCGCGTGTGACCGAGTTGAACAGCAGCATGCCGCTCGGATAAGCCAGGTTCTTGTCGCTGTTGGACAGATTGTTGTTGTAGTAGAGCGTTCCGAGCTGCCAGATGAGCTTGGAGCCGGGATTTGAGGCCAGGCGCAGCTCATGCGTCAGGAAATTATCCTTGGGCGTATCGATCGTCTGGTCGAAGTTAAGGAAAATGCTGCGGGCGCTCACCAGCGCGTGCGACTCCCACGTGCGATAAGCGGGTTGATAGGTCAGCGTCGCGGGACCGAAGTCCCAATTGACCTCGGCCCAGTATTGGCGATAGTCGTTGCCGCCCGGTGAAACCGGTGTCGGCGTGTCGCTGTAAACATTCGCCGGGGACTGCGTAATGGTCACGCCTCCCGAGTGCGTGGTGTTGTCCTGCAATGCCGCGCCAAGCAGCACCGACAGCTGCTCGTTGGGCTTGAAAAGCAGCTTCACTTTGCCGTCGGTGGTCGCCAGTGCTCCACCGGATGCCGAGTCATACCCGTTGCGCTCATATCGATTGCCGGCGACGCGAATTCCGAACACATCATCGACGAGAGGGACGTTCACGGCTGCCGTGTCGTGCTGCAAAGCATAGTTGCCGAACTCCACCGCCGCGTTGCCGCCAATGCGGCTCAGGTCCGGATTAAACGTGTTGATGGCCACGAGACCCGAGGTGGCGCTGCGCCCGTAAAGCGTTCCTTGCGGACCGCGTAGGACCTCGATACGGTCGATGTCGTAGTCTCCACCCACCCCTTCGTACACCCCGTCGACATACACGGCTGCCGCCGCCGCAACGGAAGTGACGCTTCCGCCGGCGGGAGCATTCGACGGAATGCCGCGGATCGTCACTCCGGCACCGCTGGTATCGCTTCCGCTGCCTTGCGAACCACCCGTGCCGCTCGCAGCCCCTCCCGTCACACCCGGAACGTCCTCGAGAATCTGCCCGAGCGAGAAGCGGCCTTGCTTTTCCATGTCCGCACCTTCGCGCACGCTGATCGAGGTGGCCGTCTTCTGCACATCGCTTGCGCGGCGCTCGGCCGTGACAACGACTTCTTCGAGTGCCTCCGATGGCGCTTGAACGCTCGCCGCGCCCGCAGCGGCCGTTTGCGCATGAGCCTGACCGGCCGTCACCGCCCAATTCAGCGCGCCGGCCACAGCCAGCGCAGTCATGTGGCGGAAACCGCCACCGGTAGACCTGCTCTTCATCGAGAACCCCTCCGTCCACGAAAATTCATTGTCAACTTCCAACCAACGATTCCAACCAACAATAGGTACAGTCGTCAGAAGTTCCACTTATGCTGGGCCACTATGGCGGTGAGGAGTCGTCGGGACCAATGCTTAGTTCGACCTGTCCCATATTAGAATGAGATAGGTCGGCGCCGCGGGGGCTGCGGGCAGCGAAGGTGGCCGCGACCCGCCGTTTGATCATGGAAACTGCCCGCGCGGACCTGTCCGTCCGTTGCGCCGAATGGTCGGCCTGCGGCCTACTCAGTCCTGCGGCTCGGGCACCAGGCTCGGATCCACCCCGTCCTTCGCGCCGGTCTGCAACTCGCAGTTGTATTCGTGGAATAGCGTCATGTCCGGACGCCAGGAATAGTCGCGCATCCATGACCACGGGTGCGTGTAGTACGTCGGATCATCGAGCGTGAATTCGATCTCCAGGAACCAGTGGTCGGTCTTCACTTTGCGCATGCGCATCGTGAGCTTCGCATCCTTGGAAGCCGGCGTACCATCGACATCGAGCCAGAGCCCGCTCTTGAAGCTGGTCGTTTCCACCACCAGCGTATCGCCATCCCAATGCCCGACTGAGCTGCCCATGTAAGCTGCGGGCAGCGCCTTTGCCGGATCCATGATGATCTGTACGAGCCCGTGATACTCCTCGAACGCGAGGTCCAGTCTGTCCTTCGCTTGGAAGATGTGGAACGGCATGTTCAAATCCATCTGCCACGGCTGGCCCACTGGAAGGCAAAGCGCCGACGCATTGATAAACGGTGTGCCGCTCTTGAGCGATTTGACACGACGCTGCATCACCTTGCGGCCCGCGTCGGTGAATGGCAATTTGGTGCCGAACATGTCGGTCGTGATCTGAAACTGCAGCAACGCTTCGTGGTACCACGTGCCATCGAAATTGTGCGGATCCGGTGAAGGCTGAGGCGCACCGGCAGGCAGCGGCGGCAGGGTAAGCAGGCTTGCGGCATCTGGAGGTCCGCCTGCGCCAGGAGGTCCGGCTCCCGGCGGTCCATTGGGGCCACCAGGAGGCAGGCCACCAGGAGGTGGACCACCATCGGCAGACGGTCCCTGTGCGCCGGGCGGAGGCCCGCCGGGCAGCTGCGCAAGCGCCGCGCCCGCGTAGACAAGGAGCGCCAAGACAGCGGCACCCGTCCAGATGCTTTTGGTTCCCGACTTCATGCTCAATGCCTTCTTCTGGTAGTGCGTGGGTGGACTTAAGGCTTCACGGCTGCGGCACCGTCGGCCGTGCGCGTATCGAGGCAGACGTTCTCCGGAAATGGATCATCCGGTTGGCGCTGATAGGTCACAACCGTCTGCCAGGGTCGCGTGAAGTACTTCGGATCCTCGATGCTGATGCGATCCTCGAGTGTATTCGCGCCTTTGAGACGGATGCGCTCGGTCGTCGTGAGGTCATAGCCGTGCGGCACGAGATTGTCGATCAGCGTGTTGTTCTGGAAACCCTCCGTCGCGACCACCAGCGTATCGCCCTCCCAGTGCCCCTTGGAGATGGGCACAGCCCTGCCGACGATCACGTCGTCTTGGCCGAAGAGGCTATCCGGCGCAACTCTGCGCTGCGGCTGAGTCAGGCTGCCCAGGTCGACTTGCCGCGCCAAGCGATTCCACTCGAACTCAAAGCCCACCCATGCTGGTCGCTGCCAGATGCGGAAACGCTCCGGAGTGAGCATCAACCGGGGCAGTCCCGGCGAGGCGCAACGCGCCGTGGCGTAGTCGTATTCTTCGTACGCGCGCTTGGCGAGGTTGCGCTTGTTCTCCGCGTAGCGCTTGCGGCCGATATCCGTAAATGGAATCGATCCGCCCTCCGGCTTGAAAGCCGACTGCGGGGCGCTGATCTTCCACGTACCTTCCAGATTGACTGGATCGGCCGCCGGCGCACGCGCCGACAGCAAGGCGGCCGCCATCGCCAGGCACAAAGCCCCGCAGATCGAACCCGGGCTTCGCGCAACCCCCGTGATTTTCATTCGCTTTGGCTCCTGGTGATTACTGGGCTGTCTCGGCCTGATTGAGAACGTCGTTGGTTATGAGGCCGGGCGCGAATTCGACATCCTTGAATACGCGTCCATTCGGAAACTTCACGCTCGCCAACATGCCGCCGAGATGGCCGCTTATCGTGGGGTGCCAGGTGATTTCCATTTTGTCCCCAATCTGGAAATCCTTTGGCCGAAAGCCCTGCTTGACGAACATCGCCGGAGAGCCGCTGGCCACCGTCATGTTTTGGGGCTTGCCATCCGGGCCCTTGATGACGAATACCGCCGCTGAATGCGGCGAGCTCCAACGGAATTCCTTAAGAGTGGCCTGTGCGGAAAGGGTCTTCGACAAGTCATACCCGGCAGCGGAATGATGGGCCCAGACTGGCGCCGTGATCGCCATGGCCAGCATCGACCATACAAACCGCTCTGGGCGTCCTGCGCGCCTGTTCATACTCGATATCCTCTGATGGAGAAGGACAAAAGGAGAAGGCCTAGTGTGAAGTCCCACAAGATAAGAAGTGCAGCGGCCGCATAGACTCACTGCCCGATCCCGCGAAACCACATGGCCTGCCGTTGGCAAGGCGGCTTTCGCTGAGCGATCCTGGGCTACTATGGCCGTCACGAGTCGTCGGGACCAATGCCTAGTTCGATTTGTCCCATATTAGAATGAGATGGGCTCAGTGGGAGTCTGCAGCGCGGGGCTTGCCTAGAAGCTGAATCGGCCGCGCCGGCTTCGCGACGTCCTGATCTACCAGAATAAGGGGTGGATACAGTTCTTGTTTTATCAGTATCACGGCGCGTGGACGGTGGTATTAGATCGAGCAAAGCAACCGGACGGCAGCGTTCGTCCATTTTCCTCACCCGGCTTCGGTCAGGTGGAATTATGGTGTCATCCCCAGACGACTAAGACTTCATGCCGATGCTAGCGCGTGCTGGAGAGCAAGACAGATGCATAATTTCCGCTTCGCCCGAGCGGGTGTGGGGCGGCGCACCTTCAGGTCCTAATCCTGCGGCTCTGGAACAAGCCTTATTTCCAATCCATTCTTCCTGCCGGTTTGTGGTTCGCAGTCGTATTCGTGAAACAAAGTCATGTCCGGTCGCCAGTAATTGTCGCGAACCCATGACCATGGGTGCGTGTAATACGTCGGATCATCCAGAGTGTTGAGGACTTCCAGGAACCAGTGGTCGGTCTTCACCTTGCGGAACCGTTGGGTCCGCTTCGCGTTCTGTGAAGCGAGAGTCGGCCTTGATCTCGAAAATCAACGTTGAGTTTGGCGCGCTCCAGCGCATTTCCCTCAAGGTCGCGTGCGCGGATTTTGTCTTGGTGAAGACGTAACCGAGCGCAGAATGATGCGCCAAGGCGGTTGCCGCCAAGAACATCAGCGTCGCAATCATCGATGCGCGTAGCGCGAACCTATTGACCATCCCAGCTTCCGGCCTCGGCGCTTGATCGGCAAACCGAGCTAGCATGGGTTGCAATTGGGTGCGAAGTTAGGTGATACAATCCGCTTTGGGCAGGACATCCACCTGTCCGTTCAGTGAACCCGGTCCGGCATTCCCAGAAACTGAGGCGGAGCATCGCTCGCCGGGTCTGGCCATTCGCCGCCGCCGCATCATCTGGCGGCACCTTAAGTTCAGCCGATCTGACGTAGTTCTGGAGGCACGCAGTCTTGCTGGCTGCTTGCGCTCGGTGGTCACTTCCGCCCGCTCTTACGAAATCTTTACCAACCCTAGCCGGATTGATTTCAAAACGCTCAAGGCGGCCAGTTATATTCGCTCTTTAATCGTGGGCCCTTGGCTTTGCCGCAGCGCTCATTTGTCCAAGAGGTCCGGCGACTGCAAGATGACGGTAATGTCCATTTGGAAGGCGGCCGCGCCAGCGCGATCGGCACGCGCCGATTTGTGTCCGGGAAAGCGGATCCAGGCCGGTCGGGTGTTCCGCAATGCCTGGCGTTCGGGCATCACGGTCTTGGCCGCCACGGTGCTCTTAAGTGGTTGTGGTGGATCTAACCCGGCCACTGCCGGATCTGGCCCCCCAGGAGCGCCCGGAGGCGGCGGCCCTCCGGGAGGCGGCGGCCCTCCAGGGGGCGGCGGCGGACCACCCGGATTCGCGAGTGGTCCGGTGGAAGTCGGCGTCGTCACCCTCTCGGCGGGACCGCAGACACTGGTCCAGATGCTCACCGGCCGGGTGACACCTGCCGTGACCTCGGACGTCCGTCCTCAGGTCGATGGCCTCATCAAGAAGCGCCTGTTCGTGGAGGGCGCCCTGGTTCAGGCGGGCCAACCCCTCTATGAGATCGACGACCGCAGCTATGTCGCCGCGCGTGATCAGGCGGCCGCGCAGCTCGAGAACGCGCGCGCGAGCTTGAAGTCGGCCCAGGCCCGCGCGGATCGCTACCGGTCGCTGTCCGAGATCGGCTCGCTCAGCAAGCAGGACATCGACGATGCGATAGCGTCCGCCGATGAGGCGAAGGCGAATGTGCACCAGTATGAAGCGAACCTTGCCGCCGCCGCGCTGCGCGTCGAGTACACACGTGTATCCGCCCCGATCAGCGGCCGCATCGGCCGCTCCGCCATCACCCCCGGCGCCCTGGTCAATGCCAACCAGCAGACTGCCCTCGCAACCATCCAGCAGCTCGACCCGATCTACGTCGACATCACGCAGTCCAGCGCTCAATTGCTGGCGCTGCGGCGAGCCCTGGCCCAGGGAGAGTTGCTTCCCGCCACTGCCTCGGTGCACCTGAAACTCGAAGACGGCTCGGACTACTCAAGGCCCGGCAAGATCGAGTTTTCGGAGGTGACGGTCGACCAGAACACCGGCGCCGTGACTTTGAGGGCGACGTTCCCGAACCCCGATCAGGTGCTGCTGCCGGGCATGTTCGTGAGCGTCGAGGTCGTAGAGGGAACGGTGCGCAACGCGGTGCTCGCGCCCCAGCAAGGCATTACCCGCGGACCGACTGGCAACGCGATCGCAATGGTCCTCGACGCTGACAACCGCGTGGTTCAGCGAAACATCGTTGCCGACCGCGCTCTGGGTGACAAATGGCTCGTGACGTCCGGCCTGAATGCCGGGGACCGACTCGTCGTCGAGGGTTTGAACAAGATCAGTCCGGGCGCAGTGGTCAAGCCGGTCCCTGCGAAGCTCGGCGGCTGAGCTACTGCCATTAGCCACTTCTTCGTCCAACGGCCGATTTTCGCGTGGGTCATCGCCATCGCGATCATGTTGGCAGGGTTGGCCGCGATCACGACGCTGCCTGTCGCCCAATACCCTAACGTGGCGCCGCCCCAGATCAATATCGGAGCGGTGTATCCGGGTGCGTCCGCCGAGACGCTCGAGTCGAGCGTCATCCAGGTCCTGGAGGAGCAGATCACCGGCCTCGATGGCCTTTTGTACTTCTCCTCTTCGGCCGGCAGCTCGGGCTCTGCGTCGATCTCCATAACCTTCGCCAAGGGGACCGATCCGAACATCGCCCAGGTCCAGGTGCAGAACAAGGTCCAGCAGGCGCTGTCACGGCTGCCCCAACAGGTGCAGCAGCAGGGTCTCACGGTCACCAAAGCCAACGCCGACTTCCTGCTGATTGTGGGCCTTGCCGACAAGACCAACCGATCCAGTGACATCGACGTCGGGGACTATCTGGTCAACCAGTTCCAGGACGACATCGCCCGTGTTCCGGGCGTCGGCCAGACTCAGACGATCGGCGCCCAGTACGCCATCCGCATTTGGCTCGATCCGACCAAGCTCGCGTCCTACGGCCTCATGCCATCCGACGTGCGCGCGGCGCTCCTGGCCCAGAATACGGAGATTTCCGCGGGGCAACTTGGACAGCTGCCGGTCGTCCCCGGCCAGGCACTCAACGCGGTCGTCAAGGCGAAGTCGCGATTCAGCGGTCCGGAACAATTCCGGCAAATCGTCGTGAAGAGCTCCGGTAACGGCTCGGTCGTGCGCCTGGCCGACGTGGCGCGCGTGGAGCTGGGGCAGGAAGACTACAGCCTGTCGTCCCGCATGAGCGGTCATCCGGCGGCGGGTATGGCGGTGATGCTCGCTCCGGGAGCGGATGCCCTGAAGACCGCCCGGGCCGTGAAGGCGCGTGTGGCCGAACTGTCTCGCAACATGCCCCAAGGATACTTCATCGCCTATCCGCGCGACTCCACCGACTTCATCATCCGGTCCGTCGAGGAAGTTGTCCGCACGCTCGTGATCGCGGTGCTCCTGGTGGTCGTGGTCATGTACATCTTCCTGCAGAGCTGGCGCGCGACCCTGGTTCCTGCGATCGCGGTCCCGGTGGTGCTATTGGGTACCTTCGGCATGCTGGCCGTGTTCGGTTATTCCATCAATACCCTCACTCTGTTCGGCCTGGTCCTGGCGATCGGCCTGTTGGTCGATGACGCCATCGTTGTCGTGGAGAACGTGGAACGCCTGATGGCTCAAGAGGGTCTCGGGCCGCGCGAGGCGACCATCAAATCGATGGGCGAGATCGGTTCGGCCCTGGTCGGCATCGCCGTGGTGCTGTCGGCGGTGATGACGCCGATGGCCTTCTTCGGCGGTTCGACGGGCGTGATCTATCGGCAGTTCTCGGTGACCATGGTCACGGCGATGCTGCTTTCCGTGCTGGTCGCTCTGGTGCTCTCGCCGGCGATCTGCGCCAACCTGCTCAAGCCCGGCGAGCGTGCGTCGCACGCGCGCGGGCTCCTGGGCCGATTCAATCGCGATGTGGCCAGGGTCACCGGGTATTACGTCGGACTCGTCAGCGCAGTGCTCGGACGGCGGGTGCTGTTCCTCGCCCTTTACGCAGTCATTCTCGCGGTCCTGGCGCTGCTCTTCTCGCGCCTGCCCACGAGCTTCCTGCCGGTCGAGGACCAGGGGCAGGTGATGATTCAGTACGAACTGCCGGCCGGTGCTACCGCCGCCCGCACCGACACGGTTCGGGAGCATCTCACCCAGTACTTCCTTCGCAGCGAGTCGAAGAACATTGAGGTGATCATGGCGATTGCCGGCACTGGTTTTTCGGGCGCCAGTCAAAGCGCCGGTCAGGGCTTTGCGACTCTGGCGCCCTTCGACCAGCGCAAAGGATTCGATCGGTCGGCCGAGGCGATCAGCCAGCGGTCGATGCGGGCGTTCCAAAACATCCGCGATGCCCGCATATTCGTCCTCCTCCCACCTGCGATCATGGGGCTTGGCCAAACGAACGGCTTTCAGTTCGAGCTTCTCAACTCGAGCGGCCTGAGCCGCGCGGAATTCATCGCCGCACGGGACCGGCTGATCGCAGCCGCCAACACGGACCCATTGCTGGCCCAGGTGCGCTCAGGCGTGCTGCAGGATGCACCGCAACTTCGCATCGACATTGATGAAACCAAGCTCGCGGTGCTGGGGCTGTCGGAGGTGGACGTCACCGACACGCTCAGCGCCGCTTGGGGTTCGGACTATATCAACGACTTCGTGGACCGGGGCCGCATCAAACGCGTCTACATGCAGGGGGAGGCGTCATACCGAATGCTGCCGAGCGACCTCGACCGGTGGTTCGTACGCGGGCGCAACGGCGCGATGACGCCCTTCTCCGCCTTTGCCAGCAGCCATTGGGAGAGCGGGCCGAATTCGGTGACGCGCTTCAACGGCCGCTCATCGTATGAGATTCAGGGCCAAGCCGCGCCCGGTGTGAGCTCGGGCGACGCAATGCAGGAGATGGTTGCCCTGCAGCGGCGGCTGGCGCCGGGCATGAGCTACGCCTGGAGCGGGCTGTCGTTCCAGGAGGAGCAAGCCAGCGGTCAGGCTCTGCTGCTGTACGGGGTCTCGGTGCTGGTGGTGTTCCTGTCCCTGGCCGCACTCTATGAAAGCTGGTCGGTCCCCCTTGCCATCCTTATGGTCCTGCCGCTCGGGGTAATCGGGGCGGTGCTGGCCGTGACCCTGCGCGGTCTCGACAACAACATTTACTTCCAGGTGGGTCTGCTCACCACCATCGGCCTGGCGGCCAAGAACGCCATCCTGATCGTGGAGTTCGCGGAGGCGGCGCGCCGCGCAGGCCGGGACGTTATCGCCGCGACCGTGGATGCTGCCCGCATCAGGTTGCGCCCGATCCTGATGACCTCGATCGCCTTCATGGCCGGCGTGCTGCCGCTGGCTCTGGCCAGTGGGGCAGGGGCCCAAAGCCGAATCGCCATCGGCACGGCCGTGCTCGGCGGCATGCTGACGGCCACGGTACTGGCGATCTTCTACACGCCGTTGTTTTTCGTCGTCGTGGCCGGACTGTTCCATCGCAGGGCCGCGCCGGCGGAGTTGTCAGACGGAGGGGTGGCCCGGCCCTCGCGCCAAGTCGGGTAGCCGGTCGACAGGCAAGGTGATGCGAACCCCGAGCCCGGCGCCCGCCCGGTTGCTCGCCTCGATTGTTCCGCCCTGGGCCGCAACCGCGCGCTTGGCGACGGCCAAGCCGAGCCCGAACCCGGGATTCGTTTCATCGGCGCGCACGAAAGGTTCGAACAGCGTCGGAAGCGCGGACGGCGGTGCTCCGGGACCTTCGTCGACGACATCGATCTCATAGCGCCGCGCATCCCTGTCGTAGGCGAGTTTCACGTGCACCGACTGCCCGCCCGTGGAGAAGCGAAGCGCATTGCGGACGACGTTGTCGAGCGCCCAGCGCACGAGCTCGGTGTTGCCGCGCAGGCTGGGCGCATCATTGTCACTGGCAGCCGAGTCGTTCACCTCGGACACGATCCTGACGCCAGCCGCCTCGGCCTCGAAGCGGGCATCGGCCAGCACGCTTTCCAGCAAGGCGGTGAGATCGAAGTAGTCCTCGCCCGGTGAATGCCCGCTCTCCGCCCTCGCCAGGCTCAGCAGCTCCCGGACGACCGAATCCAGACGGCGCCCTTCGTATTCGATCCGGTCCAGGGAAGCCCTGGCGCCGGTGGGGTCCTGCCGCGCCAGGCCGATGGCGAGCTGCAGGCGGCTTAGCGGGGAGCGTAGCTCATGCGACACATCATGCAGCAGGCGTTCTCGCGCCTGGATTGATTGTTCCAACTGCACGGCCATCACGTCGAAGTCGCGCGCGAGGTCGGCGATCTCGTCATGTCGTGCGCCCATGCCCGGCGCGAGGCGCACTGACATGTCCCCGGCGGCCAGCCGCTCGAATCCCTGCCGCAGGCGCCTGATCGGCGCCAGCAAGTACCAGGCCATGACGACGCCGAAGATCGGTCCGCAGATCAGGACGAGGATCAAGGGTTCGATCGGCATCGTCATCAGCAGCCGCGAGGCACCCTGGTAGTGATATCGCAGCCGGTACGAGGTGCCGTCCGGTGCGTTGATCTGGCGCTCGATGACCGAGTCGCGGCGGGTCAGGGGCGCAGGCCGTGCGGAGGCGGGCACGATTTCCAGCCGGGCGCGTTCGGATGCCGGCAGAGAATCGCGAACCTTCAAGGCGAAGACCTTGCCATTACGGCTCAAGGCCGAACCCACGGCGTCCAGGACAACGGGCGCCGCACTGAGGGCCAGTGAGTCATCCTGCGCCGTGATGGGAGGTTCGACGCTCACGAGGACCCAGAGCAGCTGCGAGATGACGAAAAACGCCACCCAAAAGGCCAGCAGAAGTTTCCAGAACAGGCCGCCCTTCACTGAGGGGCCTTGAGCCGGTAACCGAAACCCCTGACCGTCTCGATCTCCAGACCTCCTTCCGAAGCGGTCAGTAGCTTTTGCCGTAGGTTGTTGACGTGCACGTCGATGCTTCTGTCATAACTCTCCCAGGGCCTCCCCAGTACATTACGTGAGAGTTGGTCGCGTGTTGCGACCCGGTCACCGGATTGAAGCAGTGCCACGAGCAGGTTGAATTCGGTCGTGGTGAGTTGGATGGGGGCACCCCGCCAAGTCACTCGGCGCGCAGGCGCATTGACCCGAAGTTCCGACCGCGCGATCTCCGCCTCTTCGTCGGCACCCACGCGCGCCCCGTTGCGCCTGCGCAGCACGGCCCTGAGCCGTGCAACTAACTCGGGCGCGTAGTAGGGCTTGGGCAGGTAATCGTCCGCGCCGAGTTCCAGCCCGATCACCCGGTCGACCTGGTCGCCCTTCGCGGTCAACATAATGATCGGGATCGTGCTTTCCTGCCGTATGCGCCGGAGCAGTTCGATGCCCGTGATCGTCGGCAGCATGACATCAAGAATGACGGCATCGTAAACACCGCTGGTGGCAGCGGCGACGGCTTCCTTGCCGTTGAAGTCAACTGTGACTTTGAAACCCTCGTTTTCGAGGTACTGGCGCAACATCGTGCTCAAGTCGACGTCGTCGTCGACCAGCAAAACGTGCGCGTCTGCGCTGTTCGTCCTCATCTGCCGAACTCTGCCGCTCGGGGCCCGGTCCGTCATCAGGATTTTCCAAACCTTTACAGAAAGCTGCCCGTGTCCTGACAGCCGCCCATCCATCGATTAGCTATGGTCGCTGGCCACGAGTCTGGCACCGCCAGGTCCGCGGTCCTGTATCTGGAGTGACAGCTTGGATCGGCGGCTCGGGCTTCTCTGGAGGTCGAGCAGCCCTTGTTTCTCGCAATGCCAGATATCAGATCTTCGTTGGACAATGGGACTGGGAAATTCCCAGCTATCCGGTCCGATGATGCCTGTGCATGCCTGAAGGTTACCAGATGGTCATGATGCGAGCGTGTTTCCGGGAGACCACGGTGAGACCGTCCATCACAGGCATTCCCCGCGTGCCGCCGCAATGAACGCGAACGGGCCAGTCGCATTGCGCGCCGGCCGCGGCACGCGGTCCCCGCCGCCGAAAAGGCCGCGAGGGGAGATGCGGCTTAACCTGTGTTTGGGGCGGGTCTCCGCTGAAGCGCAGCGGCTGATGTCCTGCATCATCGGCGCCGATGATCTCTCGGGCAACTTGGCCCACGAAGCGGTGGCGGCCGTGGAAATGCATCTGCTGCAGCGGGGCTG
>Ga0182030_10008449_pt1 | contig 21303 bp, 17 predicted proteins | sample 812S3MmetaG_FD_121299 | JGI IMG/M metagenome (GOLD analysis project Ga0182030, IMG submission 121299) | Permafrost microbial communities from Stordalen Mire, Sweden - 812S3M metaG (Illumina Assembly) | ecosystem: Environmental > Terrestrial > Soil > Wetlands > Permafrost | place: Sweden...
TACGCCACCTGCTGCCGTCGGGCCTCCCGCGACCGCTAGGATGTGGCTATCCACGCCGCGAGCGGTTGAAAATGAAAGTCGCCCAGTACCGCGACCTCGGAAACTATGACTTCTTTTTCTCGGGCCACGTAAAGAATAGTGCGCCAGCGACCAACGTCGCCAGAATCCATTCGATCGCCAGCCGAGAGTTGTCTACATGTATCCCGTAGTACGGTGGCTGAAAGATTAACCCGTACCCCCGATCAGAGCCACCCGGTCCTGTCCATGGCACGTAGAGTCAAGTTCCTATTATGACGGCAACCCACAGCCACATAATTAAGGTATGCCGCGCCGTGAGCTGGGCACGGTTCTCAATGCCTGCTTTTATCTCTTTGGGGTCTTCGGCGTCGGGCCATCTGGGGATGGCGTCTTCAAAGATCTTCGAAAGGAACTCCCGCAGCAGTTCGGGATCTCTTGCTTCAGCGATTGTGATTGCCGTTGCGGCCATGTTTCCGGGCAGTCCCTTCTTGCCTTCGATGACGCGCAAGATTGGCACGAAGTCGTCTGCACACAGTCTGAGAAGGTCGGCGTCAGATAGCGATTTCACGTAGACAATTAAGCCCCCCCAGGGATACCTGACAGCCCTGGTGATCAACTCCTTCAGCGACGGTGCCAGCGAACTGCAGGTCTCGTCCTTCATGGTTGCCTTGCGAAAACCCGGGTCGTTTCCTTCCCCTTACCCCGCCAGTTGCCTCAACACATACGGCAAAATGCCGCCGTTGCGGTAATACTCCACTTCCTGCGGCGTGTCGATGCGCACTACTACGGTGAACTTCGTTTCGACGCCGTTGTCTGTGACGGCTCGCACGGAGGCTTTGCGGCCACCGCCGTTTAAGGACGATTTCACATCTTCCACGTGATAGGTTTCTTTGCCCGTCAGGCCGAGCGATGCGGCGGTCTCGCCCGGTTGGAATTGCAGCGGCAACACGCCCATGCCTACCAGGTTGCTGCGGTGGATGCGTTCGAAGCTCTCCGCAATCACGGCGCGCACGCCCAGGAGCGCAACGCCTTTGGCGGCCCAGTCGCGCGACGAACCGGAGCCGTATTCCTTACCGGCCAGAATCATCAGCGGCACGCCGTCTTTTAGATATTCAGCCGAGGCGTCATAAATAAACATCTGCTGGCCATCCGGCAGGTGCAGGGTCCAGCTGCCTTCCGTGCCTGGCGCCAGCTGGTTCCGCAAGCGGATGTTGGCCAGCGTGCCGCGCACCATCACTTCATGGTTGCCGCGGCGCGCGCCGTAGGAATTGAAGTCGGTGGGATGGACGCCTTGCGCAATCAGATATTTTCCGGCGGGACTGTCCTTGGCGATGGAGCCGGCCGGAGAAATATGGTCGGTGGTGACGGAATCGCCCAGCATCGCGAGCACGCGCATGCCGTGGAAATCCTTCACGGAAGTGGCCGGGTCCACCATGTCGTCAAAGTAGGGCGGCTTCTTGATGTAAGTGGAAGCGTCTTCCCACTTGTAGATGTTGCCGGTGGGCACGTTGAGGCCCTGCCAGTTGGCGTCGCCATCAAACGCCTGCGCGTATTCGTGCTCAAACATGCCCTGGTTGATGGCCGTCCGTAGCGTGTTCGACACCTCTTCGTTCGAAGGCCAGATGTCTTTCAAATAAACCGGCTTCCCGTCGGAGCCTGTGCCGAGCGGCTCGGTGGAAAGATCGATATCGATGGTCCCCGCCAGCGCATAAGCCACCACCAGCGGCGGCGACGCCAGGTAATTCGCTTTAACTAGAGGATTGATGCGGCCTTCGAAATTCCGGTTGCCGCTCAACACGCCCGCGACCACCAGGCTGTCTTTGGTGACGGCCTGCGCCACCGGCTCCGGCAGCGGACCGCTGTTGCCGATGCAGGTGGTGCAACCGAACCCGACCAGATTGAACTTCAGTTTTTCGAGATACGGCAGCAGACCAGCTTCCCGATAGTAGTCCATGACGACTTTCGATCCCGGCGCGAGGCTGGTCTTCACCCACGGCTTCACTTCGAGACCGCGCTCCACCGCCTTCTTGGCCACCAGTCCCGCCGCCAGCATCACAGAGGGATTCGAAGTGTTGGTGCAGCTGGTGATGGCGGCAATCACCACCGCGCCACTGTCAATCGAAACCGGCTTGCCGCCAATCTCCGTCGCGGAGGACTTTGTGGGCCCCGGAAACGCGGCGTGGAAGTTCGCCTTCACGTCCGGCAATTCCACGCGGTCCTGCGGGCGTTTCGGGCCGGCCATGGAGGGCTTCACGACGGCCAGATCCAGCTCCAGCGTGTCGGCATAGACCGGGTCCGGCGTCGCGTCGGTGCGGAAGATTCCCTGTTCTTTCGTGTAAGCTTCCACCAGTTGGATGAGGCCGGCATCGCGGTTGGTGACTTTCAGATAGGCCAGCGTCTCCTGGTCCACGGGGAAAAAGCCCATGGTCGCGCCATATTCCGGCGCCATATTGGCTACCGTAGCGCGGTCCGCCAGGCTCAGCGCGCTCAAGCCGGTGCCATAGAACTCCACAAACTTACCGACCACGCCCTTCTTGCGCAGAATCTGCGTGATGGTGAGAACCAGGTCGGTCGCGGTGCAGCCTTCATTCAACCGGCCATGCAGTTTGAATCCAATCACCGGCGGCAGCAGCATGGACACGGGCTGTCCCAGCATGCAGGCCTCGGCTTCAATCCCGCCGACACCCCAGCCCAGCACGCCCAGGCCGTTAATCATGGTGGTGTGGGAATCCGTTCCCACCACCGAATCCGGATAGGCCAGCGAGCCGTTGCGGAAAACCACCGGCGCCAGGTATTCCAGATTCACCTGGTGCACAATGCCGGTGTCGGGCGGCACCACGCGGAAATTGCTGAAGGCCGTCTGTCCCCACCGCAGCAGCAAATAGCGCTCGCGGTTGCGCTGGAACTCCAGCTTGGCGTTGAAATCGAATGCGCCCGAACTGCCGAATTGATCCACCTGTACCGAGTGGTCAATCACCAGGTCGGCAGGCATCAGAGGATTGGCGCGGTTCGGATCGGCGCCCATGGCCGCCAGCGCGTCGCGCATCGCCGCCAGATCCACCACGCAAGGCACGCCAGTGAAATCCTGCAGCAGCACACGCGCTGGCATGAAACTGATTTCTTTGGTATTGGCGCCTTCGCCCCGCGCGACGCCTTCCACATCCTGTGGAGAAACGCGGCGGCCATCTTCGTTCCGCAACAAATTCTCCAACAGGATCTTGATAGAAAAGGGCAAACGCCCTACATTACCGACGCCCTTCTCTTCGAGACTGGCCAGCCGGAAATATTCATATTCGCTCGATCCGGCGCGCAGCTTCGCCGAAGAGCCAAAACTATTCTTGGACATTAACCTAATTATAGTGGTGCGTAAGGGGTTGCGTCGGCTGGAGGCTGTGAGTTCAACGCGGAGCCGCGGCTCCGCGTTAAATTCACGGCCGCCATCGAACCGGGATTCCGGCTAAAGTTCCGGGACGGCCAGCCGATCTAATCTACGTGTCGTCCCTTCCCCAGTTCCGGGAACCGCGGAACCGCGCCGCTCTCGAGGCCATGGTGCGTGATTTCGGCTCCGATTCGGCCCGGTGCCGTCAGTCCATTCGTGACCTGATGGGTGATGACCGCGATGCCTTTCTCGGAAACGCCGTCCGAATTCTCAAGTGCGATATGAATTCGCGGGCCGCCCAATACCTATTGGCGTTGCTGGTTTCAGAGAACCTCTTATATGACGCACTTTGCGATCCAGCGCTCCACTTCGATCAGGCCCTGGCCCTGGCCCGCCTGGCTGTCCGCATCGATGCGATGGTAGATGTGGGGCTGGCGCGGCGCCTGGCGGAAGAGGCCATCGCGGCGGCGGAAACATCCAGCATGGGCGACGCCGGCCGCATCCTGCGGATTCTGACTAAAATCTCCGACGGGACGCGCATCCTGCCATCTCTGATGCGGTTGCTGCGCACCGCAAACCCTCATTTACGTTCCAAGGCGGTGCTGTTGATCGGGCGAGGCAGCCGTAGCGTCAAGTGGGTCCGCCATCGTCTGGCGGAATCCGACCCCCGCGTAAGAGCCAACGCGGTGGAAGCCATATGGAATGTGGAAACGCCGGAAGCCCGCGAATTGCTTCGTTTCGCCACTGCCGACGCTAACAACCGCGTCGCCGGCAATGCGCTGCTCGGCTTGTATTGGCTGGGCGATGGCTCGGTAATCGCCGAAGTGGTGAAAATGGCAGGCCTGGATGACAGCTTGTTCCGCATGTCGGCCGCCTGGGTGATGGGCGAAACGGGCGATGCGCGCTTCAGCGAGTGCCTCAGAAAACTGTTGGCCGATCCGAACCCCGGCGTTCGCAAGCGGGCTTTTGCGGCGGTTTCGCGGATTAAACTCGCCACGGCGCACCTTGCCCAGAAAAGAAAATGGCTGGTCTCCGCTCTACTGCTGCCGAAAGATCCCCAGAAAACCTCGCGCCGCATCCGCATTGCTGTAGTTCCCGAAAAGGGTTCGGAGATTCTCAAGCTGCGGTCTACGCATTTCTCGGTCAGCGAAGACAATCAGCCCGTCCTTACGTACCAGCTTCTGGAAAGACCGGTGCCGGAAGCGATGAGCCTGTTCATCCTGTTTCCCAGGTCCACTACAACGGAGATTTCCCCCTGGAGCCAGGCCGCTCTCCGCTGTCTGGATTGGAAACGTCCGACCGATCTTTGGTGTACGGTCCCTTATTTGCCAGATGACGACTCCGCCCCCGCGCCGGGATTGGAGCTGGAACTGCCTCCGCTATCGGCCCAACCTACGCTCGCGGCAGCCTTCTTCACCAACCCGCACAAGCGTTCGGACTGCACGGATTTCTGGACGGCGCTATGGCGTTCGGTGCGTACCGATGGTCCGGTGCGCGGCAAGCGGCATCTGATCGTCTTCGCTCCGGCCGGCATCGGAAGAATCGCAGGGCATGGTCTGATCGCGTCAGTAATCTCCTCACGCACTTCCGTGCAAGTCATTTCCACCGGCGCGAACCCGGCGCTCGAGGACTTTTGCCGTCTCACCGGAGGAAGCTTCCGGATTGGCGAATCCGATGAAGCTGTCGGCGACCTGATCATAAGGGCTTACTTGAATCTGCTGGGCTGTTACGACATTGTGTATCAGCCGGCAAACTCGAACCCTTCAGCGATCAAAGTCCGCGTGAACTCACCCGAAGGCTGGGGAGAAAGCAGCATCGCAACGCCGAATTCGGACTAACGGAAGGGCGAATGCCGCCGGGCCGATGGTCAGGCAAGGAAAAGCGGCCGGCGGCAAGACCGTCGGCGCCGCAGGATGCCCTCCTTTTGGAAACACAGTTGCACTGTCTCAAGTGATTCCATTTGGGAGGACAATGAAATCAATGAGCATCAGGCGTAAGGCCGGGCGCTGCGGGTCGAATTGTCCCGGAGGCGCGGCCATCTGGCGCGCGGCGGTGGGCGGGTTGGTCGCGCTGTGCCTGCATGCTCAGGCGCCGGGCAGCATTACCACGCGCAGCCTTCCGTCTGCCGGCATCGCGGTAATCGATGCGCAACAGAATGTGTATATCGCCAGTGGCGGCGGGTGTGCCGGACTGTTTGACCTCAACTGCACGCCGATGAGCATTATCAAGGTGGACGCGGCAGGCAACACAGTCTTCAATTTTGTGGACAACCAGAATGGCGTCGGGGCCGAGGATCTGGCTGTCGATTCAGCGGGCGAGGTGTACGTGGCCTGCATGGGCGCGAGTGGATTCGTCTTGAAATTGAGCGCCGATGGAAGTAAGTCCCTCTACGCCGCCCCGCTTCCATCCGGCTTATTCGTACCCGACGCGATCCGGCTGGATGCACAAGGCAACGCTTACATTGCCGGCATCACCACGGATCACCATCCCTTTGTAACGAAGATGAGCGCGGACGGATCGACGTTTGTTTATACGGTGAAGTTGCCGGGATCGGGCGCGTCGCCGGACACCCCCGACACGGCCACTGCGCTCGCGGTAGACGCTGCCGGCAACGCTGTCGTAACAGGGACAACCTACTCGTCTGATTTTGCGGTTACCGCCAGCGCTCTGCAAGCGGCTCTCGCCGGCACTCCGAGTGCGTACGTTACCAAGTTGGATCCCACCGGCAAGATCCTGTTTTCCACGTTCCTCGGCGGGACTGGCGGATCGTACGGCCAGTCGATCCAGTTGGATTCCACTGGCAACATTTATGCCGCCGGCATCAGCGGGCCGGGCTTTCCGACCACACCAGGGACATACCAGCCCTCGCCCATTATCCAGCCCTGGAGTGGTGGGACAACCGGCTATCTGGCGAAGGTCAAATCGGACGGCAGCGTCATCATCTGGGCAACTTACACGGTCTCGAACGGATGGGTACCGAGCGCCGAATACCCCATAACCAACCCGATGTGGCTGGCGGTGAGCGGCTCCGGCGACGTCTATCTGGCGACCCAGACGCTGGCGGGCTTTGTGACCACCACGTCGGCCCCGCAGGCGTGTTTCGGAGGATTCAACGACGTGGTCCTGCTGCATCTGAATGCGCAAAGCGGACTGGCGGATTCCACGTATCTGGGCGCTTATGAATCGTCTCCGTTCGGCCTGGCATTACCCGGCGACGGGTCAGTGCTGGTGGCGGCCCAAACGGTGAATGCGGCCACGGCCAACTACGTTCCGGTGCTGGCGCGTGTCACGTTTGGACAACCGGGATCGAGTCCTCCGGCATGCCTCTCGCAGGATATCGTGAACGCGGCCAGTTTCATGTCTGGCTTCATTTCTCCCGGCGAGTATATCAGCCTGACAGGGTTGGGAATTGGACCGGACGCCGGCGTGGTATATCAGCCCGGTCCGCAAGGGCAGGCGCCGACGACATTGGGCGGGGTCAGCGTCACGTTCAACGGGATTCCTGCTCCTCTTATTTATGTGCAGTCCCGGCAGGTAAACGCTCAAGTGCCGTTTGAGATCGATGCGACCCCCACGACAGGCTCTGCCAGCGTTGCAGTTGCGCTGACTTACAAGAACCAGACGTTCGGCCCGTTCCATGCAAGCGCCAACTGGCTTGGGGAGCCGGGAATCTTTCGCCTGCAGCCCGGCGTCTCCACTCAAGCGGCTGCGCTCAATCAGGACGGGTCGGTAAACGGCCCTACGGATCCTGCGAGCGCCGGTTCGTACGTCACGTTTTTCGGCACGGGATACGGGCCTTTGGTTCCACCTTGTGCCACTGGTGGCCTGAACCCGCCAACCGCGGTGCCGCTGTTCTGGACCGGAAGCCCCATCGCGAACCTGACGACCGACACCCCGTACGCGTTGCAGTACGAAGGCTCCGCGCCGACGCTGCTCTGCGGCATCGTGCAATTCAATTTTCAAGTGCCGATCACGACGCCATCGGGGCCATTTCTATTGACGCCGTACATTAACCCCGGCTACGGGTCGACGATTTTCGTCCGCTGAGAGGATGCCTATGGATCCGACCCAACCGCTGTTTCCGTCCAGGCAGGACCGACGCCGCTGATCGTCGAGACAGGAACCATCGTAATCTCATCGATCCTTCGATAGTCAGCGAGTTGAGGTCCGCATCGCGACCCCGGTTCAATCCTTCCAGTCCATCGCCAGCCGCACCAGCGTCCGGACCGGCACACCAGACGGCCCTTTCGCCTGATAGGGCTTGGTTTCATCGATCCACGCCGTGCCGGCGATATCCAGATGAACCCAGGGCGTCTCTTCGGCAAATTCTTTCAGGAAAATCGCCGCCGTGATGGCGCCGCCCCAGCGTCCGCCCACGTTCGCCAAATCGGCGAATGCGCTCTTCAGGTAGTCTTTGTAGTCGTCTTCAAGCGGCAGCGCCCACATGCGTTCGCCTTCGTTTATCGCAGCCGCCAGGACGCGGTCGCGCATGGCGTCGTCGTTGGCGAAGAGGCCCACATTCAAATGTCCCAGCGCCACGACTACGGCGCCGGTGAGCGTCGCCGCGTCCACCAGATGCGTGCAGCCCTGGCGCCGCGCGTAGGTAAGAGCATCGGCCAGAATGAGCCGGCCTTCCGCATCCGTATTGATCACCTCAATGCTCTTGCCGGACATGGCGGTCACGATATCGCCCGGGCGCTGCGCGCGGCTTCCCGGCATGTTTTCCACACACGGAATGAAAGCCGTCACGGCGATGGGCGGGTGCAATTGCGCGATGGCCCGCATGGCGCCCAGCATGGCGGCGCCGCCTGCCATGTCGTATTTCATCTTCTCCATGCCGTCAGCCGGCTTGATGGAGATGCCGCCGGTGTCAAAGGTCACACCCTTGCCCACCAAACCCAGATGCGCCGCGCTTCCTGCCGACGCCGGCCGGTATCGCACCACAATCAGAGCGGGCGGTTCCGCGCTACCCTGCGCTACTCCCAGCAGGGCGCCCATGCCGAGCGCTTCCATCTGCGCGGTCTCCAGAACCTCGCATTCCAAGTGGAATTCGGCAGCCATCTTCCGTGCCGCTTCCGCCATTTTCGCCGGGGTCAGCCGGTTGGCCGGTTCGTTCACCAGGCTCCGCGCGTAATTCTGAGCCTCGCCTAAGACTTGTCCGCGGTGGGCGGCAGCCTCTAACCCGGAAGCCTGGCCCGCGGCCACCACAAAGGAATCCACGGCCTTCTTATCCTTGTCGGTCTTGTACAGGTCCGGTTCGTAATCACCCAGAAGTGCTCCTTCGAATGCCGCGCTGACGTACTCCGCTCCTGCTTGATCGCCCTCCAGAGCCAGCGCAATCCGCTTGATCGACTTGCCTTTCAAGAATCGGACCGCGGCGCCTGCAATGCGGCGGAGTTCGGCCGGATTGAACTTTTCCAACTTGCCGGCGCCTGCCAAGAGCACTCGGGCAGCGAGCACCCCTCCTGGGTGGTGGATTAAAGTAAATTCCTGTACTTTGCCACTAATCTCCCCTATGTCGAATAATTCCGCAGCGCCGAAGCGGTTTTCCTTGCGGCCTTCGAAGACCAGGGCAACCAGGGCATCGGCTTCAATCTGCTCAAACGGCTTGCTTTCGATAGAAGTTTGCATCATCTCGATTGTCCCCAACCCCGGCCATTACCGCAACGCCCAAAATCTTCCATTTTACGGATATTGTCTCGATTGACCCTCTGGTAACGGGGTTTATCGTGCTATACTCGTTCCTGATAGCTCCCTGGGGACAGAGTTTTCGAAAACCTGTAACTACGTCGTACTGAGAATCGTCCAATAAATGTAGCGTAGCGAGGGGCAACTCTGATAGGGAGAGCTGGTGGTTCAAAATGCCTGACAATCCAAGACCCAACAATCCGGTTCCAGATAGCGAAGACATTCATCTGTCTCGCCTTCTGTGCGCGGGCGTGGAAGAGCCGTGGTATCGCTCTTTCTTTAAGAACGTAAAAGAAACGTTCAATCCGCCCAAACTTCCACCACTCGAACTCACGTCGAAACCTGTCGCAGTGAAGGACATCTGGGGCCTCTATGGGCGTCAGAAAAAGTCGTTCATGATGTCGACCGGTTTCCAGGTGGGCATCGTGATTATCGTGATGCTTTTGGGCACGAACAAGACCCTCCAGAATGCGGTCAAGCAGAACATCCTGTTCATGCCGATTGCTGACACGGCCCCACCGGACGCCAAGCCGCAGCCCAAGAAGGACATGGGCGGTGGTGGTGGAGGCGATCGGTCGCCTTTGCCGGCAAGCCGCGGCAAGCTGCCACCCAGGGCACTCCGGCAATTTACGCCGGCTGTTGCGGTCTACAACAATTTGAATCCGAAGCTGGCCATGGATCCGACGATTATCGCTCCCCCGGACGCCAACCTGCCGGATTGCCCCGGATGCTTGAATTACGGCGACCCCCTCTCCAAATACACCACGCCTTCGAACGGAACTGGTTCGGGCGGCGGCATCGGATCTGGTCATGGCGGCGGTATCGGTTCAGGCAACGGCGAAGGCTACGGTCCCGGATCGGGCGGTGGCGTTGGCGGCGGTGCTTTCCGCGTCGGCAACGGCGTTACGGCGCCGGTGCTGCTTTACAAGAAAGAGCCCGAGTATTCCGAGGAAGCGCGCAAGGCGAAGTATCAGGGCACGGTGGTTCTTTATGTGCAGGTTGACCCTTCGGGCAAAGCCATCCACATGAAGGTACTACGCAGCTTGGGCCTGGGTCTGGATGAAAAGGCCATGGAAGCCGTGAGCCAGTGGAAGTTCAAGCCTGGCTACAAGGACGGCAAACCGGTCACCGTGGAAGCGCAGATTGAAGTGAACTTCCGCCTGCTGTAACCCAACTGGAAATCGATTCTGAACGCCGGTGGCCTCTGGTCACCGGCGTTTTTGTTTTGTCGGGGCTGGAGAATACCGGGCGCGTGCTTCTTCCGCCCATTCCGGGGCTCTGCTTTGCGCGCGGGTTTCCCAGTGCCATCGCGAGTGCCGCCACTCATGGGTGGCGTGGGCGGTTCCGCCCGCGCGCCACAGTTTCTTGAATTCGTTGCCGCTTCCGTGGCGCAGGCACACTTGCCCGCATGAGTGCGTGAGTGCGCGCCACGTTATTTTGCAGCGGCGGCGCACTGCTCGCACTGGCAGATGCTGCGGAAGTGATCGTAGGAATAGATTCCGGAATTGTGGCCGTCGCTCCAATTGATGCGAATGGCATAGTTGCCCACCGGTTCCACAGCGAGCATTTTGAGCGCCGGCTTGAACATCGGGAAGGGCGTGCCGGGAGCGTCGGTCTCCGGCTTCCTCGGTTCCGTTCCGTGGGCGCCCGTGCAGGCGGCGCAGGGGCACTTGTCTCGGAGGAACGTCAGCCCATAGGCGCTGTGGTGTCCGTCCTTCCAGTCGATCTGGATTCCCTTGGACTTGGAAATTGCAATGTGTTCGGGGTCGGTTGAAAAAGACATGGTTAATTGAAAAGGCGCTCGACGTCGCGCACGCCGGAAATCCGCCGCATGGCTGCTACCAGTTTCTCGAGTTGCTTCTTGTCCCGCACGTCCACGGTCATTTCGACAATACCGCCATCGTGGTCGGTTTCGGTCTTGGCTTCCAGGCTGCGGATGTTGGAGTTCTCATCGGAGAGCACGGCGGTGAGTTGCATCAGCATGCCCGGGCGGTCGTCCGTGTGGATAACAATCCGCACCGGAAACGCATCTTCGGCGGCGCGTGCCCACTCCACCTCGATCTTGCGTTCCACGTCGTACATCAGGCTCTGTACATTGGGACACATTCTGGCATGGACGGCCACGCCTTTGCCGCGGGTCACATAGCCGACGATGGCTTCGCCGCGGATCGGGTTGCAGCACTTGGCGCGGTACACCATCAAGTCGTCAATGCCGCGCACTTTGATGACGCCATCGCCATCCTGCGGCCGCCCCGGAGTGGGCGCGCCCGAAGGCGCCGGCGCACTCGCGCCACCATCCGCGGCGCGGCCTTTTTCCTCGACCTCATCCTTCACCACGCCTGGGGCTACTTTGCTGAGAACCTGTCGCGCCGAAAACCGCCCATACCCGAGCGCCGCATACAGATCCTCCGTCTTGCTGTATCCGTACTCCGACGCCACCTTTTCCAGTTCGGAGCGCGCTACCCGGCCCAGTTGGACTCCCAGACGGCGCGCTTCCTTCTCCAGATACTTCTCCCCAATATCGATGGCCTTCAGGCGCTCGCTGGCATTGATCAGGTGCTTGATCTTGTTACGGGCGCGCGAAGTCTTAACGAACGCCAGCCAGTCCTTGCTGGGTTCATGGCCGGCCTGCGTGATGATCTCGACCACATCGCCGTTGCGCAGCGAGGAACGCAGCGGAACAATTCTGCCATTCACCTTGGCTCCGGTGCAGGTGCGGCCGACATCCGAGTGAATGGCGTAAGCGAAATCGATGGGCGTGGCGTTGCGCGGCAGCACCAGCACTTTGCCTTTGGGAGTGAATGTGTAGACCTCTTCCGGGTACAAATCCACTTTCAGAGTGGACATGAACTCGGCGGGGTCCTGCACGTCGCGCTGCCACTCCACCAAATGGCGCAGCCAGGCAATCCGCTGATCGTCGGCGGCGGGGCCTTTGCGCCCTTCCTTGTACTTCCAATGAGCCGCGATTCCCTCTTCGGCGATGCGGTGCATCTCATCGGTCCGGATTTGCACTTCGAAAGTCTGCCCATGCGGTCCCACCACGGAGGTATGCAGCGACTGGTAAAGATTGGGCCGCGGGATGGCGATGAAGTCTTTGATGCGGCCGGGAATGGGCCGCCATTTATTGTGGATCACGCCGAGCGCTGCATAGCAGTTCTTCACCGAATCCGTGATGATGCGGAGCGCCATCAGGTCGTAAACCTGATCGACGGTGATTTTCTGGCGCCGCAGCTTCTGAAAAATCGAATAGGGCCGCTTGAGACGTCCGTCGATGCGTGCCGGAATGCCTTCGTGGCGCAGTTCACTCTCCACTTCCTGCTGGATCTCCACCAGAAATTCCTGATTGGAGTGGCGCCTGGTTTCCACATACGCCACGATTTCGCGATGGGCGTCGGGCTCCAGGTACTGGAACGCCAGGTCTTCCAACTCTCCACGGATCTTGCCCATTCCCAGCCGGTGCGCTATAGGCGCATAGATTTCGATGGTCTCGCGTGCGATGCGTTCGCGCCGTTCCGGGTTCAGGAAGCTCAGCGTGCGCATGTTGTGCAGGCGGTCGGCCAGTTTGACCATGATGACGCGGATGTCTTCCACCATGGCCAGCAGCATTTTGCGGAAGCTTTCCGCCTGCCGCTCCTCGGCCGAGAAGAAATCCAGCTTGGACAGTTTGGTGACGCCATCGACGCAGCGCGCTACTTCTTCCCCGAATTCACTCAGAACCTGCTCGACCGTGACGCTGGTATCTTCCACGACGTCGTGAAGGAGCCCGGTTTGCATGGCGACCTGATCCATGCGCATGTCGGCAAGGATGTGCGCCACCAATACCGGGTGCATCATGTAGGGCTCACCGGAATCGCGCGTCTGGCCCTGGTGATACGTGCGGGCGAAGCGAAAAGCCCTCTCGATGCCGCTCAAATCGTCTTTGGGCCGGTATTCACGAACCTTGGCTTCCAGTTCCCGGTACAATTGCTCCACGGGATCGGGAGGCGGTTGCGGAAGCAGACTCTCGGAAAGACTAGCGGGCTCAGATGCCACTGTACCTCGATTGTAGCAGGACCGGCCGGTTCAGCCGGGACATGAAACAACTACGGGGAGGCTCTCCGGCTGGAGAGGCTCCCCGCATGATCAAGCGAATGGTGAAATCGGAAACTACTTCGATGGTTCGGCTGTAATACCGCCGCCCGACTTGCTCTTCTTTTCCGCCTTAATCTTCTTGGTTTCCAGTGCCTTGGCGACCCAACTGTCGGCTATGGCGATCTGCTTTTCGTAGTCTTCTTTGTTATCCGCCAAGTCGGCGCGTTCGCGGATCAGCAGGTTCTCATAGGCCATCGCGTCGTCATACTCTTTGTCGATGGCCAGGGCTTTATCGAGGGCCGTCAGACCGTCGTCGATGACCTTACCGAACCGTTCCTTGAGATCCTCTTTGGCCTTCTTGTCTTTAATGGGGCCCGGATCTTCCAGCTTCATCCCGAGGTTCGCGCGAGTTTTTCCGTACTCCGGATACCATTCCGACCAGGCGATGAAGCCAAGGCTGTAGTACGCGATGGTGTTGTTGGGATCGACGTTGATGAGCCGCTGATACCACTCCCGGGCTTCGGTCCACTTCTTCTGGTACAGATACAAGGAAGCGATCGACTGGATGGCCAGCGTGTTCTTCGGATCGAGCTTCAGCACTTCGTTGAACTGATCGTAGGCTGCCTTGGCCATCTTGTTGTTGTCGTCCGAATCGGCCCCGGGGATGTACTGTTGCAGGTAGGCCATGGCCAGGTAGAGGCGCGCCATGGGGTAATTCGGGTCCAGCTCGACGGCCGTTTTGAAGTGCTCCACGGATTCCGGATACTGAGCGTTCTTGAAAGCCGTCACGCCCTTGTTCAGCTGATCGCGGGCCTGCAGCTTCTGGCAGCCAGTTCCCATGACCATAGTGCTGATCAGCGCGACGGCCAATGCAGCCACGGGCAGGATAGACGCCAATTTGCGCATTTAGTTACCGTCCTTGTCGGTCATGAGGCCGACCTTATCGATGCCCGCGCCGTGAGCGATATCGATCGCCTTAGCCACCCACATGAAATCGAGATCGGGCGAGCCCTTCACAAACACCACGCGTTCGGCGCGGGTCTTAAAGATCTCGGTGAGGCGAGCGCCCAGGCTGGCTTCATCGGAATCTTCGCCATTGATCATAAACTTGTGGTTGGAATCGATGGTGACCACCACCGTGCGCTGATCCGACACGGCGGCCTTTTGGCCAGGCGGCGGCGGCTGCGGCACCAGGGCTTCCAGTCCCTTTGGCGTCAACGGCGTGATGACCATGAAAATGATGATCAGTACAAGCAAAACGTCGATCATCGGCGTCATGTTGATGTCGGATTTCGGACCACTTCCACCGACTGACATACTCATAAAAAAGGCTCCTTGATGAATCCCTGTTACTTGCCTTCAGGCGCGGGCGTGGAACCCGCGGCGCCTTCGGCCGGTTTCTTAGTCGCATCCTGCTGTTGCTCCGTGAGCAGGCCCAGTTGGTCCACTCCGGCGGCGCGCAGGTTATCCACTACATCCACCACCTTCTCATAACGGGCTCTCTGGTCGGCCTTCACAAAGACCGTCTTGTCGAGCTTGTTAGTGAGCAGGTCCTTCACCTTGGGCGGCAGATCCTCAGGCAGGATCAGGGTACTGCCTAAGTACACCTTGCCATCCCGTGTGACGGCCACCAGCACGGCGTCGCTCTTGTCGGCCTCGTGCATGGCGATGGGGTTCTTGGTCTTCACCAGGTCCACGCTGACACCCTTGGACAACATCGGGGTGATGACCATAAAGATGATCAGCAGCACCAGCATGACGTCCACCATCGGGGTCACGTTGATGTCGGCCACTGGAGGCGGCGCGACACGCTTCTTCATTGCACTAGTTGCCATCGTGTTCTCCTGGGAATCCGCGGAGACCGCGGGAGTTCCTGCCGGAACTCCCGCATTTCAACTCGCCAAATTCCCGATTTTCGTACTCAGCACCAAAAGAGCGCTACTTGCGCGCGCGCTGCGAACGCTTCAGGAAATAGTCGATCAATTCGGAGCTGGAATTTCCCATCTCCACATCGAAGGCTTCGATCTTATTGCTGAAGAAGTTGTACATCCAGACCGCCGGGATGGCCACAAACAAACCGATAGCAGTGGTCACCAAGGCTTCCGAAATACCGCCGGCCACAGCGCCCAGACCGGTAGACTTCTCTTGCGAAATGCCGCGGAACGCGTTGATGATGCCGACTACCGTTCCGAACAAGCCGACGAACGGCGCCGTGGAACCGATAGTTGCCAGGGCGCTGACGCCGCGCTTCAATTCGGCGTGAACGATGGCTTCCGCGCGTTCCAAAGCGCGCTTGGAGGCTTCGATTTCTTCACCAGGGATTTCCGAGCTGATCTGATGAGCCTGGAATTCCTGCAAACCCGCCACCACAACCTTCGCCAGGTGGCTCTTCTTGTAACGGTCCGCAATCTTCACGGCTTCGTCCAGTTTGCCCTCGCGCAATGCGCCGGCCACGGCCGGAGCAAATGCGCGCGACTGCTTGCGGGCAGCGCTGTACGCCATCAGGCGATCTATCATGACGCCAATGGAATAGGCCGACATGAGGAACAGGCCGATGACGACGAACTTGGCCAGCGGACCCATCTGTACCCACAGAGAACGCGGATCCCAACCTACCGAGGCCGCCTCCTGGAGCATATAAAACGACCATACTTGCAATTGCAAAAGCATTGTTGTCTCTCTCTCTCCTGCGAGTTGAAATTGTACTAATAACCGACGTTAAAAGTGCGGCGCCGGGTTACTACTGGTTCAAGGTAAAATTCACGTCGATGGTTGTTTCCACTTGCACCGGCTCGCCATTCAGCAGCGTGGGCCGGTAAACCCACTGTTTGACGGCATCCATTGCGGCAGTAATCAACAATGCCGGTCCACCCAGGGACTTGAGTTCCTGGATGGTTCCATCCTTGGCAATGACGGCTGCCAGGTGCACGACGCCGGAAACGCGCGCCGACTTCGCCAATGCCGGGTAAACAGGTTGGACTCTCTTCATCACCATGGCCGCCTGGACGTTGCCGCCGACCTTGATCCGCTGGGGAGCGGCTTCCTTCTTAACCGGAGGAGGCGGAGGAGGCGGAGGAGCCGCCGACGGCACCGATCCGATAATCCCGCTAAGCACGCCGCCCGCGACACCACCGGCAACGCCGCCGGACACGCCGCCCACTACACCGCCAACACCAGAGGATGAAGGAGGCAGTTCTTCTTCCCTAATGACCGCAATATCTTTGGGGATGACTTTCGGCGCCATCAGTTTGCCGGCATCGAACTGGCGCGGAATCACCTTCACCACTTTGACGGGAGGAGCCTGCGCCGGAGGAGGCGGCGGCGGAGGCGGAGGCGGCGGCGCCACCAGGAAACTGCTTAGGGTAGTGCTGGGAAGCACGTCCGTATAAATCAAAGGCAAAATCACCGCGATCGTAATCAGCAGAATCTGCCCGACGAAGGACACCACCACCGTCCACGTCTTGTTCGTCTTTCCCACGCCGTCTACGAATGTTTGTTCAAACATCTCAGCTCCTTTCCGTTCCTACGTGGCCTCAGGCGCAATCCGCGTGCGTCCGCGCCGACTGCTATTTCATTTACCCGCCTTGGTCGTGCTCTTCCGAACCGTCTCCGCGCGAAGCGACGAAGACGCCGGAGTAGCCGGACCCGATCTCTTCGGCTTGTCCGCGTAATTGTGCCAGAACAAAACAATCGGACTGGCCACGAAGACTGAAGAATAAGTGCCCACGATAATTCCGCAAACCAGAGCGAAGGAGAATCCGCTCAGCACCGGCCCGCCCCAGATGAACAGCGCGATGACCGTCAGGAAGGTGAGTCCCGAGGTCATGACTGTCCGGCTCAATGTCTGGTTGACGGCCCGGTTCATTACGCTTTCCAGGGAATCGCGATGGGAGAATTTCAGATTCTCCCGGATTCGATCGAAGATCACGATGGTGTCGTTCATCGAATAGCCTACCAGGGTCAGCAGGGCTGCGATCACCGTCATTGAAATTTCTCTATTGAAGAGTGAGAACAGCCCGATGGTGATCAGGGTGTCATGGAAACAGGCGATCACCGCTCCCAGGCCGTAAATCCACTCAAAGCGGAAGGCGATGTAGGCCAGCATCCCCGCCAGCGCGTAGAGCGTGGCGAGCACAGCCTTCTGCCGCAACTGCGCACCGACCTTGGGACCTACCATTTGAGCACCCAAAATACGAAAGTCAGAGAGATAGCATTCCTGCTGGAGCGCGTTCATAATACCAGCATTCACACCCGGGACGGAGGAGATCTGATTGAAGTCCGTAATCAACCCGGAGTGCTTGGTATTAATCTCACTCAGGATGTTCGCCACCAGCACTTTCAGCTGATCGTCACTCATGGCGATGCCGGCGCGCGCCAGCGGATCCCGCAGGCGGTTTTCCAGGGCCTCGTGCGAAGCGTTGTTCAAATCGAGCTTGCCGCTGCCGGGCTTACCGAACGTGGCCGTCAACACCCGTTCCATATCCTGGCGGTTGGCCGCCAACTGGCCTTCGCCTTCGCCCTTAGCCTCAGTAGCGATCTCCACCTCGTTCTGGACACCGCCGCCTTTGAGGTCCTGCACGCTGACTTCTCCCTTGACCTGACTCAACATGGCGCTCCGGATCTTGTCGTCTGGCGGCGGGTAGGCGAATTTGACCTGCATCAGCGCGCCTTCCTTGAAGTCGATACCGTACTTCAATCCGCCTTTAGCAACGATGCTCGTAAAACCAGCTACTGTCAGCACCAGCGAAGCAATAATGAAGGGCCACTTCTTGCCCAGAAAATCGTAGTTCGTATTCTTAAATAATTCCATCTAGCGTTTGCCGTGCTGGTGGCTGCATAACTTCAGACACCAACCCTTTGGATTTTGTTCCCGTAAGCAGGGGGCGTTTCCGCCTCCGCTGCTAAATACTCAAAGTTTCCAGCCTCCGGTGCCCCGACAGTTCATAGTCGAAGATGGTCCTGGAGACGAAAACCGCAGTGAAAACATTGGCTATAAGACCGATCGTCAATGTTACCGCAAAACCGCGGACCGGCCCTTCCCCAAACAGAAAAAGAAATGCGCACGAAACCACCGTGGTGACGTGGGTGTCGACAATTGTCCACCAAGCCTTGCCAAAACCCGCGTCCACGGCGGCCACGACACTCTTGCCGGCGCGCAGTTCTTCGCGGATTCTCTCAAAAATCAGCACATTGGAATCCACCGCCATACCAATCGTCAGAATGACGCCGGCGATTCCGGGCAATGTCAGGGCGGCATGGAAGTACGAAATGGCCGCCAGTAGGATTACGGTGTTTAGTACCAGAGCCAATACCGCATTGACGCCGCTGCGCTTGTAATAGACCAGCATCACCGAGATGACCGCTACCAGGCCGGCGATACCGGAGACAATCCCCTGGTGGATGGAATCGGCGCCGAGCGACGGCCCGACGGAATTCTCATAGAGCGGCCGGACACCAGCCGGCAGCGAACCGGAACGCAGGTACCGCGAAAGATCGGTGGCTTCTTCTTCGCTACCCAGGCCCATGATGCGGCCGGAATCTTCAATTTTTTCATTGATGGTGGCGACACTGACGATCTGGTCGTCCAGAATTACCGCCAGCTTGTCCTGGACGTGCTCAGCCGTATAGCGGCCGAACTTGGTTCCGCCGTCGGGAGACAGCGTAAAGCTGGTCTGCCATTTTCTGACATCGTCCTGGCCCGGACGTGCGTTGCGCATATCCTTGCCTGTAATAACAGGAAGCTTGTTGACTAGGTACCATTCCAACCCCTGCTGGCCGGGCCGCGGCTTGGCAGGAAGCAACTTGTCGTTCAGCGGCAGAATGCCGCCCAGTTTCGCCAGCGCATCTTCCCGGCTGGAGAAGGCCTGATCGTGGGCTTTGTCGACGCCCGTGATCTCCAACACGGCGGTGGTGCCGATGAACTGCCTGGCTCGAGCCGGGTCGTCCACGCCGGGCAACTGAATCAGAATTTGAAAATCGGAACCGGAACTGCCGTACTGCTGCACCGACGATTCGGCAACGCCCAGTTGGTTAATGCGATTGCTCAGCGTGTCGATGGTGCGGGCCACGGTCTCGCGTTTCATGTCCGCCAGATCGGTGGGCTTCGTCTTCAGGGAATAGTCAGTGGCGGTCAAGGTAGTGAGGGCGTAAGTCGCATAATCCGTGCTGATGATATTGCGGAAGTCACCCGACTGGGCGGCGGCGATCCCCTTGATGGTGACCACCACGTTGTCCGCGTCGGCCACCACATGGGCGTCGCTCACATCCATGCTGGCCCAATTGATTTTCTGCTTCTTGAGTTGTTCCTGCAGACGCTCGATGGTTTGGCGGGCATCCCCTACAACCGCGTCCTGGACCTGGACTTCCATCACCAGATGGCTGCCGCCCTTGAGATCCAGACCGAGCCGGATGTTCTCCGTCAGGTTGGCCTTCAGATCCGCCACGGACTTGGGAAAGCCGATGATCCCGAAGATACACACCAGGATCGTCACAACAATAATCACCGTTCGCGTCGTCAGATTCGTTCGCATGGGAGTTAAATGCCTGTTTAATAGGTTTTCGTACTACTTCTTGCCTTCACCCGAGATCAGGCCCGAGACCGACGCTCGTGTTACCTGGATTTTGATATTGTCCGGCTTCACGCGCAAAACCAGAGTGTCGTCTTCATCGATGGCCACGATGGTCCCGACGATCCCGCCGCTGGTGGATACGGTGTTACCGTTCTGAAGACCGGCCAGCATCTTCTGCGTGTTCTTCTTCTGGCGCTGCATGGGAAGGAACAAGAGGAAGTAAAAGACCCCGAAGATTAAAAGGACGGGAAGCAAGCCCGCGAGCGAGGAACCGGACGGTAGCGTTTGCAAAATGAAATTTAGGAGCACTTTGTACCAAATGGAGTCTAGCCCGGCTCACACGCAGCCGAGCGAACACACCGCAAGTATTCTGGATATGTAAACGATATTATAGCGTGCCTGATCTCACCCATTATGTCAAGGTAGCGTTGCAGGTTGTGCCGGGTTGCCAGGGAAGCGTATAGGATTTCTCCGGATAAGAACAAATGGCGAAGGTAGGCGCGCGAATAATTGCGGCAGGTATAGCACGGGCACTTTTCGTCGATGGGCGCCGGGTCGTCGCGATAGCGGGAGTGCTTGATGATGACGCGGCCCTGCGAGGTAAACAGGTAACCGTTGCGGGCGTTGCGCGAGGGCAGTACGCAGTCCATCATGTCGATTCCGCGGCCGACATATTCGGGTAACTCGTCGGGCATCCCCACACCCATGGCATAGCGCGGGCGGTTGCGCGGCAGAATGCTCTCAGTGGCTTCCACCATTTCCAGGCTGAGCGGCCGCGGCTCGCCCACGGAAAGACCGCCGATAGCGTAGCCGTCACTATCCAGATCGACCAGCGCGGCGGCGCATTCCTGGCGCAGGTCTGTGAACATGGAGCCTTGCACAATGGGAAAGAGAGCGTGGCGGGTGGGGCTTTCGGCCATGCGTCCGCGATGGTGCTGGTCGGCCTGACGCGCCCAACGCAGCGTGCGCTGCATGCTTTCGCGGGCGTATTCGTGGCTGACGGGATACTCCGGACACTCATCGAGGGCCATCAAGATGTCGCTGCCGAAGGCCAGTTGGGCGTCCACGGTGGATTCCGGCGTGAAGGCATGGAGGTCGCCATTCAGATGGGATTGGAAGACCACGCCATCATCGGTGATTTTGCGCAGCCCCTTCAGGCTGAAGACCTGGAAGCCTCCGGAATCGGTCAGGATGGCGTTGGGCCAGGACATGAAACGGTGCAGTCCGCCCATCTGGCGGATGAGTTCGTGTCCAGGCCGGACATAGAGATGGTACGTATTGGCGAGCAGGATCTTGACGCCCAGGTCTTCGGCCAGGTCGCGCTGGGTGAGTCCTTTGACCGTGGCTTGCGTGCCAACCGGCATGAAGACCGGGGTTTCGATGGCGCCGTGCGGCGTATGGAGCAAGCCGGCGCGCGCCCGTGTGTGGGGACATTCGGCCACTACTTCGAAAGAGATTTGGGGCAAATCAGATTGTAAACTAGGTGGCGTGGGCGGTGCCGCCCGCGCGCCGCGTAGCGCTGTTTTTCTTCAGCGCTGGCGCTATACCAATCGGAGTGATCTTGCGATTCGAAAACAA
>Ga0182030_10008450_pt1 | contig 21302 bp, 17 predicted proteins | sample 812S3MmetaG_FD_121299 | JGI IMG/M metagenome (GOLD analysis project Ga0182030, IMG submission 121299) | Permafrost microbial communities from Stordalen Mire, Sweden - 812S3M metaG (Illumina Assembly) | ecosystem: Environmental > Terrestrial > Soil > Wetlands > Permafrost | place: Sweden...
ATACAAATCCATCGTGGTGGAGAAAGACAGCTATCTGAAGGAGCTGTGCCGGTATGTGGTCTTGAACCCAGTGAGGGCGAAATTGGTCAAGTCGCCGGGAGAATGGAAATGGAGTAGTTACCGAGGGACGGCGGGGTTGTCGATGCCGGAGAAATGGTTGGAAACCGATTGGATTTTGAGTCAATTCGGGAAAAACAGACAACAAGCGCAAAAGGCCTATGGGGCTTTCATAGGTGACGGGATAGGAAGCAAGGAAAGCCCGTGGGATAGTCTCTATTCCCGCATATACCTGGGAGGCAAAGAGTTTTTGGATAGCGTCCACGAGGTTGGAAAAAAACATGGACATTTGGATGTGCCGAAGTACCAAAAACATGTCATCAAGCAGGAGCCGGAAAAGGTCATCGCTAAAATCGCGAAGGCTTATGGGGAAAAGCCGGAAGCGTTTTGAAGCGCGGGATGTGGCGATATACTTGTTGAAACGGGAATGCGGGTTGATCCTGAAGGAAATTGGCAGGAGGATGGGGATCGGTTCTACGGCGGTAGGAAACCGATGGGTAAAGATCAAGCAGCGGCTGATCAAGGAAAAGGGTTTGGCTCAAAAAATCGAAAAGTGGATAATGGTGGCCTGACCCCTATTTTGTTTGGAACTTGAAAAAAGTCTTATCACGTGATACACATAATTACGTGTAAAGGAGACTCCCGTGAAACAAAACTTAACCTTGAGCCTGGACAAAGCCCTCATCAAGAAGGCAAAAATACTAGCCGCCCACCATGAAACTTCTATTACGGGGTTATTAGCGGCCTATATCCAAAAGATGGCCGCAGAGGATCAGGTTTACCAGGAATCCAAGGGGAAGGCACTTGAGGCGATGGAAAAAGGGCATCCTTTCGGCGGCAAGCGGGGTTCTCGGGAAAGCCTTCATGACCGTTAAGACATTTGTGGACACGAACATCCTGCTCTACGCTTATGACCGGGAAGCGGGGGAGAAGCACCAAAAGGCCCGGAAAGCGGTGGTTGAACTATGGGAGAACAATAGCGGGGTCTTGAGCGCCCAGGTGTTGGAGGAGTTTTACGTCAATGTGACCCGCAAAATCCCGAAACCCTTGACCAAAAAGCAGGGGTTGGAATTGATCTCCCATTATCTTTCCTGGGATACGGTGAGCATTCAAGGGGGAATGGTGGTTGAGGCGGCACAACTGGAGGAGCGGGCCAAGATTTCCTTTTGGGACGCCCTGATCGTCGTTTCAGCCCAAAGGAGTGGAGCCCGGCTGCTGTTGACCGAGGACTTTCAAGCCGGAAGGAAATTCGGTGAACTTGCGGTTAAAAATCCTTTTTAAATTGGTTCTTGTTGCCCTTGCGCTCTGTCTTGGACAGATGGGGGCCTGGGCCCTTGGCCCTCTGCACAGTTATAACGACCTGGTGGCGGGCGCTGGGTCTCCGGGTTTCAGGGACGGTGAATTTTTTGATGCCCTGTTTAATTACCCCGTGGGCTTGGCCATCAACCCCGACGCTACCCAGCTATTTGTGTCAGACCAGGGAAACAACCGCATCCGCGTTATTGACATCGGAAACGCCAACCGGGTGACGACCCTGGCGGGCTTCGGCAAACCCGGCCTGGAAGATGGGCCCTTTTCAACCGCCCGTTTCCGGGGGCCGTCTCTTTTGGCCTATCTGCCTTCAGGGAAAATCGTGGTGGACGACACCTGGAACAACCGCCTGCGCTTGCTGGACTTGGAAAAGAAAAGCGTCTCCACTTTGTACGATTACACGGACCCCAAGGATCGAAACCCGAATCTCATCCTGGGCTTGCCCGGATCGGTTTGGAGCATGGTTTACTTCCCTCCGAGAAACGCACTTTATTTTTCCCAACCCGCGATGGGGGTTTTAAAAAAACTGGACCTTGTAAACCACGAAGTTTCGACGGTCTTACAGAACAACCCTTTGATACCGCATCCGGGCGCGCTTGCCACTGATGGGGAAAACCTTTATGTCGCGGACGAATACCTGTCTCAGGTCTATGAACTGGCACCCAAGGGCCAATTTAAAAAGGACGATGACCAGTCTTTCAATTGTCGGCCCCGAGGTAAGGTTCAGAGCGCCCTTTCCATGGCCTTTCATGGAAAGAGGCTATACGTCCTCCAGCGGAACCCGAATCGCCCCCTGGTGCGGCTATTGCCGACCGAAAAGCCGGTTTCCCTCGTTTCGGTCGAGGGCGATTCAATCCCCCCTACACTCGCACCCTACTATCCCAATTGGCTGGGTTATATTCCCCTGCAAATGGTCGCCGACCCTACTACCGAAGGAAAGTTTTACGTTCCCCAATCCTCCCAGAACATCGTAACGGCGTTCAGGGATATGCCCTTGATGTTCAAGAATGACGATTCCATACCAGAGTCCCTTAGCGCATTCGACCTGGATTATCCCGAAACCAAGCCGCCCAAGACCTACCGTATCCTGTTGGTGGGGGATTCGCACTCGTTCTTGTTCGACAAGCAAAACGCGCCGCCCAATTCCATCAAAACCAATGACCGGCTTTTACTTCTGCCCAAGCGGCTGGAACTTACACTGAACACGATGGCCGCCCTGGATGAAGTGCCAATGCGTTACGAGGTCCTCTTCGTCGGAAAAATCTATGTGTATCCACTCAACCTTTGGCCCTATTACCTCGTGCCGGATTTGGTCCGTAAGTACGACATTGACCTGGTGCTTCTTTTGCCGGCGACCCAAACCCTTTACGCGACCTGGGTTTCCTATTTCGACCGGCCCTTGACCCTGGAACAAATCCCGGCGGAAAACCCCGACCCCGAATTTAGCCTCAAACCGGGAAAGGACAAGATTCCCGAGGGAACGCCCAAAAAATTCTTCGAACTTTGTAAGGCCAAGAAACTGGCGAAGATTGGCACCAACGAGCAATTCGAATACGGGGATGAGGAAAAAATGATGGAGGACCCGGCGATCCGTGAGTGCATGGTGGATATGTACAGCCGCCCGCTGAATTTGCTGAAACTCAAGTTGGCCGCCATGAAAACTTCACAGGGCAAACCGGTGGGTTTTGAAATGGGCCTGATCCCCCGGGTCAATGATTTAGCCCCGGAAGCGTTCGATCGTTTTTGGGAGGAGGAGGAGGCGCAAACCCAAATTCCGACCATTGATTTCACCAAGTTCGCGAGGGCCTACCATATCAACTTGGGCCCGTTCCCCAAGTCCGACCCGCTGGGGCATTTCAGCCCCGATCAACATATCTATTTCGGGCTTCTGCTGGCCCATGAGTTCATCCAGCAAAAGGTCATCCCGTATCCGAGCTCGCCAGGGAACTAAACCAAACTAAAGTGGGGAATAGGATCATAGAATAGGGTCCCAAATGTGATTGGCCGTTGGGACTATCACATTGGGGACCCTACCGCTCGAATTGGGGCCTCGCGGTAGATGGAAGACCTGAGCCTTTTGAAAGGAAGAAACAAGATGAGATCATTAGGGGTGATGTTTGTGGGCTATTTGATAGTTATTCCTCACGTGCTTTTTTCATGGCGTGATTTGATCTGGCCCAAAAGAAAGAAGAACCCAAAGGAACGACTGAATATCCATTGGAACGTTTGGCTGAGCTCGATTTGTCTCGGACTGATCGTGGCATTAAACATCGAGGGCATACGGAACGAATTTTCACTCTATTGGTTTCTGTATATGTCGGCGCTTGTCGTCGTATTCCTCATTTGGTCCCTGAAATTCATGCCTGGATCAGGAAAGAGTTAGGCAGTACCCAATCTCCAGAACTTACGCTCTTTTATTAAGCTTATGGGGGTCTTGCTTTAGATGGAAAACTGCCAGGATTTGAATGGAATTGATCCCCTGGACATAAAAGATTCCGTAGGGGAATTTTGGGATAAGTGCCCGCCTTACTGATTTCCGATAAAGAGGAAATGCGTCCTGAAATTGAATCATTCGCTCGATGGTGGATTCGAAGGCTGTCGTGAATTGATTTCCAAGAAAAGGCGTTTGCTTCCGATACCAAAGAACGGCTTCTTCTAGTTCTTTGACAGCTTCAGGAAGGAATCGAAGGGTGGGGCTCAATGGCCTGGGCGCAGCTTGGATTTGATCTCGTCCCAGGGAATGCCGAATCCGGGGTTGTTTTCATGGAACGCTAACCGTCGGTCCAGTTCAGCTTCTTGCTCTGGTGACAAACGAATTTCATCTGGATGGAGCGCGATATCGTTCCAAAGATCTTCCACCAGTTGCAGTTTTTCGGGGGTGCTGAGTTGGAGGATTTCCTTGGGTAACATTGCGGCTCCGGAAAATTCAATTTCTTGAATCATAAGCCTGGCTTGATATGGGGTCAAGATTCGGTGCGGCAAGCGGTAATTCTTGAAGACCATTTTACCAATGGCCGTGATGCCGTTGCTGGTTCGCTTATTCTCCTCAAACATCTTAAGTGACATGAAAACACCAAACGAATAGAAACCTGTTGAAACTTATGATGGAAATCATGGGTCAGTCGACGGGGCGTTGGGATAATTGTTCGAGTTAACCTAGGAGCATTGAGATGAATATTCTGTTGTTTAATCACGGAAACAAACCGCTTCAAACCAGGACCACCGCCCTTTTCTTTTGGCTTGGCGTCTTCAACGTGGGCGCCTGGGTTTGGGCCTGGATGGTTTTCGGCCACAGCCCGGCCCTGTTGGGCACGGCTTTTCTCGCCTACCTTTTCGGGTTGAGGCACGCCGTGGACGCGGACCATATCGCGGCCATCGATAACGTGGTGCGCAAACTCATGCAGGACGGCCAAAAGCCGGTTTCGACCGGGCTTTACTTTTCCCTGGGGCATTCCACCATCGTTATCCTGGCCTCGGCGGTATTAACCGCCGCCATCGGCCTTTCCCACGACCGGCTGGAAAGCCTTCGAAACGTCGGGGGCTTCCTGGGCACGGCCATTTCGGCCTTCTTTCTGGTGGGAATCGGCTTGGCCAACTTGTTCGTTCTCAAGAGCCTCTGGCGGGCCTTTCGTCGGGAAAGGCGGGGCGAAGGGGGCGACCCCGGGGAAGTGGACGGTCTGCTCTGGGACCGTGGGTTTTTATCCCGAATCTTCAAACCATTCCTGAATAGCGTCACGAAAAGCCGGGATATGTACACCGTGGGTTTTCTCTTCGGCCTGGGCTTTGATACCGCCACCGAGATCGGGCTTCTGGCTATTGCCGCGTCACAGGCCGTTCAGGGGCTTCCTTTCGGAGCCACGATGGTCTTTCCCATCCTCTTCACGGCGGGGATGGCGCTGGTGGACACAGCGGACAGCGTAATCATGACGGGAGTCTACGGCTGGGCTTTCATCCACCCCTTGAGAAAACTCTGGTACAACATGACCCTCACGGCCCTTTCGGTGCTGGTGGCCCTGTTGATCGGTTCGCTGGAGGCCCTCGGGCTTTTGGCCAGCCAGTTGGGCCTGCGGGGCTGGTTTTTCGGGCTCGTGGCGACCTTGAACGATGACCTGACCAATTTTGGTTTTGTGGTGGTGGGAGTGTTTGTGACCGGCTGGCTGTTATCCATCTGGCTGTACCGCTTGAAGGGTTTCGAGAATACCAAGGCCTGAGACAATAGTTTCTCCGCGAATAAAAAAATCGATAAGTATCCCTTTTCAACAAGTAAAAGCAAAAAAGACATGGAACCGCCGATCAAATCCGATGGACGCCGATAAGTTTGAGAAAGCCTTAAACTAAAAGCCGTTATCGGCGTTTATCGGACGTTATCTGCGGTTAATTAATTATTTACGTGTCGTGAAGGTACAGTCACCAAAAAGTCATTCCCAGGAAGGAACGGCTTTTTGGTTTTAGCACGATATCGATTTTTTGGTGAAATTCAGACTGCGTGCCTATTCGTAATGAGTCCACATCCGTTCAACGAAAACCCGGCGGTTTTTCTTATCCACTCGGTAGACCAACCGATTTTGGATGTTGATGCGCCTTGAATAAAACCCGTCGAGGTCACCGACCGGTCTTTCAAAAGGGGGATAGGGTGCGAATGGGTCTTTTTCCAGGATGTCCAATAAAACATCGGCCTTACTTTGAAGGCCGGAACGTTTCAATTTAACAGCGTCTTTTTGGGAGGGTTTGCTGAAAAAGAGCTGCCAGCTCACCAGGGGCGCTTCTTGGAATAGGATTTCAGGGGTGCGTTTTTAGCTTTGAGAAGGGATTTTTTCAAGCCGGGAACACTTAACAGGTGAAGGGTTTCCTGCATGGCGCGGAAATCATCTTCCGAGATTAGAACGCTGTTTTGCCGGCGGCCGGTGATCTGGATGGGTTCGTGGGATTGGGCCGCCAGGTCAATGAGCTTGAAAAGGTTTGCCCGGGCTTGGGTCGCGGTCATGGTGGTCATTTCGTCCTCCTGGAAGAAGTGTACGTTAAGACGTACATATCGTCAAGTTGGCCAAACCCTAAAAAAGCCATCCCCGGGAGGAAATGGCTTTTTGTTTTTAAGGGTGAAGCGGGTTAGATGGCTTTTGAGTAGATGCGGTACTTCTTGATGACTTTTCCACCCATTGCCGCGATGCCGTTGTTGATGCCCTCGTTGTCCTCGAGCGTCCAGGAAAGCTCGCCGCCCTTGATCTTGCGCTTCTTGCCCGTTTTCAAAGCCTCCATGTAAAGCATGGCTTCCAAGCCCTTGTTGCGATAGTCGGGGTGGATGCCCATGGCCATTTCGCGGGTATCGTCGAATTTCGTGGTGAGGAACTTGACGAGCGCGAAGGGGTCGGACCATTTGAACAGTTCGCCATCCATCTTGATGAGCGCCTGGTTGACGTCGGGCACCACCAGGTTGAAGCCGATGGCCTTACCGTCCACTTCCGCGAAGACCACGAAATCGGGCCAGACGATATCCTTCAATTTTTTGACCTGGTACTGGAATTCCGCGTCGGTCATGGGCACGAAGCCCCAGTTCTTTTCCCAGATCTTGTTGTAAAGCTCCTGCAGAACCTTGGCGTCCTCCATTAGCCTTTTCATGTTCAAGGGGCGAATGGTGATGCGTTCCCGCTTCTTGGCCCTTTCGACGATCTTCACAATGCGCTCGGGGGGTTCATTTGCGGCGGAAAGGTACCAGGCATAAAGGTCCTTGGCCTTTTTATAACCGGCCTTTTCGGTGAGCTGAAGATAATAGGGCGGGTTGTAGGTCATGGCGATGCGGGCCGGGGAATCGTATCCTTCCAAAAGGAAGCCGAAATAGTCGTCGTTGGAGGTGAAGCTAGCCGGGCCCCGGACTTCGCTGATGCCCTCGGACTTGAAAAACTTCTCGCCCTCGGCAAAAAGGGTGTTCGCCGCTTCCTGGTCGTTTAAGCACTCGAACCAGCCGAAAAAGCCGACCTTGGAGTTCCAGAATTTGTTGAAGTTGTCATCCACGCTGGCGGAGATGCGGCCCACCAGTTCGTTCTTCTCGTTGAAAGCCATGTAAAGCTTGGTGCGGCTGTGCTGGTGGTAGGGGTTTTTCTGGGGGTTTAGCAGGCTGCGTTGGTCGTCGAGGAAGGGAGGTACCCAGTTGGGGTCGCGCTTGCCGTCGGGGGAGACGTAGATTTTCCACGGCAGATGAAGAAAGGTTTCCTGGTCCTGCTTGGTTTCAACCGTCTTAATCGTGATAGCCACGTTTTTTCCTCGCTAGATAAAAATTAAAATAAGCAAGGCAAGATTTTAACGGTTTTTGGGTGGGGGAACAATTTTTAAAGAAGCCGGGAAGGCAAGTTTACCTTCCCGCAACCTGATTTAGTGGATGACCCCGTACTTCTTGCCCACCGTTCGGAAGGCTTCCAGCACATGGGTGAGCTGGGCATCCGTGTGTGTGGCGGTATAGGAGGTGCGGATGAGGGTTTGCTCGGGGGGAACAGCGGGCGATACCACGGGGGTTGCGAAGACCCCCATTTCGCCCAGCTCTTTGGTCATGGCGAAGGTTTTCATATTGTCTCCCACCATGAGGGGGATGATAGCCGAGTTGGTGTTGAGGGTGTTCCAGCCCATGGCCTTAAATTCGGTGCGCATGCGCTTGATGATTTCCCAAAGCCTTTTCTGGCGGTCTGGTTCGCGCTTGATGATTTCCAGGCTCTTAAGGACCGCGGCGGTATCCGCGGGGGAAAGGCTGGCGGTGAAAATAAGGGGCCGGCTGTTGTGGCGCAGATAGTCGATGACCTTGTGGGTGGAGGCGATGAAGCCGCCGATGGAGACCAGGGACTTGGAAAAAGTTCCCATGACCATATCCACGTCTTTTTGAACCCCGAAATGGGAGCCAATGCCTTCTCCGTGGGGGCCCAGGACGCCGATGGAATGAGCCTCGTCCACCATAAGGCGGGCTTTGTATTTCTTCTTCAATTCCACGATCTTTGGCAGGTTACAGAGATCCCCGCCCATGGAGAAGACCCCGTCGGTGACGATGAGGAGGGGAGATCCGGAGTGGTTGGCCAGTACCCTTTCCAGGTCTTCCATGTCGTTGTGCAGGTACTTGACCGTCTTGGCGTAGGAAAGTTTTTGCCCGTCGACGATGGAGGCGTGGTTGTCGCGGTCGGAGATGATGTAGTCGCCCCGGGTGGCGATGGTGGACAGGGCCCCCAGGTTGGCCAGGAAGCCGGTGGAATAGACCAGGGCCTCTTCCATGTGGACGAAATCAGCCAGTTTTTCTTCCAGTTCGACGCGGATATCCAAGGTGCCGTTCAGGAAGGGGGAGCCGGTGCAGGCCGAGCCGTACTTGTTGATGGCGTTGACCATGGCCTCAAGCACTTCGGGGTGGGTGACGAGACCCAGATAGTTGTTGGAGCCCACCATGATCATTTTTTTGCCGCCGATGGTGACTTCTGTCCCCATTTTGGAGGTATTGGGCCGGAAGTAGGGATAAAGGCCGGCATTCCGGACGTCATCCGCCGCGGTCCAAACGTTCGCTTTCTCAAAAATGTCCATGGTGCCTCTTCATGTCTAGGGTTGATTCAATAAGTGCGGCTTGAATATTCCGGCTTACCCGTTGGGGTCGGGTCTCAAACCGATCGGTGGGGCAAATTTTGCGTAAACAAGTTTCGAAAGGTTGTTGCCAGAAGCCGTGGCATTATAATGATGCCCGCTTGCCAGTTCAAACTTTTTGCCCAATAAACCAGGACTTGCCATGAACTATTCATCTCCCGTACTCGTGACTGGCGCCAGTGGATTTGTGGGAAGCCACTTGGCGGAAAAAATGGACAAAAACGGAGTGAAGGTGAGGTTGCTGTTGCGCCCAACCAGCAAAATTCCCTTCAAAGTCGGGCCTCGAATGGAACAGTGCTATGGGGATGTCACGGACCGAAATTCGGTGGTGGCCGCGGCTGAGGGTGTGAAGGTTATTTACCATTTGGCGGGAATATTACGCGGGTCCAGTTTTCAAAAATTAAACGAAGTCAACGCCGAGGGAACCCGAAACGTTTGCGATGCGGCGCTTAAGGTGAAGGGTCTCAAAAGGTTGGTCTACGTCAGCAGCCTGTCCGCGGCGGGACCTAGCCGGGACGGGAAGCCCCTCCAGGAAAGCTCACCCTGCCAGCCCGTTTCCCTCTATGGCGAGACGAAACTCAAGGGTGAGGAAATCGCGCGGACCTACGGAAAAAAACTACCCCTGACGATTCTTCGGCCCGGCGCGGTTTATGGCCCCCGTGAGACGGATATTTTCGCCTACTTCAAAATGGTGAGGGACGGTTGGGTTCTCTTGCCATCCTTGACGCAGGAAGTCAGCTTCGTGCATGTGCAAGACCTGGTGGATGCCATATTATTGGCGGGACATTCCCCCAAAGCGGTCGGGCAAACCTATTTTGTGTCGGACGGTGAGCCCAAAACCTGGCAGGGGCTGACCCGGGAAATCGGAAAAGCCATGAACCGGCCCTTTCGAACCCTCTCGATCCCCATGGGGGTGGTAAAGGTGGTGGCTTACGCGGGCGAACTGGCCGAGAAATTAGGCGGGAAAGCCAGTATGCTCAACGTGGACAAGGTGAAAGAGGCTTTTTATACCCATTGGACCTGCGACAACGTTAAAATCCGCGCCCAACTGGGATTCAAACCCCGCTGGAACCTGGAAAAAGGCGTGAGGGACGCGGCAAGTTTTTATCAACAGGAAGGTTGGATAAAGGCATAATGTTGCGAATCGCAGAATCTCATCGGAGGGCTTTATGGTTAAGGGTCTGAAGGCATTCATCGTTATGGCGGTTTTAGCATGGACGGTCATTCCGATCCGGGCTTGGGCCCAGGATTCACTGGCGGATTCGGTTCTGCCCAAGGACCATCTGCTGGAAAACTTGCCCTGGCTCTCGGATGACGGAAAAATTGAGAGTAAAGGCCTTTTTGATTTCGAAGATGTGCGGGGACTCAACCAGAGGGACCTGGTTTTAATTTACCGTCAGTCGGTTCCGGTGAGCGACCTGGACAAACCCCACAGCCAGACCCTGGCCGTCTGCTTTTACGACCCCACCCAGAAAAAATACATCAAGAATTTCACCGATGACGGCGGGCCCATCCTCTGGGTTAAGGTTTATACCGACCCGGAAAAGCGGCACGTGTTCTTGCTGAGCCAGAGGGACGATTTGAAAGGGAACCAGGTCATCCGGGGTTACGCCTACCTGGCCGGGACCCTGAAGCAAGTTCTGGAAGTCGCGTCCCCCCAGCTTTACGCCTCCGTCACGGCCAGCCAGGTGCTTTGCTCGGCCAAGGAAGCTCCCAAGGACAGCGCGTCGGCGGAACACACCTTTAGCTGGGATGAAACCCAATCGCAATTCGTGGACAAGATGGTAGTCGCTTCCGCCGGAACATGGTCGGGAAGTTCCATTCGAGTCGCCACACCCGTCCCCACGGCAGTTCCTGCGGCGGCTATAGCCGCGGCCGCGTCGACCCCCTCGGCCCCGGCCGTCGTATCGGCGCCCAAGAAGCAGGGGAAGGGATGGTGGGATGAACCTTTGGATGCCCAGGCCTCATTAACCAAGCTGAAGACCGAATTAGTCCCGGCCCGGATCCAGGCTAACAAGATCGTCCAGCTCGGCCAGGAAGCCACCGCCTTCTTCAATGAAGTTCACAAGACCGGAATTGCCAAAAAAGATTTCGCTTCCATGCGCGCAACTTATTACGCCGCAGTGGCGCAGGCGATCCTGGACAAAGGTGATAAAAAGGGCGCGGCTTTTTATGTGAAGACGGCCATGAGTTTCCAGGCGGATAACCCGGATGCCTTGGCGGTGCAGGCGAAGTTGAAGTAGGGAAAAACAGCTAAACCGATTAAAGACACTTTAATAATATGAAAGGCCCCGAAACGAATGTTTCGAGGCCTTTTTTTATGAATGGTGCACCCAGCCTAAAGGCTGGGTACTACCATTTTTTTCTATATAAACACAAAAGCCGCAGAACCTAATCGGTTCCACGGCTTTTGTTTGATAAAAAATGGTGCCCGAGGCGGGACTCGAACCCGCACGGGTTTCCCCATACGCACCTCAAGCGTACGTGTCTGCCATTTCACCACCCGGGCTTTATCAGCGAGAAGGTTTAGTCCTTCCGCTGGAAAGGAAGCGTATTATACTTTTTGAACACTGATTGTCAAACCAACCGGTAAGTATGAATTAAAGGCCATGGATTGACCCGAACGCTTTTTTCTTTCCTCTTTTTCGCCCTTTTCCTACTGGGAACAAAACTTTCCTTTTTGCATCCCTCGTTGCGCTTGCTTCAGGACACCCCTTGGGACTCGGGACTCATGGGACAATATTGGCTGAACCGAGTTCCTGCTTTCTTGATGGCGGTTCCCGTTGGACTGGGCTTGATGGGATGGGCAGCGGCCTTGTCGGGCCTTTTTCTTAAATCCTTGGACCCTAAACTTCGCGGACCTTTTGCTTTCACGGCGGCCTTGTGTTTGTTTTCTTGTTTCGCCTTTGGGTTAGCGGTGAATGGGCTGCTTTTTCCAGTTTCTACCCTCTGTTTCTTTCTGCCATTTGTGCCCGCTGGAGTTTCTGCGTTAAGACTTTTCATAAAAGAGAAGAAGGTTCCAATCGTTCCGACCTGGGTCATGGGTATGTCTGGGTTGGTCCTTTGCATCTGGATTATCGAGTTCGCTTCACCCCCGTTAATCTGGGACGCGGTACTGGATCATTTCCGCCTCGCGGGTGTGGTGGCCAGGCTCCACTTTCTGCCCTTCCATTGGACAAACCACACGGGAGACATCCCAAAATTCGCCGAAATCATTTGGGCTGGGTTTTGGTCCATGGGCGGCGAATTTATGGCCAAGGCTTCCTTGGGGCTTTCGGTCCTGTTGACTGCCTGGCTTTTATGGGCTTACGCATTATCGAAAAACTCGAACCCCACTTTGGGCCCCCTGTTGCTCTTGACCGGGCCTTGCTTTTTGGCGCTCTATGCCTGGGGATATGTGGAGGGGCACCTGGCCCTATTTGAATTGCTGTCGCTGGTCGCCTTTTTGGAATGGGTGGAAAAACCGGAAAAAGAGGTTTGGCTTCCGGTTAGCGCTTTCTTTTTAGGCGCGGCCTTTGCCACCAAGTACACGGCACTACTTTGGTTAGTTGGATTGATGGCCGTGCTGATACGGGTAAGGCGGAATCCCATTCGGCCGAACAGGATTTGGCTTTTGCTCGCGCTTCTCATCTTCTGTCCGTTGCCCTGGTATTTGCGAAATGGAATGGCTAATGGGAACCCCTTTTATCCCTTGGCTTCCGGTTTGTTCGGCGGTCCTCCCGATTTTGATCCGGGCATGGAAAAGGCACTTTGGCTGGACACGGGTCGGACCTTTGGCTCCGGGTTACTCGGAATGCTTGAAAGACTATGGAATATTTTCTTCACCACTGATAACGGGATCGGGGCCTGTTGGACGCCCCTGGTTTTTATGGCACTTCCTTTTCTCTTTAATAAAAACCTGGAAAAGAGGCACCTCAACTTGATCCTGTTTTCATTGGCCTATTTCGGTAGCTGGGTTTTATTTTGCACCAACTTACGGCATGGGACGGGCGGAGGTTTGGCCCTGGTACTTTTGGCATCCCTGCTTTGGGGAAAGGCGCTTCAAGACGGCGGGGCGCTTAGAAAAATATTATTTGGCCTGGGACTCATCCTCTCGACCGCCTTAACCATTCTGGCCCAAATGCAAACCACCTGTCCCTATTCCTCTGCGTTGGGAATGGAAGATTCCCTGGTTCGACTCCAAAGGCACTATTCCTTCAATCTTGATACCTACGCCGCATACAGGGAAATTGAGAACCATTCGGACGAATCGGACAAGGTCTTGGCTTTCGGCGTTTTTCAGACCTATCCCCTGGGGCGTCAATCCTTCGTTGATTTCTTCTGGAAAAAACCTATTTTGCTCAAATGGGCGGAGGGCCGGAAAACGGCGGCGGGTCTGGCCCTGGCGCTACGGGAACAAGGTGTTTCGGAGGTTCTTTACCAGGGCGATGAAGCCGCCATGATGTCGCGTAAGGAAAAGGATTTTGAGCTTACCGGCATGCCGGAGAAGGAATACGCCGAGTTTTGGAAACGCTATGCCCAACCTTACATAGCCTTGGAAAATTCAACGGTTTACCGGGTCCTCACGGAGCCTGCCCCAAGGCCCTTTCCGCTGATCAACCTGCCAGGACTGCAGGAAAGGGACGAAAAAATAATTTCTCGCCTGTCTTCCAAAAGTGAAAAAAAATACGGTATGTTTTACGGAAGCGAGAAAGTAGGCACGGGGGCCGTTGACGAGCTGGTTAGGGAAGCCTTGAAGGATTACAGGAGGAATCGATGAAATTACAGGTAAGCGTAGGACTGGCGTTTTTTCTTCTGTCGACCTGGGCCCATGCCCAAAGCGCGGCTTTTTTTATCGACCATAACGTCCTTCAGGAGGGCCAAAACAACTTTGTGAACGGCTCGATCACCTCGTCCTACGACGGGCCCATGACGCTGGAGATATACAACTCGACCGGGGAATTGATAAAAAATTACACGGCCCTCAACCAAATCGTGGCCGGAGTGCCGGTGGCTTTTCAGTGGGATGGAACAAACGGGGGGGCGACGGTGGCTTCGGGGGTTTATCTTTTCCTGCTGAAGCTTCCCCTGGGAATTCAAAGCAAGCGGTTGATCGTCATCCGGTGATTATTTTTGGCTGTAGAGAAGCGGGTTCGGCTTCAAAATGCATTCGGTGGCGATCCGAAGGTTTTTGATTTTACCCGCCTGTCTCAATTCATATAGGCGGGGAACCACGATGTCCCGTACGGCCACGGGAGACAGGGGGTTGATGTAGATCTTGGTTCCTCCCTCAAAACCCGCCTGATTTACCGTTCTCCATTTGATTAAAATATGCCAAGGCATTACATCCACGGCGTCGCGGGGCGAATAGTACCATTCCTCATTGCAGGGGATGTGGCAGCCCATGGCAGCGTGGCAGGCGTGAACCAGATCGGAAAAACCTCTTAATTCCTCGGGCGTATGTTCCTCGGGACGGGCGTGGTTGGACTTGGAGTAGATGGCCAGGGTGGGAAACCGGTGCCCCTGTTCGGCGATGGCGATGGCATGGTCGTTTTCGGCGAAAACCAGGTTGTTCTGAACGGAAAAATTGATAATGGCGTCGTTATAGATGTTGGGGGTTTCGTGGGCGATTTCCACCTCGGCCTGGATGGAGGTGCCCCATTCATCCAAACCCACCAGTTGCTTGTGGAGATGGTCAAGGGAGGCTCCGGCCGGCTGGAGCCAGTTCTGGAAAATGGTGACGTAGCGGATGAAGGGGTTGTGCTGGTAAATATCGAGCATGGCTTCGATGGTGAATTGCATGAACCAGTAATGTTCCTCGTCGGACAATTCGCCCGAGGAATAGTACTCGTTATCCGTGGTGGCGCCGGGCTTGAAATGCCGGCCCGCGATGATGAGCTCGTGTGCGCCGCCGAAGAAGGACTCTGAAAGTTTTCGGATACCCGCTGAGGTCAGTGACTCGATTTCCTCGACCGATTTTCCAAGTAATCGGAGTTTGGTATAGATGATCTGGCTGACGTGTTCCCAACCCCGAGAGTTATCCAGGTAATTTTGCATCCATTGGGTCTGGGCACCGGACATCTTGAACCCATGGTTCTTGACCCAATAATCGATGGTGACAATCTCAAAGAGGTTGGCGACTCGGCGGAAAACGGCCTTCGTCGCGTCAATCATGTCGGGGTTGATCTTGTCCAGTTTCTGGTAGTGCCCGTCCCAGTTCTGGATTAAACGGGATTTTTCGGGCGGGGTTAGGAAATAATTGGAAGGGCAAAAATCGCAATAATTTTCCTTGGCCATGGGCTCAAGCAGTTTGGGGGGCTTGAGGGACCGATTGGTGAGGGGACGGTGGGCCCGGTCGGGAACGGTCCAGACTTCGGTGCCGGTGAGGGGATTGATGTGCTTGAGCGTCCCATCCGTCATGGTCAAGTATAGGTTTTGAAGCTTCCGCATAGACCCTTCTGTGCATCTATTAGTGTCGGGAAAATGTTATATTGAATTGTAATGAAACCCGAAACTTGAAGCAATCCGGCTTCTCAGTTTTTGGGTTCTTCACGGTTTAAACACCATCCGTTGCCCCGGGGGGCTGGTTTGAAATTTCTTTGTCTTTCCGATTATCAGGGAGCCACCAAGTACCTGCCGGTGATCCCGAATTTGATCTGCGCCGAGGATCCGGACCTGATCTTCTATTGCGGGGGATCGATGCGCGGCGAAAAACGCCTGTTGGAGTATGAAACAGCCCGAAAGTTCCATAGCAAGCCTGACTTGGACTCCCCGATCATTCAAAAAGAATTCGAGGAGGACAGCGTCCACCTCCAGCAGTTCTTGTTGTCGCTGGCGGACACGCAGAAAAAAATTTACGAGATACCCGGGTTGGAAGACGCGCCCGAATCGCACTATTTTCAAACCATTTACAAGCTCACGAGCATTTATCCCAACCTTCAGCCGGCCCACGAGATGCTCCACCACGAGGATGCCTTCTCGGTGGCGGGGTTCGGGGGGGAGATTACCTTAAGCGAAGATCAAAGGGAGCTGACGCTCCAATATTCAACGGTTTGGCCGGAGTTTTCACTGAGGCGCTTGAAGTATTTTCCAGGGGAAAAGATTTTGATGTTCCATTCGCCCCCCGTTTGCCGTTTGGATATGACCGAGGACGAGCATTGCGGCGTTTTGCTGCTCAACGAGATTATTGAGGCGGTTTCCCCCGTGCTCGTGTTCTGTGGCCGAGCGAAATCGGGCCAGGGTGTGGTGAAGATGGGAAAGACCACAGTCTTGAACCCGGGCCCCCTCTTTATGGGAAATTACGCGGTTGTCGACTATCCCACCATGGAGATCCGCTTCGGTAATTTGGATAATCTCTGACCATTCGCTAAAACAAGGACGTTCTGGGTGCCTGTTCTCGAAATCAAAAATTTAAAAATTGATTTATTGGACGCCGAGGGAAATAAAAAGGGCCGTATCCTCCGCGGGCTGGACCTGACCATGGATGCGGGGGAAAAGCTGGCATTGGTTGGCGAATCGGGCTGCGGTAAATCCATGACAGCGCTGACAATGATGAACCTTCTTCCCACCCGCAGAATGAAAATCACCGAAGGATCGATGACCTTCAATGACAGGGATCTGCTGAAATTGAAAGAGTCCGACTGGCCCGCGATCCGCGGGAAAGAAATTGGGATCATTTTCCAGGACCCCTTGACGGCTCTCAATCCGGTCATGACAGTGGGGAAACAGGTCGAGGAGACGTTGAGAAGCCAGGCTGGGATTGCAAAAGATCCCTTGGCGGAAGTCGCCCGGCTCTTCTCGGAAATGGGTTTGCCGGACCCGAAGCGCATTTACCACCAGTATCCCCATCAGCTTTCAGGCGGGATGTGCCAGCGGATTTGCATTGCCATGGCCCTAGCCGCTTCCCCTCAACTTCTGGTTGCGGATGAGCCAACCACGGCGCTGGATGTGACCGTTCAGAGTCAGATTCTTCAACTTCTTAAGAACGAAATGGAAGCCAGAAAGTTCGCCTTATTGTTCATTACCCACAATCTCCGCCTGGTCCAGGGTTTCTGCGAAAGGATCGCAGTCATCTATGCAGGACAGGTAGTGGAAACCGGTTTGACGGGAAATGTTTTGAAAAATCCCATGCACCCATATACGGAAAGCCTTTTAGCCGCTATGCCGGATAGGGGTAAAACAGGAGACTCTAAAGTAGATCTGGGTTGGGTACCGACACCAACAGATGAAATAACTGGATGCAGTTTTGCCGCCCGCTGCAACAGGTCCAAGCCAGAATGTTCGAAAATCGCGCCTTTGGCCACCAGAAAAAACGAGAGGACATTTCGTTGCTTTTATCCCTTGTAAACGTCAGCCATCGGTTTCCCGGAAGAAAAACACTTTGGGGAACACCCGAGTCTTATGTTCACGCCCTGACGGATGTTTCGCTTGAGTTGGCTTCTGGCGAGATTCTTGGTGTCGTGGGAGAGTCGGGCTGTGGGAAAAGCACCCTGGGCCGCTGCGCCGTAGGATTAATTCGGCCTGAGGTGGGAACCGTGCGTTGGAATGGGGAAGATATCTTTTCCCTTGAGCCCGATTCGGCCGGGAAACTGCGGTCTGGCTACCAGATGGTCTTTCAAAACCCCTATGCTTCCTTGAATCCGCGGCAATTGGTAGGGTCGATGCTTCGAGAAGCAGTTCAACAGGCCGGGAGCAATGATGGGGAAAAGGAGAAAGAAGACAAAGTCAATCAGTTAACGGAACAGGTTGGAATGTCGCGGGCGGATTTACGGAAATATCCCCATCAATTTTCCGGCGGCCAACGGCAAAGGCTTGCTCTGGCGAGGGTTTTGGCGTTGAATCCGAAAATGATCGTTTTGGATGAGCCGCTCTCGAGTTTAGACGTTTCAATCCAATCCTCGATTTTGAAACTATTGAAGAACATCAACGAAAACATGGGCGTGGGATATTTGTTCATATCCCATGATTTGCAAATTGTGGGTTCCCTCAGCCATCGGGTGTTGGTGATGTATCTGGGAAAAATCGTTGAAGAAGGCCCTACGAATAGGGTCTTGAGCCAGCCACGCCACCCCTACACTCAAATTTTGCTTTCTTCCAGCGAGGGTAAATTCTCCGGGTTGAAAGGTGACCCGCCCAGTCCGACAATGGAACCCCGAGGCTGTCCTTTTAGTTCTAGGTGTCCCCTGTCCGAAAAGAAATGTGGAGAAACCAGCCAGGATTTATTGATCGTGGAAAAGGGATGGAAAGTGGCTTGCTGGAAAGCCATTTAGCTGGATTCGGGTAGTATGGCTAAACTTATCCGATGGTGGTAATCTGATAATGCTTATCAATTAGACCTGCCCGTCCAATTAATCCAAACGAAATAAACAAACCAACCAAATTCGTTCAGGGGAGATGAACTTGAAAACATTAATCGTGAATCCGCCAACTTGCAGCGGAATGAAGTATATCCGCGAGGGAAGGTGCGAACAGAGGCTGAACTCCTTTCAATACGTGATGGTTCCCATTTCGCTACCGATGATTGCTGGCGCGTTGGAAGCCAAAAAACATGAAGTGAAGTTGATTGATTGCATCGCCATTGACATGGACATTGAGGGACTTAAAAAGGCAATCCATGAATTTAATCCGGGATTTGTGCTTTTCAACATGTCGACAGCGACCTCGGCCAGCGACGTGGAAGTCATCAACGTGATGCGCCCGCTGACGAAAGCCCACTTTACGGTTATTGGTAACCATGCCACGTCTTTACCCGAGGAGGTTCTTACATCTTCGTCCCTTGATTCGGTCATCCGCCGAGAACCCGAATTAACGGCACAGGATTTGGTAGACGCAGTCGAGACGAAAAGGGACTTGGGTAGTGTTTTGGGCATCTCATATAAAGAGAGCAATGGAAAGGTGATCAATAACACGGATCGTCCATTTAATGAGAACTTGGACGATTTGCCATTTGCCGCCCGACACCTTTTGGACAACGCGCGGTATACCTTGCCGGTCATCAACGAACCCTACACACTCATTATCACGAGTCGTGGTTGCCCCTATTCCTGTATTTATTGCACGGCCCACCAATACTATGGGAAAAAACTCCGTTTGCGCAGCGCGGGCAATGTGGTAGATGAAATGCAAGAATGCCTTGAAAAACACCATGTGAAAAACTTTACTATGTGGTCCGATACCTTTAACCAAAGTAAAAAATTTGTAATGGAAGTTTGTGGAGAAATTAAAAAGCGCGGCATGGAAAAGAAGATCCGCTGGATGGCCAATAGCAGGGTGGATCATGTGGATGCGGAAGTCCTTTCGGAAATGAGGTCATCGGGTTGTATCGGCGTTTCATACGGTGTTGAATCAGGCGTGGATGAAATCCTGGAGAATATGAAAAAAGGCGCGAATGCCCAACAGGCAAGGGAAGCGGTGCGTTTAACCAAAGCTGCCGGGATCGAAGTGTTGACTCACATTATTTTTGGCTTGCCGGGAGAGACGATCGAGACGATTAATCAAACCATTCAATACGTAAAAGAAATGGATCCGGATTACGCCCAATTTTATTGCGCCATTCCATTTCCAAAGACCGAACTGGAAGAAATGGGCAAAAAAAACGGATGGATAACGACCGAGGATTACGCTAAATACGAACTGAACCAACCTATTTTAAACTTGCCTACGTTGTCCTCGATTGAATTGCAGAAGGCACGGATACGGGCGTATCGTGAGTTCTATCTTCGTCCCGTCTACATAATTAAAAGATTGAGGAAAATTCACAGTTTGAGTGATCTCAAAAAGACTTTTTTCCAAGCGAAAGATTTTATTGGTAGTTGGATTTCGGACAAATCCATTGAAAAACCAGTGATTTCCACCTCGAAAAGTGCTTCCTTGGAGCCGGTCGCCTAAATAAAAAACACTAAAATATAGTTGACGGAGTATTTTGTTTTTTGTATAACAAATCCCCCGGCCACTAAGGCTTGTGGCCCCCCTCTCCTTTGGTGAGTGGTGAAGTTGTTCTTTTAAATACGATACCCACACAATCGAATGTTAGGTTTGCTTCGATTGCGGTGCTTACTGCACCGGCGAATATTGCTGTCTCCGGTGGGGTAAGCATCGTATGGATGCTTGTCTGTCATCGGTCTTTGAAAACTAAATAGTGCTTACGAAATAAGTTTGGGTGCTAGTCAATAATAGTTTGAGTTTATAGAGCCTCAAATTCTTTTGGAGAGTTTGATTCTGGCTCAGGACAAACGTTGGCGGTGCGTCTTAGACATGCAAGTCGAGCGTGAAAGCCCGCAAGGGTGAGTAAAGCGGCGAACGGGTGAGTAATACTTGGGTAACGTGCCTTTCAGATTGGGATAACGCGCCGAAAGGCGTGCTAATACCGGATAAGACCACAGGTTCTTAGGGACTCGGGGTCAAAGATGGCGCAAGCTATCACTGAAAGATCGGCTCAAGCACCATTAGCTAGTTGGCGGGGTAACGGCCCACCAAGGCGACGATGGTTAGCCGGCCTGAGAGGGTGATCGGCCACACTGGGACTGAGATACGGCCCAGACTCCTACGGGAGGCAGCAGTTTGGAATATTCCACAATGGGCGAAAGCCTGATGGAGCGACACCGCGTGAAGGATGAAGGTCTTCGGATTGTAAACTTCTTTAGACCTAGATGAAGATTGCAGGGTAAATAATCCTGCAATTTGACAGTATAGGTAAAATAAGCCACGGCTAACTCTGTGCCAGCAGCCGCGGTAATACAGAGGTGGCAAACGTTGTCCGGATTTATTGGGTGTAAAGGGCATGTAGGTGGTTCTGTAAGTCAAAGGTGAAATGGCCCGGCTCAACCAGGTCATTGCCTTTGAAACTGCAGGGCTTGAGTACGGAAGAGGAGAGTGGAATTCCCAGTGTAGCGGTGAAATGCGTAGATATTGGGAGGAACACCGGTGGCGAAGGCGGCTCTCTGGTCCGAAACTGACACTGAGATGCGAAAGCCAGGGGAGCAAACGGGATTAGATACCCCGGTAGTCCTGGCCGTAAACGATGAGTACTAGGTGTTAGAGGTATCCACTCCTCTAGTGCCGCAGCTAACGCATTAAGTACTCCACCTGGGGACTACGACCGCAAGGTTGAAACTCAAAGAAATTGACGGGGGCCCGCACAAGCAGTGGAGCATGTGGTTCAATTCGACGCAACGCGAAGAACCTTACCTGGGTTTGACATCCTCTGACCGCCTATGAAAGTAGGTTTCCCCGCAAGGGGCAGAGAGACAGGTGCTGCATGGCTGTCGTCAGCTCGTGTCGTGAGATGTTGGGTTAAGTCCCGCAACGAGCGCAACCCTCATCCCTAGTTGCCACCGGGTCAAGCCGAGCAC
>Ga0182030_10008451_pt1 | contig 21302 bp, 20 predicted proteins | sample 812S3MmetaG_FD_121299 | JGI IMG/M metagenome (GOLD analysis project Ga0182030, IMG submission 121299) | Permafrost microbial communities from Stordalen Mire, Sweden - 812S3M metaG (Illumina Assembly) | ecosystem: Environmental > Terrestrial > Soil > Wetlands > Permafrost | place: Sweden...
GCACTTCTTAACGACATCGAAGATAGAAGTAGGAATATCGCTGCTAGGATTTTTGAACTCTTGGTTGTATGGGGTGGGAAGGAAAGGGTTTGTGGATGTTAAAGGTGACTTGTCTAGAGTGGGGACGTGTTTGTAGTATCATCTATAACTACTAATGACGAAACATTAAGACCCTAATTATTTTTGGGACAATCTAGACTGTTTGCAATGCAATCAGAGGTATGATTGTAGCCAAGTTTGAATTGTTGATTGGTATGTCGCGTGCCTCCAGAGTGCTGGTATCAATTGAGTTTGTGAGGGATAGTTGGCTTGAGGCGTTTGAAAATTAGCAAATGAGATTCCGAAATAAAAAGGTGCTCTCAAGGAGTATTTTGGATTTTTCATGGAAACGGTTATAAAGCCTAGATAAAGTTCATTTGTTTCAAATTATGTTGTTTACAATGCGTTTGTAAAAAGTAATAAAATTATGTGATTACAAAAACTTATATAAGTGTTCGCTCCCTCTTCAATCTTCGAAAAATCAGAGAATATCAGACACCCTCTCCCTCGAGAATCTCAAATCTATAGCATCGACAACAGGTTATTAAGCTTGTCTTCCTCGATCAACACCATCCTACTGGGTCGCAATGGCGCAGTCCCCGGTCCATGAGAGCGGTCCTACGGGAAGTGATGACTCCTTGGGGTTTTCCGGTTATACTGATGCATCATATACCGCAGATAGATTGTTCTCTTCACCTCTCCAATCACCAATCACGCACACACGGAGTTTTCCGGGAGAAATTACCCTACGAGATACGCAAAAATATATTTGTCGCGATGGAGGATGTACTGGATAAGAATAGCCCGTTAATTTGCTCTTCTTTAAGTATCTAGGGAAGAAAAACCACACATCTTGCTCTCATACGGTCATGTACTTAAGCACTTCCGAAAATACGATTCGCGCCTTGAGCTAGCTCAATCGTTATACTGGCTTTGATCTTAGCTTTATCAACTAATATGAGATGTCGATATTTACTGATCTATATGTTGACTTGAGGTATTCTTCCTAAAGTCTATATAAATCTTAGTTATAGTAGAAGAATTCTTACGCGGGGCGATATGGAAAGGCTCACTTTGGAGTGGCCTTTTTGGCTCGAGGGCTGTCCTGCGTTTGAGAGCGTTTCTATCCAACTTCCCGCTTATGGATTAGACATCAATCTGAAAGTTCGAGGAATGTTGAAACGATTGCCGAAGAGACTTGGAGCCTCTGCTATACGTGCAACAGGCCAGGTGGGGGTGCGGAGACATGGAATTGGAAAGCAGCCGAAGGGACGGTAATGGACTGGATCAAAGGTCATGGTATCATTGCAAAACTTCCTAAACCTAATATACAGATTCATAGTAGGAGATATCCACAATGGACTCTGCTCAATGCAATGGGGGGAGAATTAGTAGAGAAGAACGGTGGATTTTGGCTCCATAATTGGGATGATTGGTGGAGTCAAAGATAGACATTATGAATACTCTGTACTTCGATTCCCAGTTGATGCAAGGGCAAGATAACTGGAGATACAGCAATTCGGGAGTTTGACCTTCAGTCCACACCCGGGGTGGTATGACGAGTCTAAATGACGAAGTCACAAGGTTAAGATATCTAAATAGCAGGCCAACACCACTAGCTGATAGTAGAATACGCAATAACTGGACGAACTGCTCTATTCACTTCAAGCTTGTAAAATTACTATGACATATATAGACTTAGTCTTATTGTATCAAGATGTAGTAGCAGTGAAGGCGTCTGTAGAAGTGAACTAGGCACATGTAATCACAATAGCGTATGCGAGCAGCGGACCTTTCTATCTCTTATTAGGCGAAGCGCCACGTAAATCGAGGTGAAAGAGTTGCGGCTCCGCGGGACATATATATATTGCCGAAGCTTGCCTCACATTTCAAATTTTTTCTTCCACCATCAACCACCATCCGCGCAACCCCACCGCAATGGATACACTTTCGACAGACAACATGGGTTCCCTTGTCGCTGTCAATCCTGCCGCTGTATTAGATGACGACACTACAATGAAGAATACAGCATCTACCTCGACATCCCTTGTCATTGCCCAAGATCAATCAACCAAGGTCTTCGACTGGGAGAAGCTTCCCACCGAACTTCGCGAACAAATATTCGAGTTCACAGACACTGTTAGCGATCGGGTTCCTCACTTTGAATGGAGAGGGCGGCTGCCCGCTCTCGTGGTAGCGTTGCGTTCCTTACCAATTTCTCACGCACACGTCTTAGAATGGGTCAAGAAATACAACCGTTCGCTACGATTAACGGACTGGTTTGGGTTTAACTTGGCAGATTGGAATAAAGATGAGTTGTCTGTGATCGAGTTTGTCTGGATGGACGTGAGGTATGAATAATATGCTCCCTTATTTGAAACCTTACTGACTCCAAAACCTAAAGTTCGATCGAGGAAAAGCTCTTGAAGAAGATAGAGACTGACGGCGGACTCGAATGGGAATTTCAACGACCTACGTGGTTCACCAAGCCATTCCTCGACATGACCAACCTGACGAGCGTCTATTTGTGGATGAACTTGGACATCTCTCGAGCCCGACCTGATTTCATCACCGAATTTCCTTTCTGGCTCGAAGGATGTACCGCGCTTAAGCTACTCCAGGTAGAACTCCCTGTTAATAAACTCGATCGAGTTACGGATAAGAAAAGGGATGCACTCATTATGCATATGATGAAGAAAATTCGCAAAAGGACCGGGGTTTTGGGCGTTCTCGATGGTGAGATCGAGTACACGATGAGGATAGGCAGCGAAAAAGCAGAGTTGTGGAGATGGGAAGCTACCCTTGGACAAAGGATGAACTGGGCACAGGAGATTGGAATGCAATGGTGGGGTCCAAACTACCATTGGAGTTGGCCTAAACCTTGGAGCTTTTTTGATTCGGTCGAGTTTCTGGTAGAGAGAGGAGGGGAATTATATGTGGATTATGCAGAGGAGTAATTGTCCTTGAGATTTTGGGAGTCTTACTCTCTTCAGCACTTTGGAAATTAAGGAAGATTACTGGAATGGAGTCTAATTCTACATGCTATGTCTTACTTGAGGTAGAGCATTGGGAACTTTTGCAACTCGAAACACCGTGCCAACTTTCATCTTCGTGCTGCCCCTATGATAAATAACAATAATATCACGACTATTTTTTATGCAAGCTCCATCATAACACATCAGTATATGTCATACGGTTTTCTATCAGATCAAGGAAGATTAGTTCCGTCTCCAAATAGGTTCAGGGGGGGCATTCGCTAAAGTATATGCGGCTAAGCGCTGGCGATCACTAGGACTGGCGACTCTAGAACGGCTTCGTCCACCTTCCATCTCACGACAACTCAGCACCCACCCTACAAAAACCTACTGTCTACAACTACCCATCATCAAAATTTCTTAATCTCCGCTCCCTCTTTAAACCTATGCTCAATTGGACCAAAAGGCGCATGCGCGCGAACACGCGATCAAACGAACCAACGCTCACGTTCCCGTGGCGGGTTTGCGATAGAGCTAAGCCCAGCCAGATGACACGCCCCGCAAAAGCCTGGTGAAGCTTGGTGAAGCTTATCAGTTCAGTAGATCGAATCTTTGTTTGTTTGTCTTAGACTCTGAATGGTTATCGAGAGGTGGCAGTCCACCCCACTCGAAGCCTTGTTGTCCAGGTTGTCGCATTGCAATTGGTGGATTTAACGACATCCTCCTTCCTTAATCGGACTGCAGATCTTTCAATACTTACTAAAGTTATCTTTGATACCTATCTTGGACTACTTCAAAGATTGTTCCTGACCGCGGACGCACTCCATGCTAGATGCCGGCAGACCGCGGTATTGGGGAAGCTTGCCCTGCCGGCAATCTTCCAATCACATACTCTCAACCCCGCCCTTCAGCTAGTCAAACCTGGATCCTTGCTCCTCCTGCCCCAATAAGGGAGGCCAAACCCCCGAAGATAAGAGTTCGAAGAGACGCCCAGAATGTGACAGTGCTAAGGTAATATTTCACCGCACCTTAGCCAACGCTGCTACGGTCTATCTGAGCCACCTTCTAAAATGCGATGGGAGCCGATGGACTAGACATGACCTGCATGATAAGCTAGGGACCCTTTGGCAAGTCAAATGCTTCAAAAAAGTAGTGGTTCTAATAAACTTGATCTTCTATCATTATAAGGACTGCCGTTGCCGCTGCCAAGATGAGGCTTTTTCAGCGTGACAGCAGTGGCTGAACTTGTGGGCGAAGTATCTCCAACCTTCCCCTTGAAGTTAAATTGGGCGGAAATGGCGCTGTTACCCATCTTATCGCGGACAAAAGTTGCTGTCCATTTCCAATCTCGTAGCACTAATTGGGTATGCATGAGGATTAGGGATCGACAGGAGCTCAGCTGCCCAGTATGCTACGTTTGCTCTTCCAAAAATAAGTATTTATTTTGTCCGATCTTTCCCTCTTCAAATTCATGTCATTGCTTCATTCAAGCAAACTTTCTCTTATCTCGAGACATCATGAAGTTCTCTACCCTGGCAGTTCTCGGTGGCTTGGCGGCTTGCGCCTCTGCCGCCCCCGCACTCTCGTCTCATGTTGTGCATGAGAAGCGTGAAGTGCAACTCGAAAAGTGGTCTAAACGTGACGTTAAGCTCACTCGCGATGCTCTCATCCCAATGTCCGTCGGTTTGACCCAACGAAATCTTGACAACGGCTACGATTTTCTCATGGATGTCTCCCATCCTGAAAGTCCCAACTTTGGCAAGCACTGGTCAATGGAAAAGGTGGTTAAATCCATCTGTCGTTAACCTAGAACAGAAGCTAACAGATCCAGATCGCCGAAACTTTTGCACCTTCTACTAAGACTCTCGATGCTGTCAGATCTTGGCTCCTAGAAAGTGGCATTTCCGATAATAGGATCAGATTGTCGAAAGGGAACAACTGGTTCAAGTTCGACGCGAGTGTCGAGGAGGCAGAGTCTCTACTTCGCACCAAGTACCATGTCTACACGAACTCGGAGACTGGAAAGGATCATCTCGCTTGTGAAGATTACAGCGTTCCGGCTCATATCCGAGAGCATATCGATTTCATCACCCCAACTGTGCATTTTGATGCCATCGTCAAGACGAAGAAGAAGCGCAGAGATCTTCAAGGCCGTGATATTCAAACCAAGCCTGTTCCCATCGCGGTTCCTGGCCCTGAAGTGGCACCAACCCCTCAAGTTGTCTACAACTTAGCAAACTGCTATGAGTATACGACTCCAGACTGCATCCGTGCTCTTTACAACTTCACAAACGGGACATTGGCCCAGTAAGTTTCGCTCTCGTCCTCAGAGACAACTTGCTCACGTGACTAGATCATCGTATGGAATTGTTGAATATACGCCCGAAGCACAGAGACAAGCAGATCTTAATCTCTTCTACTCAAATTTGCAAAGACAGATTCCGTCTGGATACGGCCCCACTATCGACCTCATTGATGGAGCCGTTGTACAAACGACTACCGAGAGTTTCGACGACAATGGAGAGTCAGATCTTGACTTGGAGTATGCGATTGCACTTGGTAAGTTATGCATAAAAGCGAAGTAAACGACGTTCGCTAAATTTCTTCAAGTCTATCCTCAAAAGGTTACATTATACCAGACTGGAGACACTGTAGAGGGCGCCTCTTTCAACAACTTTCTTGACGCAATTGATGCATCATACTGCACATCAGGTGGGGGAGATGACCCCACCCAGTAAGCAATATCCATTCCTCAATCGCGTCTCTTACTGATTTTCTCTAGAGATGCTACCTATCCGGACCCCAACTCCGGCGGTTACAAGGGCAAGGAGAATTGCGGAACAATTACCCCAGCTGCGGTCATCTCCACATCATACGGTTACAATGAGGCCGACCTCACAGCAGCATACGAGACTCGCCAATGCAACGAATATATGAAGCTTGGTCTCGCTGGAACCACCTTCGTGTTCTCATCAGGTGACAACGGTGTCGCAGGTAACAGCGGCCAATGCTGCACAAAAGCCAAATGTGCAGGAGGGACTTACAACTCCGGGTCCTCGGGAACCTTCAACCCAGCCTTCCCAGCCACGTGCCCGTATGTCACCACCGTCGGGGCAACGCAAATCAAGCCCAATACCGCTGTTACAGCAACGAACCCCGAAGAAGCTTGCGAGACTGTCATCTACTCAGGTGGTGGCTTCAGCAACGTCTTCGCCATGCCATCCTACCAATCCTCAGCTGTGAAATCTTACTTCACAAATCACAAACCATCTTATTCCGCCACCCAATACAATAACTCGCAAACCGTCCGTGGATACCCTGACGTGGCTGCCAATGGCGCAAACTACGTCGTCGGAGTTGACGGCCAACTGCAACTTGTTTACGGCACTTCTGCTTCGGCTCCTGTCTTCGGCTCCATTATTACATTAATCAACGAGCAGAGAGCGAGTGCTGGCAAAAGCTCTGTAGGGTTTATTAATCCTACACTTTATGCTAATCCCAGTGCGTTTACTGATATTATAAGTGGTACGAATCAAGGGTGTGGGACGAATGGTTTCACGGCCGTGAGTGGGTGGGACCCCGTGACAGGATTGGGAACACCCAATTATGGAAGTTTGTTGAATGTGTTCATGGCACTTTCTTAGGGCATATATATATATTATCCGGGTTATCATAATGGCTTGGGAAGGAAACCTCTAGATTATATTGTAAGCTGTAGACTGGTATTGGAGATTATATAATGCCAGTAAAGGGATCAATGCATAGAAAACTGCTTGCCTTGCGATAGAATTACTCCTTCAATGACATTCCTTGTTTTTCCATGCTCTTACCAGCTGCTTAAGGAAGTAGCAAATTACGAGACGGTCTTGGAACTATGTGAAAATAAAGCAGTTGAATATAAAATTTCCTGCGCTCAGCATAGCGCGTTATCATGAGTCGGATTAGTTCTCCTGCTCTTGGTGATTTCGCGAAGAATCAATTTCTTAATGATCATCTTACGGCTCTTATTCATAGGCATCCGTGTGAATGTAAAAAAACAGAGTCATCTTCCACATTGATAGGCTCTCGCCTACATATCACTAACCATCCTTTTCCCTCAATGAACTCTCCCCATCCAAACAATATCATTACAAAGCAAGCCACCCAGTGCTTTATATCCTTTTTATCCCAGATAGATTCAGTAGAAGAGTAGCAGTCGAGAATAAATCGGCCATCGTCATATCTCACAGCATCAGAGGTTTCTGCTAGGAAACCCTTCCATACGAGTTACGGGAGCAGATTTTCAATCTCGTACGCGATGAACACAGCAAAATCTAGCCTAAATATTATTCCCTCAAGGCCTGGCGGACAGTTCCTCCCTTAGTCGTTGCTTTACGGCCTCTTAAATTATCATACTGCCATGTTCTCGAGCACTTCGAAAGGGCGAATTCTTGGTTGTCTATGCGAGATCCATTGGACTTCGACTTGCGTTCGTTAAACAAGCGAGAATTGGCAACGATTGTCCGTCTGGAGCTGGATCTCACGTGAGATTTTGCCTTCTTCCTAGATCGTGCTGGGGTTCACTAATGGAAAATAGTTCTGTCATCCATACCACTCGTGCCAAAGGCGACTACAGTTTACGATACCGTCAACACGATTACGCCGTAGCACCTCGCGACTATACCAAACCAGTATGGTTTACCAGCCAGTTTAAGGATGCTTGTAACATACGTTATGTAACCCTATATGTTAGGACCTCTGATGCGAAAGAACTCGATATCACACGATTCGTCACCGAGTGGCCTTTCTGGCTTGAAGGCTTCAAAGCACTTTCTCGGGTGGTCGTGGAGATTCATGAGACTCGAAGCCAAGCTCATCGAGCAGGACGGGTTCGGGGAACAATGCTACGTATTCAGAAGAAGCTTGGAGTGACTGGTATACTGGATACCCAGAGCATGAGCCGGTGGGGAGCTGAGGATTGGGTTTTTGAAGCGACGGGAAACGAATTAATGGACTGGTCACAGGAATTAGGTCAGGTATGGAGGCCTGAAAAGGAGCATCCACAATGGAATATTCTGGATGGTGAAGGTGGTTACTTGGTGCAGGCCGACGGCGGCTTCTGGCTGAAGAATTGGGTGAGTAGACCGTTTTGGGAAGGGGTCCTAAGGCGATGAAACGTACGCTACTGCGTGGGTATCCAAGTGTACTTTACGCAATTCATGTTTATTGAGGTAACTAGGGCGTTTTAATATCACTTTAGAAAGGCAAAATTATCGTAGGAATATCGTTGATGCCAGTATTTTCCAAAAAGGAGTCCGCCAAGTTCCCTTACTCCAAGTTTAAGTAAATCCGCACTTGGTCAGATACGCCCCGGCTCATGCAAAGCTTTGGAGTGTTGTTATAAAATGAGACAATGAGTCAGTGGATGACCTTTGGTTGCATTAGAATGGTACAAACTCTATTTTGAGGCCATCGCGAGGTGACGTGCGACAAATCTGAATGAAGAGGATGAGATGCGAGGCTAATAACAGATGGATTTCAAAGAGGTGAATTCTAAATGTTTGATGATTTGATGTTCATTTCAATACCTTCATTTTGTCCAGATATGGCTACAAACGTGTTGATCTGACAGCTTCAATACCAACTTTCGCTAAAGTGCCTTGCGACAAATTAATCAGCATTCTATATTGTGACGTTGCTTCATTTTAGACTTTTGAAGTAACTGGAAGAAAAGACCCTTTGATTCGTGCGGTTTCCGTCCTCGATATTTTACGGTACAAACTCTATTTTGAAGTCATATTGTAGGTGAAGACTTCACACTTTTTCGCTGAGTGAGAAACAATGGAAAGCGCTCCTTCCTCTTCAGCAATGATTCAATTGTACGCTGCTGTTGGTATTCAAACATTCCATTAAAATTAATTGGAAATAGAAAGGGTTTAATTGATTTTTCTCGATTCACATAATAACGGTTCATTTGATAGTTATCTCAAGACATAGGAGAACTACTCAACCACTCAACAGAAATCGAATCGACATTATAAGTAGATCCTGAATCGATGGTGCAGTTCCGCTAATATGCCACTTGGCATCAGATGTATTCTCAGTGTTGGAAATTGAACTCAATTTATAGTTTCGAAAAGTGACTCGGTTCCAAATGTGTTGACACTATGGTACTTTGACCGATATCCATATTCAGAAATAAGACCCTGTAGTCACAGGCCATGAACATAGGGCCCAAACTAAAATTACTCCAAATATCAGAATAGTTTTCTCAAACTTCTTCTTTCTTCACCATACAACTTCCACACCCAGGGAATTCGGCATTTGAAGCTCACCAGCATTCAACTCTCACAATCACCACATACATCAACAACTTGACAAATCCATAACTCCTTCCAGAGCTTCATCGACATTTGTAAGTGTTCCTGTTTCTTCGACACTTATGAGCTTACACTTTGAGACAGCGGAATCCATCTATTTCGCAAATTGCGCGAAGCACATCAACAGTGCCTTCCTTCCACATCAACAACCGTAAGTTTCCCTTCACTCATTCATTTTACCATTCCTTGTAAACCGCGTAGTGTTTGTTTGCTGCACCTTTTGGCATTCTGCTCGATTCCTCTTCCACTGCACAAGTGACAGTGAAAATTAAGATGGGAGTAGTCATCGCTCCTGCCTTGACTTAAAGAAGTAAATCTTCAAGTCGTGGAATACAAAATCACCTTCGAACCCAAATTCCAGGTCTTGGAACACACAGAGGACATTTCCAAGCCCAGTATCTGTGTCTCGAAGGTTTATATTTTCCAGGTGAAATACCTCGCTGAAGAAGTGACGTATGCGAGGTGTCTGAAATTGAAAAGGGGGGAAGTGCACGTGAGCTTATTTCCTGAGGCAGCATCGACTGTAGGGAAGTTCGAAGAATGAAAGAGCATCCAGCTCGGTCTAGTGTCTCTCTTTTGAGCGCCATTGTAGTTATGTTCAATCGTGCAATTATAATCGTATGCCATTATAGTCGGTCAAGTGCTTTTGATCGTAGAATATCACTGTCAAATATGATCGTCGTGAAGTAGTTTCACTGTCAATTGTAGCTCTCATGATATGATGTTATCATTTCCCATCAAGAAACCTTCACTCTAATGTTTATTGGTTTTGAACAGCCTTCAATTTCAAAGAGTCCATCAAAATGGAGCCCATCAAATACACCTCCGCTCCCGCCCACAAGGCCTTTAACCTCATCACCGGATTCGATTTTTACGCCGAACAATATCCTCAGCGTGTTTCTCCGAGCGCACGCCAAGCCTCCGAATATTGCTTACAACACATCATCAACAATTTCGGGAATAAATCCTATCCTTTGCCAATGCTCGACTTTATCGGCTGCATCGATGCCCTTCGACGCGTGAAAGCCACCTTCATCGACTACAACAACGAGACGATGAACGTAACATATACTTATAGCAACGGGTATCAGAATACTCGAAACCTCAAGGGTCGTCTTTGGGAGACCAATTTTCGGAATGGCTGCTCCTTCAACACCGGATTCAACTTCCTCCACGGATCCACTTTCAGCACGTGCAGCTTTGATGCCTTCGACCTAGCTACACTATATATACCTCAGACTTCCTTCGCCACAAAGGATACCATTGCCGAACCCGCCAGAAACGACGAAGTCAACCCAGAAGAACGCCGTGAGCTATACCAGAAGTACAAGAAGCTAGAACGCAAGTTCTACGCCTGGCTACACGGTACAGATCAATTCGACAAAATCCAGGCAACTATCACACTTGATGGTGTGTCTCGCCTACTCGACGAGCGACTAGACCAAAACAATCACCCACCACCAGCCGTCATAGAAGCGGTAATCGAGAGCATTCGTATCCGGGAACTCATCGACGAGAAGTTCTACAGCCCCTTCGTATCCGACACCGCCAGCCGAAATACACGTGACACTCATCTATACTACCTCAACACCCTAAAAGACTGGCTCCAACGTATGCAATCTCGGATACCTCAGAAGCAGCCACTCACTGCCGACCTCAAAATCAAACCCGCTCCCAAATCTTCGTCGAAGAAAACAATCTCCATTGATTCGTTGCGATCCTTCCAATCTGAACTTGAAATGAGAATGAACAAGATGTTTGCGATAAAGGTTTGAAGGCCCCAAATCTTGGCCGAAATTAACGCCCATTGGTGACCGACAGGGTAGTGAGTTGGATAATCGGAGGATTGGAAACAGGTGTCTCTATTAGACATCTCATTGGTGGTCCACGAGGAAGTGAGAAGGAAAATTGGAGGATAGAATGTCAAGAGCGGAAAGGTGAAGAGTGTACCGTTTTTTTTTCCACAAGTGGTTTTTTAACGGTGCATCTCAGGAGGACCATGGCACTGAAGCATGGCATTTTCTCTCATCGAGACGAGTGTTACCTTCGCGAGCCTAGATATGTTGGGCGATAGACTTCCACCTTCTCGTGGTGCCCGGCGTCAGTAGCCTTAAGTGGAGGTGAAGCTAGGAGAAGTCCAAATGAAATTGATGCCGGCACGTCCTTTGATTTGTACTGTACTTGCAGTTGTTGGTTGTATAGTACGTGCCGTTGATGAAGTCATAATACGGTAGAAACAGCTTGCTGGGGATTTGTAAGGGTTCTCACAGTCAGAGTCTGCGTTATCGTAATAAAATTGCTAAAATCGCAAAAATCGAAATGTCCGCAATCGTAGGCCACAACGCGGGCCACGTCCGCCGCGTTGTGTAAAACTTGCAGATATTTTCTCCTCTTTGTGAATCATCTTCCAAGGAAGCGGTTGAAGAATTTGCTTTCAGAACGTCAGTAATCGAATTTTTTCGTCGAGGTGGACATTCCCCGAAAGTAGGACCGAGGGCCGAATGATGTCCAATATCATGACATGGTTAAGATCTTCATCGTTTCTATTTGAAGCAACTCTTTCACCACAAGAAATTGTGGGGGATGATGGTGCTCAAGCTTCCAAGCCCGAATGACTCGAAGTGTAGGCAACCCTCTTCTAGCTCACGTGAAGTTCCCATGATACTTAGAACAGGATTGAAACCTTAGACATATTCCGATCATCTCATATTCTAGCTTAATATTGTGCTTTGAGGTATCAATGCGCCTTTAATATTTATACAGTGTATAATCTCGAAGATATGTGATGTTCGATAGAATATGATACCCCAAGCCTGAGAACTGGAAATATTTCCCTCGAAAACAATAAAATTCGAGGAAAGAACCTCCTCGAGTGAGAGTTGACTTGCAGTCGATGATTGGAATTTGTCACTGTCACCTAGTCAAGCCTGTCTTCGAGCACAACGGGGCAGATTATCTTTGTATAAATCGGGTCTGCAATCGCTTGTACTACGAGATGACAATCCGGTCACGGTCTAGACTCTATAAGGGATAGCTTAGACCATTTCATAACGCTTATTTCAGCTGCGCAAAAGGATCATGGCTTCCTGCCATATACAACATACCTAAAAGAGAGATCAGTCCAAGCCAAAAACAATCCTCGCGCATGATTCAGGGGAAGACTTACATCGGAGCATACACGTGTAAACCCTCCCTTCCATCCTTATTAATATCCTTCCTAACATCCACTAACAGTCGCTCAATCTCTGGCGGCGTCATCCTCAGCCCTCTCGTCATAACCGCCATGCTCAACCCCTGAAGCGACTGTAAAATATTCGCTCGACCCCAAACACCCAACGTTTTATTCTTCTCACCTCTAGCCCAAGGCCCAATCGGACAACTATATGTACGCTCTACCACATCCACGAACCCTAGCTCCTCAAGGTATTCTTTATATTTTGGAACCCGATACCAGTCTTTGCCTAAGGCTGTTGCGCCATCCATCAATAGGTGCCACCAATTTTTGAAGGCAGTTCCCTCCCAACTTTCATCAGCGCATCGGAAAGGGAAGCATACGTCTTGCAGCTCGAGATAGCCGCCTGGGCGCAGAAAATCAAATGCTGATTTGAAGACTACAAGGTGGGACTGGAAACATGTGACAAGCATGCGACCGTGGATGTAGTCGAACTTATGGGAATAGACCCAGTTGTCTTCGGCATCATCGACTTCGAAGTGGCAGTTGGGAGGGACGTAGTCTGGTTGAATAGGTGAAAGATCGGTGCCTTTGACCACGGCTAGAAAATGTCTCAGTTAGTGTTTGTTCCACCCGAACGCGAAAGACTATTTACCTGAGGGAAATTGTTCAGCAAATTCTATAGCCCAAATCCCAGTCCCAGTAGCGATATCAAGAACATGTTGTAAACCCCCTTCAAGTGTGTCTAACGGTGCCAAGTACGACGATCCAAAAGTCATATTACAAAGATGATGCTGAAGATCTAGTCTATCTCTCTCAATCTGCATTCATTCTTAGTCCACCACGGATTCACAACCAAACTTTCTTTTGTCACAAATGTGAAGTCCGAAACTCACCTCATCATTAGGTAAATAATACTTCCCCTCCTTGAACCGATGATAGGTCCTCCCATTCTCCTCCACAAAATTATACACACTACTATTTGTCGAGTACGTGGAAGAATAAAGACTGCTTCCAATAGCTGAATCCGTGTCGCTGGGGTCGGACTCCGTGTGGAAAGAGTCTACGTCTAAACCTGTTGAAGATCCTGGCGCGAAGTAGAAGGCTGAGGTTTGAGGGGGCTCTTCCTCTTCCGTCGCGCCAAGCTCCGCATGTGGCTCTAGCCCTGGGGGAGGTGTTGTTGCTGCTTCGTTATCTTCTAGAGTCATTGGAAATGGCGTGATCTCATTCTCATTTGCGTTCTTTGGCGCTAGATGTTGCTGATCGGGTGGATCTGAACTTTTATCCGGTGGAGGTATAGTTGCTTCATTCTTGTGTAACGTCGTCGAAGGAGAAGTGATCTCCTCCACCTTCGTTGTAGCAGGTATTTCCGACACCAGGGATTGCTCCTTTGCAGGGTCCGAACTCTTATCAGCTACCCCACTTAAAGTGCTGGCATGATCTTCTTTCTGGGGATGGTGAATTGGAAGTCCATCATCCCTAGGTTCCGAAGAGGGCGAGGCCATAGCATGAGAAGCGTCTAGGCAGTAAAGCATGTACAATTGAGTTTACGAAGAATACTAGGTTTGATAGTGCAGATGTTTTCGATGTAATCAACCAAGAATAGATTCTTACTAGGATGGTTCGGGAAGGCGCCACGCTCGGAGAGCAAAGCCCGAGATCACGTGAATCAACCCCTGAATTTTCTTGAGCCATTTGAAGTGATTTTTATGGCGAGTAATGGCAACCGGGATGGTAGTGTCCTTTGTTTCTGTTATTTCTGGAGAACGAGCATAATATAAAATAGCTGGCCACATCCAGTCCTCAAGCGGTTTACCATCTACCGCTCTAGCCGATTCACTGCTCCGCCCCCTCATCTGTCTTGTAGCAATAGCTCAGATTCAAAGACGCTCATTTCAAAATTTCGATATACAATAACCATTTACTTTCTGGTAAAACCAACCACACTACAAGTACCGTTCCCCCAACCTAACCTCACACCTTATCCACCACCATCACCACCAACACGATGCACCATCGCAACCCCATTCGCATTTGGCAAATAACTATAACCCGGCCACCCCGAATTATTCGGCTCCTCTATCCTAATCCTTTTCACATTTCTTGGTTCCAAATCCGGCGCTGTGTCTGACGAAAGATCCGCGTCACCGGCATTACTTGGGTTTGGGTAAGGAAGCGCAGTGACGAGCGCGAGGATGGAGATGAAGAGTGCGAGGGTTGCTTGATACATGATTGTGCGCGATAAGACCTTTGAAGATTGAAATAGAGGGGTAAAATTCAAAAATTTGTGAAGATAGAACACCCGTGTGTATTTAATAACTGTTTGTCCTGGAGGATTCCCGCGTGCGACGGACGAGGAAAGCTAATTCTCAGCCACAACGCCTTTGCATCGTAAATCTTATGCATTTTTAAAATGCGATAAGTGAATGCGATTGGGCTTTAAGTGTTTTCATATGCGAGATGGAAGGAAAGGAGCGAAAGTGAAACACGAGTACGCTGGAGAGGAAGTGGCGAGGTAGCGCTAGATGTGGCTGTGACAATCCTTCCCTGTCAGTACCTCAATTTGGCCGGGAACATCGGACTTAGGGTCTCAACCGTTGAAAATAAAATCTCGGGGTGATATGGCGTCTGCATAGTTCATTCTTCCGAACTGTGCAGAGCTAGGATGAATGTCTGTTTGAAGTGTTTACAATTCACCACTTGGAGAATATGAAAATCTCTCTTTAATAGTAACAATGATATTTTGAGAATGAACCAATCTTTATTATACTAGACTCGACTAATGATCCGCCTCCTTAGACCTGGGCAAATAACACGAGAAATTTGCACTCAGTGAATCGCAAAACAGTAGGTGCCTCATCTTGGCCTATAGACCCGGGCTCCACAGATGTGTCAGGTTCTAAACGCTACGCTTCCGTCCCATACGAGTTTCCCTCCCCGTGAAAAATCATACTGCCACGAACTCGCAATACCGAATAGCTGGCTTATCCGATGTATCAAACTCACGAATATGAGCAGATTCGTACATTTAGTCATCTGCTACAACAGCTTTCGCTTGAACACGTGCTGAAGAGATTTATATCTCTACACTTTCAGTTTAACAAAGTGATAGAATAAAACCGTTATTTTAACTCTTCGACGACTTAACTGACCTTCCGTTGGATTTTCAGCATGTGGGGAAATTTGAGACGAATGGGTTTACAAAGCTTCGTTTAAGGATTTGCGAATAGCTGTTGTCCCAATCCGGGCATAGTCTATGTCTCAGGAATAACCATAACCATGATAGAAGCAGCGGAGCCCTGAAGGTTCGAGGGCTTGCGGTTTGTAATAGTTGCTGACAGGTCGAGGAGATGTGAAATGACGCAGATATAAAAGGCTCGTAATGTAAATAATGAACAGGTTATAAGTGACAATGTCTATTGAAAAGCGAAGGTAGAATACCTTAGAAGTTCCTTTATTCCATTCACCAGTCAAGTAAATTAGCTAGCGGCTGTAACAAGCGGCTGTTTGGACGGCGAATGATAGACCGACTCGAATTTAGATCATTCATGGATGCCAGAAATTCATTTCCCATCCATCAGTACACTGTCAGTATAAAGTGAGCAGTCCGAGAGTTCAGCCCACTATCTAGTTTACACGCGTGAGCCTCGAGGTCAATGGTGAAAATCTGGAATTTGAGTATCTGACACCAGAATTAAATTATAGAGTTATGAAATACATTAATGAACTGTAGCATGATTCATAAATGCCAACTCTTTAATCACGACTGCAAGATTAGACCGGCAAGCCACGGTCTCCGGGTGCGTCTCTCCAAGAACTTGCAATCGTCCCCTTAAAGCTTTCTCATACATTTTTCTTGCGCATTCTAAATCCCCTTTACGTCGCATAATCGATGCAAGGGTACATAGAGACGTCAAAGCCTCAGGATTCTGCTCGCCGAAGACCTCTATCCTCGTCTCCAGTGCACTCAAGGCAGCTTTCTCAGCTTCGTCGAACCTTTCTTGCAAGCTTAATAGTAACGCATATTCGTCGAGCGTGATTAGCGTTCGAGGGTTCTTTCTACCTAGTACCCGTTCTCTCCTTTCCAAAGTTTGCTGGAAGAGCAATTCTGCTTCCTCGTATTTCCCCTGATCGCGAAGCGCGACCGCGAGATTGCTAGAACTAGCCATTGTCTCTGGATTTTCCGAACCGAGGGTTTTATCCAATATGGGTATGATCTCCCGGTATAATTGCTCAGCGGAAGAAAATTTACTCATCAGACGTTCAAGCATTGCGAGATTATTGATCGCGGTTAGAGTGTGTGGATGCTCTGATCCCAAGATTCTACGTCTGATAGTAACGATTTGGCGGCATAATGTGATAGCCTCTTCATATTTCCCCAGTTCTTGAAGCGTGAGATACAGAACCGAAGAGCAAATAAGCGTCTTTTCGTGCTCCGTACCAAGGATTCGATGATACTGATCAAGTGTTTTCCGGAGAGTGCGCTCTGCATCTACACATTTTCCTCGAAGATTGAGGATATTGGCTAGAGTAGTCTGAATCGACAATACTTTGAGGTGATCCTGGCCAAGCATTTTCATCCTGGCTTTTAGAACTTTCCGCGCAGCTGTTTCTGCAGCACTGTAGTCACCTTGCCTGGTCAAAAGATCCGTCAGGTCACTGAGACTTTGAACTGTGTCCAGATGATCTAGACCCAACATAATCTCTTTCTGGGCTAGAATTCCTTTCAAAATTAAAGTAGCTTCTTCATAACTTCCTTGAAACTTCAAAATCTCACCCAGCAGCCCTGCGCTTTGAAGGGTCTCGAGCTTTCCAGCTCCAACCAGAATTCCTCTAGCTTCAAAAGCCCTCGTGCAGAAAGATTTTGCGTTATCATAGTGGCCTTGCTGGACCTCATACCAAGCAATCTTGTGTCGTAGAGCTGCAATAATGATTTGGCTGGATTCGCTCTTGAATTCGTGATTCTGTACTGCGACAGCGTGAGGGAAGAGTGACTGATGGATTTGTCGTTCATAGTTCCCTGCGGATGGGAATTTCCCCATAACTAGATTCAAAGCCTCTAATTGATGGTCTAGTTGAGTGCCTTGAAGTCGCTGCCAGACACAGGTAACGAATTGGATAAGTCTGTGCATGGTATATGTGTTTCCCCCTTTCTCCGCCTTTATGAGGGAGAAGGACTGTAGAACCCCAAGAGCCGAAGTGAGTTCGGATTGACTCTCGCCATCAGTACGTAGCAGCATCCTTGGAATGTTTTGTCGATTGAGCAGTGCCATAACACATAAAAGTCGCGCTGCACGAGAATATTTTCTTTGAATTCGGTCAAAAGAAAGCTTCCAGGTCCTTATTACTGAGTTTATTGAGTCCAGTCCCCGTCTTGAATCAAATTGGTCGTCACTCAGAAGTGCTTGGAGCCCTGCGTCACTCTCGGTCAGCTCCTCTAGATATTGAGCGGTCGATATCTTGTTCCGCTTGATATAAGCAGCTGCCTGTGTAATTGCGAGCGGAAGATTTTCCAGGATGAATAAGATCTGTTGCACTACTTTTTCCTCCGGGTTATCATTTTCTGGGATGGATTTTCGAAGGAGCTCCGCAGCATCCTGGGGGTAAAGAGGATATACAAATATGGGATCTCTGTTGGTCATAGCTAGACCGACATATGCATCCCGAGTTGTCAAAACGATTTTCCCAGAGGCAGAACGGGGCAAGAAGGCAGCTAAAGGAGCGCTTTGGTTCGACCCAACAGGGTTCGTAATGAGCATGTCTAAATCATCGGCATTGTCGAGGACCATCAGCCAGGGCTCAATTTCGGCTTCAGTGAGATACTCCTTGACTTCCCTTAAGACATTAAATTTTGAATCATTGACCCTGGGTATGTTAAGTTTCCTTGCGATGATGGTATATGCTTGCTCGAACTTGTCTAGGGAATCAGCAGGAACCCAAAATAAGCTTCCATTTGGATGCTGGTCCTGAAAGCGATAACAATATTCTATGGCAATCTCAGATTTCCTGAAATATTCCTCAGTGAAGTAGCACAAGGAATGATGCAGTTAACGTACCCAATGCCGCCGATGCCGGCTAAAGCAACTAAGCGTTCACGTTCCAGTGACTTTTTGAGATCGTTCATGACATCTTGACGCCCTACAAAATCCGGATGTCTATCATAGGGCACCATGAAGAGGTTAGTATTGCCATGTTTGGTTTCTATTTGAATCTTAGCAATGTATATCAATTGTCATATGGCTGACGACCGGTTCTCTGTCATCATCAAGAAATTAAACTACAATTGTTTCACACTCACGCCGCAATTTGTCTGTCTACTTACTTGCATGGGGCGACAGGGCCCGCATCCATCTCTGAAGTTCCCCTGCAACGGCAATGAACCCGGGATCTTGATCGTTACTGAATCTGGACATTGTTTCATGGTTTGCGTTGATACCAATATGCGGGTGTCCAGGTAAAATGGCCGAGTGTTTAGGAACTATCTATTCCAGAGTTCAATCGGAATGTTCAAAAAAAGAAAAAACAAAGAAAGGGGGGGATGCCTCAACGTACAGTGCCAACTCCTGGGAGCCCCTTCTCCTCGTAAAAACAAGTCAGCTGGATAGGATTTCCTGCGTGATTCAGTTCTCGAATTAGCGTATGAAAGTCGGTTTGGATGCGCTCTAGGACTTCCGATTCGATAGTGAGAACTTCTAACATTTTGCTAGTAGTCTGTTTAAACAGTCCAATGGATTTCGCAAATAGCTCGGCCCACTTGGCGATCGCAGCGCCAGAATGAGGAGTCCCCATAAAAATTATCCCTCTAGTAGATTGTATTACACATTGAAGATATGTATCTGCACTGTTTCGAGAGGATAGTACTGTCTGTAAATGCATTCAACAGAGTGAACATCATTAGGATCCATAATAGCTAGTAGACCTACATCTTCACAGACTAGACCCCCAAGACTATGGGAGACCAGGAACAAAGGTCGATTGCTCTACTTAGCTTAGCTCAAGATCTGTGGAGTTTCACGACCTGGGATAGGCATACTGTACCGTCTTGGTCCCTATATTGCGAAATTGCGTGGAGTAAATTCTTTGCATGGTTGCCTATTCGGTTTTGAGAAACCATTGATCGCCAGTTGACGACAGCGGAATCATAGCCGAAAGTGAAGATACGTGCACTGGGGATCTTGGAGGGTAAAAATTGCTCTGGCCAAGACTTTACACATCCCTGAGCGGTAAATGACTTCTCGCGATGGCCAGTTAAGCCTTGAACGAAGACGACACTGTGCGAATGCTAGCGAATTCAAGCTGCCAAATAATCATCCAAGCAAATACTAACTCTGTATACGCAGTTTCCGGATTGTGCAAGTTTTTGAGCCCAAGGCAGCTCGTTTCCGGCGAGAATGTGGCATTTTACCCCGTGTGCTTGTTCCCTCGAATGTATTCCTGCGCCGCCGGGGCATATGGGGGTTTTCCCCATCATGTAAGAATTTGGCGAACTCTACTTTATATAAAAATCGTTGCGCAGCGTATATATTAAGGACGGGCTAAGTGATACCTAGTGAGGTTGCCGAATGTTGTGCAAGCGAGGATCCAGCCTCTCCTGGGCATCGGATGTCGCCAGAAGCCCACCTCGAAAATGGTCTACAACACATAAACCTCGCAAACCACCAAAGAATAACCAAAACCGTGCAGCAATGGTAGATTTGAAAATCTACTGCCAAATATCCAGAGGAAACTCCTACGGCGACACTTATCATGGCAACCAGGCGAAGAGCAAGCGTCAGAAAATAATGAAAATGAGGCAAATCCACCCTGACTGGAATCTCCCTGGGAATAAAAGCGGTGACTGTGGTGCGACTGGCGGTGGCACCATACCTCCGTCTGGATACTCAGCTCCGCCTTATCATTCTTGCCTGTACGATAGTGGCGATGGCGGTGTTAGTGGAGGCGGGGGTCCAAACCCCTGCCCAGCACCTCCTCCTGCTCTGAGACTTACTCACGGCTATAGCCGATCTTGCGCAAGTACACCACTGGGCAGTCCGAAGACGCCGCGGTGTGATTCTCAATCATTTCGTCTAGATGAGCCGTACGACACTGAAGATCCTGGTGGAGGGGGAGCTGAACTTCCTTCGCGAGTGAAACCACCTAAAGTTGACTATAAGACGAATGTCGATCTCAAAATAGGTATTGATATTGGAGGCATAGATGGCATCATTGCCATCATGCAAGATGATGGTGATGGATATGATGCAGATATCGATAACTGAAGAGAAGCAAGTATGCAAATTACCAACTTTCGAAATTGGAAGTCACACTAATGATATTCGACTACCTTAAGTAGGTCTCACCATCTCGGATGTGCGATTGAACAAAGACAATTTCCTTGTTTAGGGCAGGATAATGATATGACTTGTATTTGCGCTGTGATTATATTGGCTGTGGAATATGACTTCGTTTCACTGTGGTGTAATTGCGCACCATCAAGACTTTGGAGAATAGGATTGTTGAAGAGGGGGAAACAATGGAGTTGATTTGCGCTGAGGTATGGTTCGGAAATTGTATTGTTTCAAGAACACTTGGTTTATATGGACAGTAATAATGTAAACTCTGCAACTACGCGCTGGCGAAAGCATTTTACAACTGGCCAAAATTGACAGACGAAACAACTAAAGCAGACCAAATGGTATTGAGCAAAATTCAAACCATAACCATCGTATCCCACCGACCCCAATAAGCCTGAACTCCGATTTCCAATGCCGCTAAAAC
>Ga0182030_10008453_pt1 | contig 21296 bp, 23 predicted proteins | sample 812S3MmetaG_FD_121299 | JGI IMG/M metagenome (GOLD analysis project Ga0182030, IMG submission 121299) | Permafrost microbial communities from Stordalen Mire, Sweden - 812S3M metaG (Illumina Assembly) | ecosystem: Environmental > Terrestrial > Soil > Wetlands > Permafrost | place: Sweden...
TAGACTACTACAAAATCTAGCTAAAAAATAGATAAAGATAATCAAATTTATTATTAATAAGTTTTGATTATATAAATTGACTAAAGCTTTTTCTAAATATATTACCTATTTAGCTAGATTTATATTATAGAAAAATATTTAGACTTTTTTAAAATTGGTATTTATTAAAATGGTAAATATTCTTTGAAAGCTTTTATTCAATATTTCGATTTTAAGTCATACTATATAAGTAGTATTCTGCTTTTAAAAGTTTTTCAAATAGTAGAGTATATTTGAGGATAAAGCTAATAATACTAAGACAGTACTATTACTATTCTTATTTACGTTTGCTTTTAATAATATTTAGATTATATTATTATAATAGCTTATTAATAGTATTATTTTATATAGATCAAAAGATAGTAATTGTTCTTGATATTTAATTATTCTCTAGATTTTCTAGTATAGTCTATACAGAATTTCCAAGAGCTTAGAGATTTTGTATATAAATCAAAGTCTATAAGTTTATTTTCTACTAAAGATAATATAGATAATACTAACTATCTTAGCAAAATAGTTTACTATTTAGTAAAGAATTTCTTTAGTAGATAATAAAGGTAATATTTACTAAAAAAAAGTCTGTACTTGTATTATTACCAAATCTGCTAATAAAAAAGCTATGTATTATCTTTTTATTCCTAAAGATAAATAAGACAATTCTGTCAAGATCTGCTATAGAATATCTATTAATAGAATTGTCAATGATATTGCCGATATTGTCTTTATTAGAGATACTATAGTAGCTACTTTTTATAATACTATTAAAGAAATAAATAATAATTTCTGAATTTTTAATTCTAATTACTTTTCGAGAATACTAAAAATTAGAATAGCTAATATATATTTACTATAAATGTCTTAAGATATAAAGTATCTTTTCTTTTTATAGATTAGTATATAGTAATACAATAATCTATTATACTATTCTATTGGATTAGTATTCTGTTTTTATAAAAGAAATAAGTTTAGTTTAAACTATCTAAATATTTTAGTATTAAATTTATTACTACTTAACTATTAGATAATATAGTTGGATTACTATTTACCAAGATTTTTCTAATAGTATTAATATTAAGAAAGTAAAGAAAAAAAAAGTGCTTTTTGTTAATAAAAGTATATAAAATCTTGTTCTAATAATCAAAAACTACTAGATATAATTTTGAAACATATTACTATTATATAAGAATATACAATTTCTAGAATAAGACTATATTACTACTATCTATGTTAAGTATTATCTATAGATATGATACTTAGTAAGCGCCACGTGCCGCGCTATCTGCTAGCTAGCTATTGTGACACAGTTTCCCGTCTTAGATCCTCAACTGGGGGGCGGTATTGTTCACAATTGTGGGGCAGGAGCATATGATTCGGCTTCAGAGGTGGCTGATGGTTTTCCAAAGCTTATTGAAGGCCCTCTGGACGTGCAATATAGCACCAAATCAGCATGTTCATTCGGGTGATTCGTCTTGAGTGAAAAATGATTCGTGATCAATAAGGTAGGTAACGCAGTCACACATTTCTGGAAGCCGGCCATCAATTCCCAAAAAGACACCGCAGCCAGACGCCACGAGAATCTTGGTACCCAAAGGATATACCATTCGTCTGCATTTCTCCACCGTATCAAGGATACGGGAATTCTCGCCCGCGTGAGGCGCTGGTGCACTTCGGGCAGAGGCAATACTTTTGTACAGTACATGGCCTGAGATCGTACTTGGTGATGATGTGTTTAGGGCTTGCGGTGCCATTTCTGTACTTGTACAAATAGCGACAACTTCATTAGCCACCTTATAATAGGAGGCTCTGCCATACCTGGGTATGAACGTCTCTTTCGCACATATCGAAAGGCTGGACTATGTCAGTAGTGGCACAAAAACAAATTTGAGGACGACCTACCTTGTGATGGATTCGTGTCATCGTGCTAGATGCGTTATGAGGGAGGACCTAGTGTTGGTTGGAGATTTGAGCGCGAGATGAATTGAAGTGTTCTGCGCAGCTTTTATTGTTCTTTCCTACCATCCAGTCTTCGATACGAGTAACAGGGCTGGCCTTGGCGATGCTCTGCCAAAGAAAAAAAAAAAATTCATCACTATCTTCACTCTATGCCTATCAGCTACTGGACCACTCGGCGTCCGTCCCGTATGTTCTTAATTGGAACGTATAAGACAAAGGTGGTCTGGCCAATAGAGATCTCTAGGTATATTTTAGGTTGGATGAGGCTTTGTTGGTTTTGTCACGTTTTCACATGCATTGCTAGCTACCTATGCAACCTACTAGCAATCATCACACCATGTTCACCCCATCTGGGAAAGGTCACAGCAACAACGTAAACAACATCCCGACGAGGCGAAATACCCCGTGTGCCAAAACAAAATCAAGGTAGGAACACTTAAACAAAATTCTTGACCATTTTGTCCTTTTATCTACGCGTCCGTCCAGATCTACGTGGACGGCCCAGTACCAACCCAACGACACCCAGGTGTTCAACTACTAACTCTGGTCGGCCTCGGTGGGGCTGGGGCTGGGGCTGAGTGGAAATGCTTTTTCCAAGCCTGAGAGGTGATCAGCCAGTAAGGTCTCCATAATAGCAGCCACGGCTTTTTTTTAACATCGCTAACTAAGAGATTGGATGTATTACCTTCTCAGACCTGCTCAGCCGCAAACGCCACAAAGTAAATTTTGTCTAAAAGTATTGGCTCCAGCTTCTTTTAGCCGCAGCTAGGTGCGCGTAAGTTATCTGAATGCGGCAATTTTCTAAAAGCCAAAGCAGTAGACCAATCTGAATCATATGGAGTGTCGCTGGACGCTCTTGCATATTGCACGGGCCAAAAATACGTCTTCTAGCCAATGATATGAATTAGATATATAATATAATGACGCTAAAAGAGCGTCCAGCGACCAAAGGGATAATGTGAAAAATGGGCTATAAATTCTTTTCCTTGAGCTTTGCATCGGCCTAGGTTATATGTACAATCTGCACCTACTTAACTCCCTAGCAGTGTCTTCATCTGGCACACACCCTTGCGACAACAATTGGCATCTTGATCAAGATGCGCGTCCTCCTTTTCATTGCTACAGCAGCTTCTGTTGTTCTTGCCTTGCACATGGCGCCGCAGCCATTGCCGGCGAGACAGAATACAGACCTACCATGCACCAACAGGTTGGTTTGATACCGTCCCTCAGGCCGAGAGCGAGAACGAGTCTAGTTAGCTAACCAACGATCTATAGCCAGTTTCTCAGTTGCTACGTGAGTGCAGAATATATGTTGATAAGCCCTCTAAGCTGTTCCCAATACACACTTAGTAGTCCAGCCTTAAAGTCGTGTGAATGCATCGCTCTCTCGGCAGAATACAGGTAAGGTTAAGTCCAGATAACTGATAACATGAGGGAAAGTTAGAGAAGTTTAATGATGGACAATGTCAGGCTAACATTGAACGATGTTCTTTAGCTGCGTCTCGAGCTATTGCGGTACGGCTGTACCTGACTGGTCGGTCTTCGTAAGCGCCGTGTCTGTCTGTTCGTCTGGGGGAACTGGCGGCCCGGCTAGTACGTCTGCGACAACGACGATATCGCCTGGAGGAGGACAGACTACTTTCACCTCCACTTCGGCCTCAGCGACAAGCAGCTTGCCGACTGGAGCAGGATCCACTGGCGAGGCCTCAGCGACAGCCGCTTTGTCGACTGGAGCAGCACAAACTGGCGAGGCCTCCACTTCAGTTTCAACGACGAGTGGTACGACCTCACCTTCAATATCAACAACAAGTGCTACAGCCTCCACTTCAGTGTCAACGAAAAGTGCTACGACGTCATCTTTAGTATCAACGACACGTGCTACAACCTCACCTTTAGTATCAACAAGTGCTACAACCTCCAATTTAGGATCAACGACAAGTGCTACGACCTCCACTTTAGTGTCAACGACAAGTGCTACGAAAAACGCTGCCCCTTCTGGCGCCATGTATGCGTCCAGTGTAGGCATAGTCCCGTTGGCCATAGCTGGCGGTCTTGCCCTGGCAGCATATCTATAGTGTCTCTCCTGTTCTCGCTCACGTTGTTCTCTGTCGGATAGTAGTATCGTGAGCGGTGTCGACGATCATTTCCTAACTGATACTAGGCTGCCTACCCCTTAATTCAGCATATATACTTCTACTTCCTACAATTATATTCTACGGAATCTCTAGCGTTATCTTCAGTTAGATCAGATGGTTGGAATATAATTCGCCCTACACAACGAGTTGGTTTTCTATAACTGCCCAGTCAATACTAGGTAGTCTGAGGAAATACTTTCGTAAGATCAGGCTCTTTGCGCTGTGTGACCGAAACCACAATACTTGTAAAGTCGGATTTGAGGGATATCTTCTGTTTACGCACAGAATCCTCTCACCTAGGCCCAAGGACGTGTTGCCAGTGAGCAGCAGGTGCTAAAACTATATATCCTGTTCTGTGTCTTTTGGCATGATTGCACTATTATTCACTGTCATCTTCCATTCGATTGTGTAATCAATATAGCTTTCATGGTATATTTTCTTGCTATCCCAGTCAGAAAGCTGACAAAACTTGAGCAGCTTGTTCGTCTGCTCGTTCGTCTGAGTCTGAATAAAAAGCCTTCTCTTTTCCAATTCTTTACCTACATTACTTTAACCTTCCAGTATCTTCTAAACTTAATCCAAGTCTTGTCAGTTCAAAAGACCCTAAACCATTGCTTCTCTATCCAATTTAAATATTCCTTTACCTATTATTTGCAAATCTTTTCATAAATGTTTGTAAGTTTGGGCTTTTTGAAAGCAATATATTGTCTAAAACCCTTCTTTTTTAAACGCGATTTAAATAGTATATACCTTACAATTCCAGCCAAAGATCTTAGGAATCTAATCCCATAGTATACAATCTTTAAATATATATATTTTTTACTCTTCTACTTAATTTTTAAAAGTATTTAATTACAGGAACCATGCCAACGGAACTGGCAGCTTCAAGCGTGTCATCGCTGATCCACTCACACTTAAAGGCCAGCAAGTCGGCGCAATATTGCACGTCAAGCGAGTTCCAGCGAAAGTTAAGGTAGGAAGGCGAGTAAAGAGCTCGGGGGCATCAGAATAATTGAGGTCGGTGACTACGTAGTAGTTGTTGCTATGATCGTTTTCTCCGTTAATGGAAAAGACCAGGTTGATTAGGTATTCGGTTCGGAATCATAGGACTGAAGCTGATTGTCTGGTTTCATGGAACACGTTCTTACCTGTTGGAACTCATGAAATGTGTTCGCGCTCTGATCAGAAGTGTCGTTGCATTTACGTGGACTATAAGAGGATCAAGGCGTTTGCTGCAGATCAATGATTGAACCAAAGTACAGAGGTTATATGGCATAGCATAACATAGTTTAGCAGGAGAAAGATTAAGAGAGGCGAGAAGGTTGGTATAACTTGAAGGATCTCCGCTTGGTGGGTATAGGGTGTTCAGTGCGGGATAAACCCACTTATCTTCACTGACCGTATACATTACATACTAGGGAGAAAGATTGGGGGAGGCGAGAAGGCATGAATAACTTGAAAGATTTCTGCTTGCTAGTTGTGTGCGCAAAGCGGGATGCGCCTCCTTACCTTCACTAACAACCGTGTACATTACATACGCAAAGACAACGGTGGACATGTCAAGGCTGATATTGAGTACTAAGAAGGGAGCGATTTACTAATTCTACACCCTTGCTTCGATTTCGCACACCTGCTGTGATGCCCCACGTTCAGCCTCGCTGACGCATCTTCGAGTCACGACGACATATGCATCTGATCATTTCTTGCTGTTTTCCGTGCTTTTCTCAAATCTAAACTTTCTCCTTCGGATCATCTACAATTATAGGCTCCTTCCACTCAAAATCCCCAACCTTTTTCGTACTTTTTACACAGCCTCACGGGGCCATTTCCTTACCCCACCATGTCCCCCACCCCAGCCTCGCCCCGCAAGAAACAAGGCCTCCAAAATCTCCATTTCAAATACCTCAGCATCCACCGAAGTAGCACCTCAAATGTCTCTGCATCAGAGCAAATCCTCTACAACCCCGAGCTCCTCGAGCTCATCCTCATGCACCTCCCACCCCGTGACCTGCTCACCTCCTGCAGCCTCGTCTCGCACCTCTGGAATTCCCTCATCACCACGTCTCCTATGCTCCAGCGACTTTTGTATTTCCAACCTCTTCTTATTAAGAAGGGAAGAGCGGTGGGGGAAGCGCAAGCTAATCCTGTTTTAAAGGAGGTTTTCTTCCCTTGGTTTAGGACATTCAACGCAATATGGGGCCATTCCAGCCAGCAAATCTCGCGTCGCGATTTCAGGAATCTGGATTGGAACCGTCGCGACTCAAAACGCGAGGCCTATAGACGAAAAGAAGCTTCATGGCGCAGAATGCTGGTCGCCCAACCGCCTGTGACGGAGATGCATATCCTGAGGAAGTATTGGCATCAGGGCCCGCCGAATGTTTTCATCGGAAAGGCGTCGTTTCCTGATGGTATGTTCCATTCCTATTTCTTGAATGAAGAGTTGGGAATATATTGACAGGCGACTAGGTCTGAGGATGGGTCAGCTGTATGATCTCACGCATGACGCGGCGAGTGCTCCTAGTATACCGTCAGGCTTCAAGTTTAAACTTGAGTGGAAGAGATCAGGGTACACGTTTCCTGAAGACCGGGCTAGCGATGACGAGGAGAGAGTATGGTTGAGTGTCGAGCATACGGTCTCAATTAGACGCAGTTCGGAATCGCCTCTGGAGCCGGCGTTTATAAGCTTGGGGTATGAGCCACTTGATATTAAGTGGATGAAGTGAGTATCTCAAAGGAAAAAAGAAGGTGTGGTCTGATTGTTTGCAATTAGAGAGAATGGTCGGGAGTTTCAGGGTAGTCTTCCTATTATACATGGAATTCTTCCTCGGACGCCTAACAAACGGAGTAAGGGTTGGTGGTTTTATGCCCCTGATCATATTCAGCGGTTTCTTGAAGGGTTGCCTTCTGCATCCGAGAGATATGATACTTAAGAGATCGTAACATATGAATTACATCTTTTTCGTGCGTATTGGTTCTCTTTAGCATAGGGCCATCTTGGAACAAAATCTGACTGGCAGGGAAGGGGAAATCCGAAAATTTTCTGAAATGCCCTTTCCTAAACACTTATGCCTCACCAGAGCTTTTTACATCATATGTCTGAGAGCCTGCTTGAGCTCGTTCTTGATCTCAAGCTGAATATCTGATCCTATTCTCTTTATCTGGCGAGCTTGGGAGACATACGGCCGAAACTTGACGAAACTTGACGAAACTTAATAAGGTCATTTCCAAAGTAGGTATAAAATTAGTATTACAAGAGCACTGACGATGAAAAGGTCCTTCTTGCCATTAAGAGTCTGATGAATTTAATTAAGTGAGAGGCCTTACCCACACTTTAACATGCTAACTCTCGGAATTCGTGGATATACCGAAGTCACATAGTTCTTCGGGCCGAAGGGCCTGCAAGACTCGTTAATCTATAGGGGGTTCACTACTTAATAGTGTCTTCAGAGCACTTTTACTGCCTTTCAAATATTCAATCTTCTTGCAGCGCTTTAAAGACGTCCCCTGATCTCTATCATCTCATCTCATACCACCAATTCCCACCAAGCCCCCACAAGCCCTGTCCCTACCAATACATGAAGCACTAAATTCAAATTCATAACCCGTTTCATCCCCCTCATAGTTCTCACCGATACCCCTCCCCATCCCCATCCCCCACCCCACAACCAAACCCCTCCCCGTCCCGCGCGCCGGCTATGCATCTTCAACCCCCTATCCTCACTCATCACCAGAATAATACACTGCATCACACAACATCCCAGCAAAATTCTAACAACGAGAATATTGTAAAAAGCGCTAATTCCGGTGATCTAGGGCCCGTGGAAAGAAGGTGAATGGGTGTGTGCTGAGTGGAGGTGAGAAAGGAGCTGGCGAGTATGAGGAGGGGGTGGGGGTGGAGAGGGGGAGGAAGAGGTGGTTTGTGGTAGCGAGGAGGGTTAGGTTGAACTGGGGGTTATTAGCGGTGTATTCTTGTGAGAGGTGCGAAAGTGTACCTTTGCTGTGCGGACGAGGGGATGGGTGGACATTTCGAACTCGAAGTTGGGAGAGGTTTAAGATTTTTGAGGGGTCTGTAGTGGGAGAAAATTAGAAACTTGCACGCGACACAATGTGTTAGAAGAGCATTTGAAGATATGTTTAAGCTTAAATACCAACGAAGTTATTATAGACCGTCGTGGCCCCGCTACACAGCCTTAACGTGTCTGCTTAGGTTGAAGTCATGTGGCTTAGCAACGGGGTTGGCTCTAACAGGGACAGGGCTCTAGTGAGCTGATGGAGATAGCTTCTTGTGCGGAGGGGGAAGATATAAGAGTGAGTGGTAGATGAGGTAGCGAGAGAGGTGGATGGAGGCTGGGAGGCGTCCCAAAATCACGAGCTAATCGTCTCAGGGCTTGAGGCGGCTTGTTGCTGACACCTCCTTAAGACGAGACGTTCATGAGCATGCTCATTCTTAATCCCTTCTTCGATTGAGTATATACTAATTCAAAAGATTTTCCAATAGGGCTGCGATATAACTGATGTTCCCGCACCCTCAAATAATTTTCAGAGTTTGTATCCTCCATGGCTCGAGACGAGAATACGCATCTTCAGAGAGTGTCTTTAGCCCAATGCGCCTATATTCAGCTTCTAGATCGTTTGTAGATTCTAGCACGAGCACAATGTGTCTCGCAGTTGGTATGGAAATGACACTCTTCAAGTTTTGAAGCATTGCAATGCGGATTAGCAAAACCTCGTATCGCCCTTCCTCCACGCGAGTGCCGTCGTCCAAAGTTCCAGCTGAAATTGTCTCATCGCTTGCCTGCACAGTGCAACATTGACCCCTTACTTTCAGATATCCGGAATGGACCCGGAGATATGGGTCATTATCCGCATAGATGAGATTGATTTCTAGGATTTGTGTATCGGCAGCTGCTTCAACGGACTCGAAATTCGCGATATAATAGCCAATTTGAGATCCGGCTGATGAAGCCCAGCTCCAAGATGGTGCGAGATATGTCGTAGAGTGAAAGGATTCTCCTACTCTGTACCAACAGAGTCCGAGGATGACATCTTGTTCCCAGATCCCGGCTCGATACGTGAATCCTGTAAGTTGATGGATTGCCTTGGCTATCCCAGCAATTGCAGGCAATCGATCTGTTTCCTTAGAAAGTCCCTGGCAACTATAAGTGGCGACGAGTGAGTAAAAACTTCTCATTGCTTTCCAGTTTGGTCCTTGGTCTTCCATCACCATCGAGAATCTTTGTCCTGATTCCTTGGATTGAATATTCAACTTTTCCCTGGTTGAAGGGAGGTTCGAAAATAGGGCTTTTTGAATCCAGTCATTGGTTGGATATCTGAAAAATTCTCTCCGCTCATCCAGTGCCTCAAGATCTCTCTCTGTCTGATGTACTGTGCGGCATGTCCACGATATCTGATCTGGGCAGTATTTAAGCACTCTTGGTGCCAGGATCTCTTCCTGAAGAGCCCACCCGCGGGATTCGAGATGTGACCTTTCCTGGTTTGCTAACGATCTTTCACTTCTGAGCCAAAGATCTGAATCATGAGATTTCTCATGAAGCTGCATCTGAATTTTTTGGCGCCCGGAGTTTGCGCTTCGAAAAATGCCATAGGTGCTATCGGGTGATGCAACAGCACAAATAGTAAGAAGAGATTCGCCATATACATAAGCCATTTTCCCAGATTCGCGGGCCCAGTCACTCTTTGAATCTTGCACAATGCATAGACTATCAATCCAGAGATATCGGTGTCCTAGACGCCGAGTGATAAGGATCGCATCTTTAAAAGTCGCCGGCAACTTTTCCAGTGGAATTCCCGTGTGTAGATGAGGAAGGGTCTCTTTTGTCGCCTTCAATGGTAAGGAGCTGCCCCAACAGTAGCTTAGAGCTACCCAAGTCCCTTTCTGGCCTTTACTGGTGAACAAACGCGGAACAGAGTCGCTACCAGGTGGGCCCAAATCCAGCACTCTGGTAGGAAGCGGCTTTTCGGCGATTTGGGGACAATTATGATGGGTTTCGTGACAATTTTCGGCCCAAGAAGCTATTATCTCAAAGGATTGCTCAGAAGCAGAGTCGGGGTGTAATAGTCTTTGTTGTCGTAGTTTCTGGGGTCCACTTGCTAGAAGACTATAAGCCATTTCATTGAATCAGAAGAGAGGACTTACCTCCGGTCCTAAAAATCTCTATTGGCCCGGTATTGAATGTCGTTGGAGAAGTAACAAATCCCTTCTCAATGGAATTAGTGATATAAAATCCATACCATGCTTTATAAGCAAACTTGTTAAAAGTGCAATAGAGTTGCTTCGTTGCCTCAAGATTTGAGGGAAAGTCTGTACTGGCATTCAAAGGAATTTTTCCATCCAACGATCCCGAACATCTCAAAAAGAACATGCATAAATCGCAACCTTGGCTTGCAGATTCAACCAGTTTTGCAGCACTTGATTGATGGGCCTGAATGTGCCGAGCATCGTTGCGATGCAACAGGTCGGTGTCTGGAGCTGCAAGATTATCGAGTAAAAAAGACCGGAGACCTTCACAGGAATGGCATAAGGCTACCATGTTTACGGGGAGTGAATATTGTGGCTGTGACGGATCTATGAGATGTGCGGAAAGAAAAGGAAAGGGTTGTTACAAGTATGTTGCAGATGAAATGCTCGCTTAGGTCGTCAGCAATGGGTCTATTGGCCCAACTTGGAAGCCCCGCGTATTCATTCTTCCATATCTGATAGAGCTTTAAAACTTTGCTTTTCAATAGTATAATTAGAAAAGTGACTAAAATTCCCCAGCTAGATCTCAAGAAATAGCAACCACTGTCGCCTCCCCATCCCCTATTCCCCAGTAATTCTCAAACACGAATACAGTTACACTCTCATCCCAGCCGGGATCCTCTCCCACCTTTTGTTTTTTCTTTACCATTACTTGATCTATCCGCATTGGCTTTCAGTAGAATTTAATGAGCTATATAAATTTTCTCTACAGCGAGGGCTTCTTCGCTGTAGCAATAATAGCCACCATCTCGAACTGAAACGGAGATTCCTTCCAATATTTCCCAAGCAAGTGCTTCTCCAACGCAGGAGCCAAAAGCGGACCAAACTTGTCATAATCATCTTTACTCCATATCTTTGCAGGCGCCATACTCATCATCTTCGGGAAAATTGAGTCTTTAAGTTCTTGCACGTTCGACCACTCCATGTCGATAAGCTTCACGTCGATCTTGACGTTCTCAAAGCCGTGGTTTTCAAGGGTCTCCTCCACCCAGGTGCGATTGCCCCAAGCTCCATCTGACATCTCTGACATGAGTGCGGCTTGGGAGGGGAAAGGAGGGGCGCCGGGAATGGTAGCTGTCGCCTTTTGCATGAGTTCTAGATGGCCTAGGTACTCCCAAGTTGTGCAGCCAAAGACGCCATTGGGACGAAGTATGCGGAAACATTCTGCGGTTCACTGCTATTAGTGTCTATTTCATGAAAATGTTTCAAATAAGCTTCTTACCGTTGATGGCAGGGAGACTCTTTGGCATGGCTTGCCAGCCAAAGTTTGTTAAAACATGAGTGTAGTGGTTGCTAGGAAGACCTGTATTCTATTAATCAATTAGGTGAGTCATTTTGTTAACTTCACGCTCGGTAGAAAGGTTCACCTGGGCGTCACATAGTTGTGCCCTTCCCGTCAACTTCTTAGAGTTGATCATATGCTTCATGTATTCGATCATGCCACTTGTGATATCGCCGCAGGTCAACTGCATGGTTGCTTTTTTATCATCATCAAGTTTATCGTTCAGAGCAGTGGTTATGACTCCAGTTCCACAGGCATTGTCTAGCACGATAAGTGGTGTTTCTTTTGTAGAAAGGATTCCGCTTTGCTTGATGAGCAGCTCCCCGATAGGGCGGGTGATGCGCTCAAAACAGCGGTAGTTTGCTGCTACCTCTGGATCACCTACCCACAGTTTATTCGTTGCACTAGACATTCTGTGCTATGTCGGAGGAGTAAACGCAGTATATTTACACTAGTATCAATATACTGTAGATGCTGGTGAAGGTTTGCTTAGGTGTGTAAAAGACGTAAATCGAAAGGGTCTTCTCAAAGGCATTCCATAAGCGCATAGTCCCAGAAGTCATGTTGAATTTTGTAAGATACCTGAGGGTAACGGTGTAAGCGGCATGCTTGTATAGCATTACCAGCCAATCATATATTCATGCAAGCCAGACTGCCCCACAACTCCGGAAAGCGCACCATATATACTCATTTATAAGATCAGTCTCAACGAATAACTTTTCTTCATTTACAAGATCAGGTGCAAATCTATCCTTGTGGCTACAAATAAGTTAAAAGACCAAGTTCTTATGAATGAGTGTATACGGTAGTAGTTTTGACACATGAGCAGGAACTCCGCTCTTCTTACCAATGTATATCTCATAGTATATGCAATGAGATAAATACTCGATACCTCCCGTCATCTACCTAGAAGCCACGACCGCTCAACAACAAGCATACTATGAATTCAAAACATACGAATCACGCTTGTCTTCACGATAGGAGAAATACAAGACAATGCTTCAGGCGAAGCCCCTTCACACCACAGCAAATGCATCCCAAGACGGCTGCTCTCTGTAAAAGAAACTCACCAGAAACCCAATAACAGATGTCGCCACATAAATAATTGCAAGTCTTCTGCATCCCTTCATTAGCGATATTTTCATTCTCGACAGTGGCTGCGGTACTGGTAGTCACCAGTTGCCACGGGACAAGCTAGGCACTATATATAAATTATCTATGCCTTGAGGGCATCATTACTCCTTAATATATTCATGAGCCACACTATAAAGCGTTATGCGCCCCTGACACCAGTCTATAAAATACGGAGACCCGCCCACCAGCAGACCTCACCATCAAAATCTTCGGGGCCCCGGGAGGGCGGCGAGTCGATGGCTGGCACCAATCTGATGCAGCGAATTGGGATGAGGGGATTGTTTTGTTCCGAGTGTGAGAGAGGGAGGAGACCTTATTATTCCAAGAACCTAGAAGGGAATATAACTCTAAGAATGGGAGCGAATAATGCCTTTGCTAGAAATTGATCTCGCTGAATACTGTATGTAAGGAAATTATAATGGAATTTGTTATCTGAGTAAAGTTGCAAAATAAATAGAGTGACGAAGACAGGACCTCGAGCATGACTTTGAACAGACGCACGTGATGCCCGTGTATCTGGATATCACGCATGACCCCGCATCTCGACCCCCCAATACCTACATCTCCCCACGAAACCGATATAGAAACCGAAACCTAACCGGGAATATTCACGAGTACGCTGATACAAACACACGATGCGGAATACAGCATCTTGAATTGCCAGTAGATAGTAGATTTTCGTCAGCAAGACGCGCGTTCCTGGATCTGCAATGCAACAGGAGAAATAGCCATTTAATCACCCATTTAGAACATGTGCGATCTGTGAAGATCAGAAGATCTGGAGACGCATCCGAACCAGTGACTCGCAGAACGTGTCGTTTCCGGCCGGCGGGTAATAGCTAGGGATTAATCTGTCTGGAAATGGATCATGCAGGTACCCTGCCTGGTTGGGTAAATACGTTAGACTCAGCGTTGTCTTGTCAGATTTGGCGATACACATTCGTTTCCGAGATCTGTCTTTGGGGGAGATTTGGCGAGGTGAGAAATCATGGAGAGGTGGTGGAGGATGAGTAGAATTTTGTGTGTCCTAGATGCGGGAGGTGAGGTGAAGGGAGATGAAGATCTTTGAATGGGTGTGGCTAAGGCGTTCTTGAAGCGGCACGTGCAAATGTTAGGCCACTTCCACTGGTTGTAACCTTATTTTTCAAAGAAAGGGATGGTGTTGGTCTGGGGGGGTTTTTTTAAGATGGACTTAAAACTAACGGGAAGGGAAGATCAAGCGTGGGCAGTTTACAGATAGTGCGGGAAGCCGTTGAAATCGATCAGGGGCTGAAACTTTACAAGTCTAGGCCTAGAGATCTTCGGCGGCTGGTCAAACTGAAATCTCAATGTTTTTGAATATGAAAAGATTGGCGATGCGCCCAGGTCTTTGTTTCGCATGATTCGATTCTTTGTCTTTTGCAGAAACGCCTGAACCTGAAATTTTGAATCCCGGAGCCTTCGGTCGGAAAAGATCTGATACCACGAGAGAGCCCCCGGCTGTATGCCAAGTCAGTCTAGTGGATGGATGGTATCCAAGTTGTCATCTTCACTAGGGTCTTGGCGAGTGGCAGAGCACAACTTTGACCCTGATTCCATCAATCAATGGAAGCATGTCGTGCACACCCTTTGGGATTCACCCTTAGGGAGGAGGGATTTGAAGCGAATCATAAGCATATCCAGCAAACCCTAGGTAATCAACTGAATCCTGGCAGGTAGCGCATATTTGCGCGCATTCGCACCCTGTTCTGCAACTGCACAACACCGTCACGACTCTGGTTTGCATTGACGATCTGGACAATTCGAGTTGAAATTGTAATCACATTGGCACTTGGCAGCTGGCCTTGGCTCAGCCTTGGCCCAGCCTTGGCCTCATCATCTTGTTGGGTCCTTTTTTAAATTGCACCGAATCAATTTTCCAAAGGATCCCCAAGACGCTTTGCAATGTCTCTCACAGCTGTTACTGTACTGTGTACTGCACACCTGCGCAGAGACTTCTTAATTAAAAAGGCTTCTTATTAACCAAGGTGTGTGAGGTGCGCCAACCAACAAAGGTGCGCCCGCGAGCCGAAGCATACGTAATGTTCCTTGGTGAGGCTGTCCCGTCGTCCCCTGCCAAAAGACCATGCTATTCCCAAAGGCCCCTCAGACTCTTTACCCCACCCGACATCTTGACCCAGGATAAAATGCATCGAGAGCGCCACACACATTGTCCTCTCTTCTTTCTCTCCTTCCACCTCCCCTTCGCTCTTTCCCCCGCATGTGCCATCGTTGCGAGGCTCTTGATTTGTACCGCCTGTTCTCCACAATACCTCTTATCTCTACAACTCCCATATTTTCTTTTTCCAGCCTTCTTCTTATCTAGATCTTGGCATTATCCCGCACATCTGTATTCCTCCCCTGAGATAGTAGTCGTCAACTTCTACGAACCTTACGATCAACCACGTTGTCGCTAGTATTGCTGTGTTGTGGATGTATTCAAAGCCTCAATAGACGTTGGAAGGATGACCGGCAGACAAGAAAACGTCAAGTGGGTTGATGTACGTCTTTATACCTATACTTCCGATCCCAATTAGCTTCAGCGGCGTTATGACGCAATCAGGCCTCAACTTACACAATTCATAGGGTCTTCGCGGCATTGCATCCCTCCTCGTAGTCATTACCCATCTCGCCCGAGGTCTCGATGAAGACCTATTCAAGGCCGTCTCCGACGAAGGCGCCCCGCCTCGATTTCTTCAACTCCCAATAATTCGCGTTTTCATTCAAGGCCGCATTGGCATCATCATATTTTCCCTGGTCACAGGATATGTCTGTGCCTTGAAGCCAATCCGACAATTCCGAGCTGGAAACCAAGAGGCTGCTTTCACTGGAATATCAAAGAGCGCCTTTCGTCGAATACCCAGGCTGGTTCTACCTACGACGATTGCGACGGTCATAATATGGCTCATATGTCAGTTTGGGATCTTTGAGGTTGCGAATTATACGGAAGGATGGTGGCTCGAATATACTGCCCCGGATATGTCACTTTGGCGGGACGCTTTCCGAGAGCTGTCACTCAATATTATCACCACATGGGCGGCGGGGTGGAATAGGTTTGATGTCAATCAATGGACTTTGCTTCCGTTATTGAAGGGAGCATTCCTGGTTTACATCATGCTCATTGCCACCGCATGTACCAAACCGAGATACAGAATGATGATTGAGATGTCATTGTTCGTCTATTTCTACATCAGCAATGACCGTAGGTGTTCATTTCCTTCTCCCATGATTACTTACTAACCCAGAACAGCCCAATTTGGATTACAGTTCTTCTTCGGCGTGTTTCTTTCAGAACTAGCACAAGAACCGTCCCATCAAGCCTGGCTCTCGGCCCGAAAATGGCCCGGCCGTGTTCTCTCGCCATTTCTTATCCTCATCGGCTTCGTTCTGGCATCCTACCCTGAGAAGAACCCAGAATGGGCCTCTTGGTCTCAAAAAATGCTTGAAATAGGCCTCTGGATCTTTCCGAGGGACGTCGAATTTCCTCGCTATTATTCCGCTCTGGGCCTCGATTTCATTGCTCTCGGTATCCACTTCTCGGGTGGCGTCAAAGGTGTGCTATCAAATAAATATCTCCTCTGGTTGGGCAAGAATTCTTTCGCAGTATACCTTTTACATGGTACGCTTTTGCGAACAGTCTTAGTGTGGATGGTATTTGGTGTCCACTTTCCCCCAGAGGTGCAGTTGGAAGATGGGTCAATGGTCCCTGGAAAACTTCAAGCGTGCGGGAGATTGAGATTCTGGTTCTGGCTACCAATCTGGTTTGCCCTGCTCTATACGATGGCGAGCTTATGGACGAAATATGTTGATCCGTTGTGCGCCAGGATCACGCAGAGACTGGAGAACTATGTTTTTGATGAGCCGTATAAGTCGCCGCAGAGTGAGAAATCGATTTTGGCGACCTTACCACAGTAAGAATTACAAGGAGGCCCCACCATCCAAATCTGGGGTTTGGAAATGGAGCCAGCTTCCTCTGGTACGAAAATGCTCAAAAAGGGTAGCGAAAGGTTTTTTTATAAGAAGGATTGGAGATATCGGCATGCATTGCGGTGGAGTTCTGGGTGGCCTCTGGGAATATGGCCCAACGCATTGGGGTCATATTGGAGTTTTCAGAGACTATTCAAAAATGGGTCACGTTGTATATATTGTTTTTGGCAGATAATACCCAATGACGATCATAGATTCCCTATCATCTATGGCAGGCTCGAAACCTACGATGCCAAGATCATGCTCCTACAGCCAACTCTCTCAAGTAGGCCAATTGATCTAATACAGGCTACAAGGTACAATCACAAGCTGTGTAAGTAAGCAGGGAGGTAGTTTCTCCGAACCTGGAAGGCAACAAGGCGTAGGGCTGAACCTCGGAGTGGTGACTCATCCCCAGCTCAAATAGCCAATTTTTTCGAGGCATAGTAAAAATTTGATATTCCATCTCGTACGAAGCATAGGGATCAGAGAGGCGAGGAACCCATAATGTTTGACCTTGTTCCAACATCACCCGCCGTCACGTGGCCCCCTCCGATCAGAAAGTCAAGGCGGCGCTCTTGGCCTTTCAGTAATTCTCCTACACCAGAACGTACTTCTCTCAGGACACTTCCCGATCACACCTTGAGCGGAAATATTGGTGATGGGCTCTCAGATGCTCAAAACCATGGAGATTCATCTGCGCTCCATGAAATTTCCGCTGTTACACAAGAAGAGTCATTACCTGATCAATTTGTCTCAATGCCAACAAGATCCAAAAGGATGAAACCACACAAGAAATCGCGCCGTGGGTGTTATAATTGCAAAAGAAGGAAGATCAAGGTTCGAAATTCTAACACCATCTAAAATAGAGACTGATAACAATCTTCAGTGTCCCGAAAATCGGCCTTTGTGCCATAACTGTAATAAGATTAACATCATTTGTCAATATCCTACCGAGAAAGAGGTCAAAGAGAAGGTTGTTTATGCAGGTCAAGATCCCACCATACGTTTTGAAGCAAGCAGCAGTCTCCAATCAACACCAATTCTTTTCAGTTCCTCAGATATGCAGTTATTCCATCATTTTCTGATGTATGCGTACCCACATCTACCAATGGGCAATGAAAGCGTCTGGGTAAGAGACATAGCCGCGATTGCTCACTCAGTAAGTCCTCTCTCCCAGTCCCACACCCCAACTAAACATAGCAGTATCCCTACCTCCTACACTCACTCCTCGCCCTCTCCGCCTCGCATCTCTCGCTCCTCACACCCGCAACGTCTCCCCTCTCCCCCACTTCTTCCCCCCCTAACTCCTCCCTCCACCTCACTGCTCTCCACCATCGCGGTCACTCCATCCGCCTCTTAAACACGGCCCTCACCACTCCACCCACTACCTCCTCAACCGCAGACGCCATCCTTGCCACAGCCTACGCTCTCACCTTCCAAACCTCGTACCTAGGATCCAGTATCGAGGAATTCTTAACCCTATTAAGAGGGTACATGTTAGTCTTTAATCAGGGATGGGATCGAAGTTTAGGGACTGTTTTTCATATCCTCACCAAAGAAGAGCAGGTCGAGTTTATTGTGCCGCGATTTAAGGGTGTGGGATTGTTGGATGAGAGAGATGTACGTGATGCACGCGAGAGTCTGGGTAATCTGAAAGGACTGGATATGAGTGAAGTGGAAAAAGAAGTGTATGAGCTCCTCACTAAAACCGTCACCCTGCTCTCCACGTCCTCGCTCCAAGGTCCGAGCTTCCCCCTCCATTCCCCTTCACTTCACGAAACTAACTCGACACCCAGCCTACCTCTCTTCCCGTACCCTCTCCCGCTACTTCACGTCCCTCTCCCCGCGTGCCTTCAACACCTTCGTTGCCCCCTCGAACACCATCGCCCAAATCCTCCTCGCCCATTTCATCGGTTTACATGTTTTGATGGCTCCGCTCCAGGCTTATGAACGGTCTGGTAATGCGATTTGGGTTTGGGAGGGGAGGGGAGCAGGGAGTCGGTTTTCTGTGGGTGCGATTCGGGAACGGGTTCCCGTGAGTATGAGGGGGTTGTTGGGGTGGTGTTTGAGGATTACGGGGGAGGGTAGGTGCGTGGGCGGGTGTTGATAAAGGCATTTTTGCAGAATGAGATGTGGATGAGCGTGAGGTGAAATTCCAAGTTGATTGGTAAATTGCAAAATTTACTGAGGGTTACCTAGATGGGAGGAAGGAAGAGTCCACAGTGGGATTCGGCACTTAGCTACCTACAACATAGCCTAGATTTTCGAAAGTGAAATATTCACCCCCGTCGAGAAACGTGTGTAGGAATATATCTGATAATAAATCTTACCTTTGGATTGTCAAATCTCTGGCCGATAATATCTGCGGCTTGCTCTACCAATGCATATCTCACGCCTGATAATGTGATGCCAACGAAAACGGCACTCTCGCGTCCAAATTACACACCCCGTACACCTCCAAGTCCTCACCCACTAGGTACTTTCCCCATCGCAGCCGTGCATCCTAGGTAATTCGAGGTACTGTTCCAAACAAATTATCATCCCGCGCCCGTCGAGCACTATAACAGAGAAACCCCCCCCCCCCCTTTTTCCTAACCCCATAAATCACGAACTCCTCCTCATTCATCCAAATAGACCAATGGACCAGTTACCGAAAAATAAACTTTCCTTCCTTCCACTATCACGTTTAAGCTTGTGCATCTTTAAAAAGAAGGCTAGGTGTGTTTATATAGGCTTAGAAGTAAGGTACCTATCTCGCATTGAATACCGCCGCTTCTCCTCCATCATTCATGTGGCCTAGGTACATGCTGCTAAGACTTCCGCCTTCGTAGAATTTACCTAGGTATTCGGGAATTTAAATGCTCGGCCTTGGATGGATTGATGGTGTATGTGTATGTGTATGTGTTTATGGTGTGATATCCTGTCTCTTGACTAGGGATTTGATGAGATGTGAGAGTAAAAGGCAAGGTAAAAAAAAAAAAGAGGACAAAAAAATTCTGCATGTTGACGACGGGAGGTGGAACTCGGCTGTCCCAATTCTTAAGTCAATCATTTGGGTTGTTTGAAGCGCGAACGAGATCCGTGAGGTGGTCGAAGTATTTTGGGGTCTTGAACTGTATTTATTGCCAATTCAGCCCTATTCGATGTGATACTGCTCCCTGAACAGCGTCTGCCAGTACGAGGGCTTGTCTCCTTCCATCTTGAAGTGACAAATCCCAACATACCTAGATACACCTGTTGCTTTCTGAGATGGACTCAGTAATTACCGCGGAAACCCATAAAAAAGATTCTCCAAGCGATTCCAAGTCTAATAGAGAACCGAAAGTGAGAGCAAGATTTCGTCGTTAGGAATAAGCCTACTCCCTTCTTGATACGTGGAACTCTTTGATCCGCTCATAATACCATCTGAGGATGAGTTTCCAGCGCCAGTTGTGCAACCGGATTGCCTACATTGTTGCCATCATTTCCTTTCCCGTTTCCACCGAGGGAACTTCCTCTGCTTCTATTGTTGTCTTCAGAGCCGTCGAAAGGCTAAAGTGCAATTTGCTTTGCTCGTTTGCGTTTCTTTGATTCTTCGTCTTCGTCGAGAGATAGTTCGGTACCCTCGAGGGGTGGCAGGGACGAGGATAAGTAACCAATCTCTTCATCGACGAAAGAATTAGGAAGTCCCAGTGGGCTAGGTAATAAAACAATCTTCGACTAGCTGAAAGTTTCCCGCATTCGAGTCCCATCCATCCGTATCCTGGAGCGGGGTGGAGAGAAGCTGTTGCTGGAACAATTTGTTCCTAGGGCATGCCCGTGGGTTGCACTACGTTTCAATCAGCTTTATAGAAGTTCATTTTTGCATCAGGAGACTCGCTTTTTTCTTATTCCTTCGGTGATCGTCATAGATATTCCCTTAATTTCTTTGGCTTCCGTGGCTTCTAATCTGCTGAATGATCTCCTTCGTTTTTTCCTCTTGTCTTCGCTGGTGCGAATATCCCATACAAGCTCCAAAGGACCGCAACCCCTTCGTTAGATGTTGCATTTGATGATCGATCAATTTTGCAATTGGTCCGAGAAGGGGGTGAGGGGGTAAATGCCAACTGCTTGTTTTCTTTTGATGGAGGCCACCAAGCTCATGTTGCTTTATCGATTGTGAGCCTTCACTATTGTATTGTGAAACCTCGCTTTCAGTTCCATTTAAGGCGTTCCCGTCCAACTACTTGCTAGACACGCTTGCCGGACAAGATTCAACTCCTGTAACAATACTACATTACTATTATATAGCTCTGAGAATACTAATAACTGCTAGTCTTCTCGTAGTAATACTACTATAGCCGCCACCAATTTCTTCTTTATTATTAACTACTAAAAAAACTGTAAAATAAGGACAATTCCAAGCTTTTATAAACTATATAAAAAATAAAATTAATTGATATATTTTATATTAAAACTTATAAATATTTAAAAACTATTATAAATACAAAATACTATATAATATAAATTATAAATATATTAAAAAATA